>Ga0070707_100000294_pt1 | contig 48476 bp, 43 predicted proteins | sample KBSK5502metaG_FD_65468 | JGI IMG/M metagenome (GOLD analysis project Ga0070707, IMG submission 65468) | Corn, switchgrass and miscanthus rhizosphere microbial communities from Kellogg Biological Station, Michigan, USA - KBS K5-50-2 metaG | ecosystem: Host-associated > Plants > Roots >... | reverse complement strand
CGCGACTGGCTCACCACCCCGCGACCTGGTCGTTGATGCTCATCAACCTACTGCCTGACTTCTTCGCAGTTCACAACAGTACCGACCGTGTCGCCGCCTATCTCCGCTACTTCGAAACCCACCGCCGCTTCCTAGAGGCGTACTGGCATAACTACGTTCTCGATCCTGCCGGGCCTCATTTTCTGGAAGTCGTTCGCTCAGCCGCACTTGCGAGTCGAGTAGACCTCCGAACCATGCTGGAGAGAATCGACGTCGTCTCTCTGGCGAGAAACACTGAAGAGCAGTGCCGGACTCTCTTCGAGAGTGACACCGACGTCGACGTCGTTCTAATGGTTGGCGTCGGGGCAGCTAACGCCGGAGAGCTCGTAGTGGACGGTAAGGGCGTTGCCTTCGTCTGCCTCGAGCACTTCACCAGCGTGACCAATCCGGAGACCCAGGGACTAGGGCTCGATCCCGAGCTGATTCCCCTCTGGCTGGCGCACGAGATCGCCCACACGGTTCGTTACACTTCACCAACCAGCCGTAGCGAGTTGAAGCAGTTGATAGACGATGCGGGTGGCTACTACTCCTACTGGGAAACGGGAAGACGCGCCACGTTGCGCGAACTGATGATCAATGAGGGGCTCGCCACGATCGCGTCCAGGGCAATCAGTCCCGGTCATGCCGCTTGGGAGTACTACGGCTACACTCGCCGCGAATACGCAAGTGTTCGCGAGCTCGAACCCGTGATGACTCGCGCCCTGAACAACGATCTTGACCGCGCAGGGCTCGGACTCAGGCTGAGATACCTCTCAGGTGGAATGAGCGATGACGCCCGTACGGTTGACCGTCATGTCTTCCCTGAGCGAAGCGGATATTTCCTCGGCACCAAAATGGTGGAGCCAGCGGTCAATACCCGCGGCCTTCCATGGGCGATACGTGCCAGTGCCGGCGAGATTACCTCGATCGCAAGCTCGGCTGCGGCGTCAGCCTAGAATTACTTCCCCACACAGAAAGAGCTGAACACCCGATCGAGCACGTCCTCGATCTCGAACGTCCCAATTAGCTCCTCCAATTCCGTCACTGCTGTCCGCAGGTGCACGGCTGCTACCGTTACGGGGAGTTTCTCAGCGCCCCATGCCTGCTTGAACTGCTGGACCTCAGCGCGCGCAGCCTCAAGAGCTTTGCGATGGCGTGCCCTCGTCAGGATTGGAAGGTCGGGCTGGATTGTACCCTGGCGCTCATCGATCGCTGTATCAATCGCTGCCATCAGATCCTGAAGACCCGAGCCAGTTTCAGCACTAACGGCAATTACAGAACGCTCCCCATTTCCCGACTGTTCTCGGTTTGGTACCAAATCCGACTTGGTTCGGACAGATATGACCGGAGCGTCAGTGCGCTGGCTAACCAGACTTCTCGTCCGTTCCACACTGCTGGTGTCTTCTGCACAGGCTAACACGACATGGGCACCAGCGAGATACCTCTCACTTACCTGAATGCCAAGTCTTTCGATTCGATCTTCAGTCTCACGAAGCCCGGCCGTATCGACAAGGCGAAGCGGCCACTTACCACTATCGATCACCGCTTCGATTGCATCACGTGTAGTTCCGGGAATCTCCGTAACTATTGCCCGCGATCTACCAAGGAGGGCGTTGAAGAGCGATGACTTGCCCGCATTCGGCGGCCCGGCAATGACGACAACCGCGCCTTCACGCACAAGCTCACCAACAGGTACTGTCGAAAGGAGCAGATCGAGCGACTTGAGAACAGACGCCGCAGCTTCTTCGATTCGGGCCCGGGGAATTGGTCCGTCATCCTCTTCAGGAAAGTCGACATCGTAGGCAATCAGAGCTTCGAGCTCGATCAGGTCGTTCCGCAAAGTGAGTAAGCGACGTGAAAGGCCCCCATCCAGCTGACTAATAGCCGTCCGCTGCATGATACGAGAGCTCGCATCGATCAAGTCACCGATGGCCTCGGCCTGGATGATATCGAGCTTACCGTTGAGAACCGCCCGGCGAGTAAACTCTCCGGGAAGGGCCTGACGGGCACCCGACGCAGTCAGAGCCGCTACGATGGAGCTGGGCACGAAGTAGCCGCCGTGCGTCGAGAACTCGACCGTGTCTTCGCCCGTAAACGAATTGGGCGCTGGAAAGAGTGTCACCAACGCTTCATCAAGCTTTTCTCCGTCGCTGTGGACCTCGCACAGGTAGGCAACACGCGACTCTTTGGGCATCACCCGTAAGTGTTTTGCCGCGATAGCAAAGGCGTCGGGGCCGCTCAGCCTGACGAGCGCAATTGCACCACGCCCGGCAGCGCTCGCAACCGCGACGATAGTATCCTGCAGTTGAAAGATCTCGGGAATCACGTGCTCCCAGTAGGAAGAACGAAGGTCGTCCCCGGCTCGAGAATCTTCACCGCCGGGTGCAGTGGATGATCCTGCAGGGTCACCCGGAGACGGTCGATGGCGTCAAACGCAGTTGATGTGACGTGATTGAAGGTACCCCAGTGATACGGGATGAAATACCGCGCCTTTAATCTCTCGAAGAGCATAAGCGCATCACTGCTGGTCAGATGCCCTTTGCGAAATCCAGGTTTCCACCAGGGCGCATGGCCAATCGGGAGAAGTGCCAGATCCAGGTGCCGACCTTTGTCGATCAGGTGCCGTTCTACCAGGTGCGTAGTATCCGAAGTAAGTGCAGTATCGCCGGCGAAAAAGCAGGATACTTTATTAGTATCTATAAGGTACATATTGGCTGCACTTCGCCAACGATCGACCCCGTAGCGGTTTCCTCTATGTGTTGCAGTTGCTGCTTTAATGCTCACCCCATCGAGTTTCGCATCGTCTCCAGGGGCGACTGGAACCGCATGAGAGTAGCCCTGTCTCGACAACCACTTTGCAATCGCCGGAGGCGCGAAAAGCGGAATATCGGAAGGCAGCGCATCCAGAGAATCGAACGAGAGATGATCAGCATGTGCATGCGTGACCAGGATGGCATCGAGCTTGGGCAGCTCGCCGAGAGGTATCCCCGGTGAGCTGACGCGGCGCAGAAATTTTCCAAGAGCCGGATCGAAGTTGGGGTCGGTAAGTATCCGGCGCTGACCAAGCTCAATTAGTAGCGTTGCGTGACCAATGTAGGTGACACGCAGCATACTGCCCCCTTATCCCGCCGGTCGTACCTTCGCCCGCTCACGGGCCAGCATCCACTGCTGTGGTAGCGCGGCAATGTTCTGCGCTGTGTAATAGAGGTTGAGTCCCGAAGCCATATTGAGGAGCACGACCGTCATCATGACGGGAAACATGTAGCCCATCATCTTTGCTTGCGGATTTGGAGGAGCAGAACGCATTCCAATCCAGGACAACAGGTACATGGACACACCCATCAGCAGTGGAAGGATATAGAAAGGATCCTTGACCGAGATATCGTGCAACCAGAAAAATGGAACGCCGCGAAATTCGATCGTGTTCTGAAATACGAAGAACAGCGCAAACAAAATCGGCATCGGCAGCAGTGCCGGCAGGCATCCAGTCAAGCCGGCAAATGGACTCACTCCAGCATCATGATACACCTTCATGATCGCCTCGCGCTGCTGTACCGGATCCTTGTATTTCTTCTGAGCGGCAGCAAGCTTCGGTTGCAGCTCCTGCATCTTCAGACTCGACCGCATCACGCTCTGGTTGAGCGGCCACAAAACCAGCCTGACCAGAACCCCGAGAATTATCAGCACCCAGCCATAGGTTAGATTCAGCCGATTGTGCATCCAGAGCAACGCTTGAATCACCTTCGACGCAATCGGGTGCACCATTCCCTGTAGAAACCGCCACCCGTAAGGATTCACGTGATCGAAGTCGCGGCCTACTCTCATCAGGCGCTGAGATTCCTGCGGACCGGCATAGATCTCGTAGGCAAAGCCTCCGTCGCGGATTTCCTGCACCACGCCCGCTGATGCATTTGTCGCAATCTTGGACGTGCGCGGCCCGCCTGTCAGAGTCACCTCACTAAACAGGGGACGGTTTGGGAGCGACAGAACTCCGAATACGAAATACTTATTCTTGATCGCCACCCAGCTAAGGGGACCGGCTTCGAGAGTCTTCTCGCCCGGATCGAGGCTTCCAAACAGGACACTTCTGGCATGGTCGCGCTGAGGCTTGAAGCTGTAAGCGAGAGTCCGGTGATCACCCGCTGTATCAGCCTCAGTTGGCTGAAGGGTCTTAGGCAGCTCGCTAATCAGATACGCCGGCGACTGAACTCCTGAGATTCGCCCATTGACGCGAACGAGATAGCTCACGCTCGTGTCTTGAGAAATTCCATACGATATCGACACAGTGTGACTTCCGGCGGACCCGCTGTACGTGAGCGTCTCGTCTCCAGCATTGCTCCGCGTTCGAACGAGACTGAAAGCCACTTGCGACAGATCTACAGAGTCGGTTGCTGTAATCAGTCGGTAGCCAAGGAGTGGGCTTCCTGGTGTTGCGAACTCGACCAGCCCGCCTGTTGGGGAGCGATTCGCGTACTCGCGAACTACGACTGAAACAGGAGCAGCACCGAGACTGCTGAATTTGTAGATCGCCTTCGGCGTGCTTACCACCGTCGTTTCAGCCGCCGCCCGTGTTGTAGCAGCACCAGGTTTTTCACCCGCTGATGAAACCCGCGTTGTAGCGTTTACCGGGGGTTGCACTCCAGATAGTGACGGAGAAATCGCCTTGTCTGTTGAGGAGCTCGAGGTCTTTGCCGCGCTCGAATCACTGGCGCTGGGATTACGCTGGTTCGACGGCACGGGCTTCGGCGGCGGAAAGAGCAGCTGCGAGACTGCAATCGCTATGAGCGAGAGAAAGAGCGCCAGAAAAAACCGCTTATCCATTCAAGGAACCGGGTCGTAACCGCCCGGCCGGAAAGGGTGACAGCGAAGAATACGACTTACTGTCAGTCGTATTCCCTTGATCACGCCATACCGCGTGAACGCTTCGATAGCATAGGCGGAACACGTCGGATAGTAACGACAGCTCGCCGGCAACAGTGGTGATATGCCCACCTGATAGCCGCGAATGAGAAAAATGAAAACTATCCGCATGAGTCACCGTGCCAGTCCTGAAGCCCACTGCCTGATTGCCTTCACGTCATCAGAAAGTTGCTCGAAGCTCGAACCGTAGGCTTCAGGCTTGGCGCGAATCAGCAGGTCAATGGAACCGAGCTCAGGTAGAACTCTGGTACGTACGATCTCGCGCAAGCGACGCTTTACACGGTTTCTGTCAACTACCCTTTGTCGGTGTTTGGGCACTACGATACCAACCCTCGGAAACATCAACAGGGAAGTGGATGCTCGAGCTTCGAGACGCTCGGTTTGCATTCGCTTCCCTGTACGCCTTACCACTTCCAGGTCAGTCTCGCTGGTAAGTCGCGAGCGACGAGGAAAGCCGAGGGGTTTAGGCGCCGGCGTATTTCGTCGGCAACTGGACGGTGAGCCGTTTACGTCCCTTTTTGCGGCGCCGACTAAGAACTTCGCGTCCCCATTTAGTAGCCATCCGCAACCTGAAACCGTGCGTGCGGATCCGGCGTTTATTGCGGGGACGATAGGTGGGCTTGCCCATTACAATGCTCCAGAAACCAGAAATAGCTACTACGCTACGAAACGGCTAAAACTATCCCAGCATTGAAGATAGTTCAAGCCAGCTAAACCCGTTCGCATCAGAGTGTTTGACTTTTCCACATAAAACGGATAGGCTGTCGCGTCATGTCGCTCAGCCCCGCCGAAGTCTGGAAGCGCATACTCGATCGCGCACGCCAGGAACTCCCCGATCAAACCTTTCAGGCATGGCTCGAACCCACTGAAGCTTTATCAATAGACGGCAGCACCATCTTCGTGGGTGCACCTGACCAGTTCACCGCCGATTGGAACGATTCAAAACACGCCGACTTACTGTCGAGCTACGCCCCCATCGTGCTTGGCCATCCGCTGAATGTTGTTTTCCGCGTCAACGAGGAGCGGAAACGCCGCTCCCAGATGGACTTTTTCGTCAGCCCGCCGCCTTCCTCTCCCTCAGCTACACCCACAAAGGGGTCTCCGGCATTAAACGGAACCAGCACACCTCTAAGTGAGCGCTACACTTTCGACCTCTTCGTAATCGGAAAGTCGAACGAGCTCGCTGCTGCAGCAGCTCATGCGGTCAGCCAAGCGCCCGGAAAGGTCTACAATCCGCTTTTCATCTACGGCGACACCGGCTTGGGAAAGACACATCTCATGCAGGCAGTTGCACATGAGACTCTTCAGCGCAGCCCAGGAACGCGCATCACTTATGTAGGAACCGAGCAGTTCATGAACGAGCTCATCAGCTCCATTCTCGACCGAACCGGAGCTGAGTTCCGCCGGCGTTATCGGGAAACCGATCTCCTTCTAATCGATGACGTCCACTTCCTCAAAGGCAGGAAGGAAACAACCCAGGAAGAGTTCTTCCATACCTTCAACGCACTTTATGAGGCTGGACGGCAGATTGTGCTCACCAGCGATCGGCCACCATCAGAAATTGCCGGGTTAGAAGCAAGGCTGATCAGCCGGTTCCAGTGGGGAATGGTCGCCGACATCACCATGCCTGATTTCGAGCACCGCGTCGCGATTCTCAAGCAAAAAGCCCAACTCGATCGGCTCGAACTCACAATCCCGGATGACGTAATCCACTTCATTGCTGAACACGTCCGCTCCAACGTAAGAGAGCTCGAAGGTTCAATCATCAAGCTTCTCGCTTACGCTTCACTCAAGCACAAGGACATAACAGTCGACGTCGCAAGAGAAGCACTCCGCGATAAGCTCCGCGCACTTGAAGGCTTCGAGCCTGAACCGGCAGGATCTCTGACAATTCTTACCATTCAGCAGGCAGTTGCAAAAGAGTGGGGTGTAACCGTTGATGGCCTGCGTTCAAAAACCAGAACCAAGACGCTGACTACGCCGCGGCAGATCGCCATGTACCTCACCCGCGAATTGCTCTCTACGCAGCTCGTCGAGATTGGCAATGCGTTTGGTGGGCGTGATCACTCCACTGTCATCCACAGCCTGGAAAAAGTTCAACAAACTATCACAGAAGATTCCGCTCTCAAAGCCCGCATCAATCGAATCCGCAACAACCTCGAAAATTTCAACTTTCGCATGACTCGGCGTGTGGAAACGACGGTAGTCTCGTAAAACCGATGATGACTTTCTTAAGTTCCCCTGCTTACCAACATCCAGCCGCACATGAGCCGGCGTGGCGGAAATCTCCCTGTCTTCATAAGTTAGACCGACTCAACAGAATTCCACAGACCCTGCTACAACTACTAGGATTAACTCTCTAAACAGAGTTACTAAGCACCCTCGCCTGATTCCACAGGGGTAGGAATGCGCTTCACGATCTCTCGAGAAAAACTGCAGGAAGGACTAGCAGCTGTTACAGCAAGCATCCCGGCAAAAACAACACTGCCGGTGCTGGCAAATATTCTCGTCGAGACGACTGATAAAGGAATCAAGCTTTCGGGTACTGACCTGGATATCGCTGTCAGTACTGAGGTGATGGCTGATGTAGATGCTGCGGGAGCGGTTACGGTACCGGCGAAAAAGCTGAGCGAAATTGCTCGCGAGCTGCCGCCAGCTCCCGTGAAAATTGCTGCTGTTGGAGAGCAACGCGTGACTCTCGATTGTGGCCGCTCGCGTTTCAAGCTACTGGGCTTACCGCGGGATGAATTCCCAACCTTTCCATCGGTGCGGTTTAACGAAAGCTGGCGGATCAGATCCGGCGACCTTCAGCAGCTTATCTCGCATACGTCATTTGCAGTTTCTGCTGAGGAGAGCAGACCGATTTTGAATGGCGTGCTATGGGAACTGCGCCCGGATCGGATGCGGATGGTGGCGACTAACGGGCATCGGTTGGCGAAGATGGATATGCCTATTAACTCTGCCACTGCGCCGGCAACTGATTTAATCGTTCCTCCAAAAGCGCTCGAACAGGTCAGGAGACTTTTTCCTGCCGAAGAGGAGCTCGAGATCGCACGTGGTGACAATCATATCGGCTTTAGGTCTCCATTTACGGCTGTCTTCACGAGATTGATCGAGGGACCTTATCCGAACTACGAGCAGGTAATTCCGAAAGACAACGATCGCGTTGCCATAGCTGATAAACTCGCACTAGCAGGTGCGCTGAAGAGGATGTCAGTCATTGCTTCGGATCAGACTCATCGTATCCGGCTGTCGTTCAATGCTGGGATGCTGAAATTCAGTGTGCAGACGCCGGATCTTGGTGAAGCCCAGGACGAGCTTCCTATTCGCTACACGGGTGATCAGCTCGATATCGGATTCAACGCCAGCTATCTCCTCGAGATCCTGCGCTATATACCGAGCGACGAAGTACGAATGACCTTCAAGGCTCCGGAGAGAGCGGCAACCATTGAACCGGAAGGATGGAAAGATCCGGCGTCGTACATGTGCCTGGTAATGCCGCTTCGCCTCGTCGACTAATGGACCAACGTAAATTCCTGCTTTGAAGTCTGTCGAAAACGGCTCGTCTTGCCTGACGCCGTTATTGACAGATCGAGATCCTGGCCGACACTCAAGTGCAGGATTAATCCGCTGGTAGTGTTCAGGTAATACGTGGCACTGCCTGTTCCGTTAGCACTGAGAGTCAGGCGATGCTGCTGTTGTGCACCTTCCCCATCGGCCTGAATTGTATCGGTTCGCTGTACAACGAGTGTGCGAATTCCCTCGTAGATGCTCTCACTCATCACGTGGTATGAGCGGAGAACCCGCGACCTAGTGGGAATGGACCCCTGACACGCGGTTGAGTTCGTAGAATCCTTCCAGCTCATTGACGTGCTCAGCAAAGCCGGGATGCGCGGAAGAAGATTGTGCAGATCAGTAATTAGTGCCGATGTAACAGGGCTGCACGCCTGTGTCAGGCTATCGGCTGATATTACCAGACTATCTCCAACACGTGCTCCTGACAGTTGAACGGGCAATTGCACAGGCTGTACGGAGCCGGTTACTCCCTGTGTAGTCGTCGAGAATGTGTCGACAACTGCTGTAAATGCGATTGTATCGGCACTGGCCTGTAGCGTGAGCGACTCGTGTGTTGAATTGGTGGAGATCTCTCTTCGTGAGTCTGCACCCTCTTCAATTGCTGCGGTTCTGGAAACCTTGTAGGAGATGGATCCTGGTGCGAAAGTGAATGTCCACGAAGTAACAGCTGATGGGATCGGGACGGGAACAGGTTGCGGCAACGTCGGTGTGGCAGCCACCGGGGCATGGGAGCTGACACAACCCACCAGATACGCGGCGGAGAGCAATTGCCAATTAGGGATCAAGCGCATTCTTGGTGTTCTTCCATCGGGTCATAGGCTGGTAAGGCGAACAACCTCCGACAGCAAGCCGCCGGAGGTTGTCACACTGTTGGCAAATAGTCTGTAAGCCGGGTTCTGTCGGACCACTTGCGTAATCCGGACGATCATTTCTCTTCGAGCATGGTCGCCCATGCTCTCTAGCAGCCTACCCGCGGTGTCTTGATCGAGGTGGACGCCTCTCGCCGCATATTTGGCCTTGCTCCAGCTGGGGTTTGCCGTGCCGCTCATGTTACCACGAGCGCGGTGGGCTCTTACTCCACCGTTTCACCCTTGCCATCCCGAAAAGATGGCGGTCTGTTCTCTGTGGCACTGTCCGTCACGGGTAGCTCACGCCACCCGTGCCCAGGAGTTACCTGGCAACCTGTCCACTGGAGCCCGGACTTTCCTCGAATAAGTACCATTACGATACTATCCGCGATCGTCCGACCATTTGCCTCACCAAATATAATAAAAATGACGATGCTCGAGGATCTGAGGTTTTCTCCCCCGGAATACATGACGAGCATCTGACGTGCCGATGTGATCTTGTGCCCTCGGTAAGGGTTGCCACTGCTCTAACCGTGAGGTTCAGATGCCTGCCGAGTCCAAGCGTAACGCCGTTCGTACTCCCGTATCCACTATTCTTACGCCGCTGGAGCGATCTCGCGTCGATGCCGCTGCGCAGGGCTTATGTGATCCGCTCCACAGAGAATCGCTTGATGAAGTTCTTTTAGATCTGAAGGAGCAGAAAGCGAATCTCGTTCTGATTTCCGTTACGAAATATGCATCGCAGAACTCGAGTCGCGTGGCGGCAATGGTGAGAGAATTCCCGCGCGTACCTGCGGTTGCACTATTGACGGAGACACAGAACTCTACGCCACACGCTACCCTGGCTCTTGGTCAGCTTGGGATTCGAACGCTTGTTGATGCCAGAATGCCTTCGGGATGGCAAACGCTCAGAAATCTTCTGGCGTCACAGGGATCGAGTGATCTTCAGCGCTCTGCCCTTGCCCAGATCAGTCTCGATCTACCGGGAGTTTCAAAGGATTGCTGGCGCTTCTTCGAGCTCCTCTTTGATTCCTCGCCTCGCATCTCGACAGTAAGGCAACTCGCTCGGCACCTAAATATTCTGCCTAGCACCCTAATGAGTCGCTTCTTTCGGGCGAAGCTGCCGGCACCCAAGCGCTATCTCTCCCTCGCCAGGCTGATTCGCGCCGCCAGACTCTTTGAGAATCCGGGGCTATCAGTTGCCCGTGTTGCCAACCACCTGGATTACTCATCGCCCCAGAGTTTTGGCCGACATGTACGAACGGTCATGCAAATATCGCCAGTGAAATTCAGAAGCACCTACGATGGTCAAGGGATGCTTCAGTTCTTCAGGACCGAGCTGGTTCTTCCGTATGTAGAAGTGCTCTGTGCGTTCCGACCATCTGCAGCGTACCCGGGCTGGATACCGAAAGCAGGTGCTAAATCTCGAGAGCTTTGAGTATCTGACTAACAGCGACGATGCTGATCACCTGGACGCCAGCAGCCTCGATCGCCTGGCGTCCACCTTCCTCGCGGTCGACTAGGGCTAGCACTCCTGATACGGTTCCACTTTCCGCGCGTACTGCTTCAATGGCGCGGAGTGCGGAGCCCCCTGTTGTGATGACGTCCTCTATTACGGCTACCCGGTCATTTCTTTTGAACGGTCCTTCGATGGTCTTTCCGGTTCCGTGAGTTTTGGCCTCTTTCCGCACCGTGAACGCCCGCAGTGGCTGAGAGGACGTCGCACTCGCGTAGCTGATTGCGTATGAGATGGGGTCCGCGCCAAGCGTTAGACCGCCAACGGAATCCACCTGCCACCCGGACTCACGAAGTCTGGAGAGAGCAAGTCGGCCAATGAGTGAAAGACCCTCCGGGCTCATCGTGGTTAGTCTCGCATCGATGTAGTACTCCGACCGCTTGCCAGACGCGAGTGTGAACTGGCCGCGCTTTGTGGAGCGCTCTGCTAACAGCCTGATCAATCGCTCATTATCGGTCATGGTGCGGGAGGTTACGGATTCTTATGATTTGAGTCAATGCACGCGCTTTCGCAGTTCCAGATCGATCGTTGGACTGGCCTGATCGGTTGGATCATTTCGCTGGCAACTGTTTTAGGTCTTGCCCTTGTTCTTCGGCATGAGAGACGACAGGCACGAAGCCTGGTAGAACGATCAAAGGAGCTGGAACGCCTTTCATCTGAGCTGCTTCGCGTCAATCGGATGAAGAGTGAATTCCTGGCGAACGTCTCTCACGAGCTGAGAACTCCACTCAATGCCATTGTCGGCTTCGTCGACCTGCTGCGTGAGGGTGTCTACGGAGAGCTCGCCCCGCGGCAGGTAAAACCGGTCGAGCGTATTGAGGCCTCTGCCAATCACCTGCGACACTTGGTGGATCAGGTACTGGATCTGGCGAAAATGGCGGCCGGCAGACTCGAGATTCACACTGAGACCATCGATCTGCGACCGTTCGTGCTTGATGTCGCCAGCGAGATCGAGTCTTTAGTGAGTGAGAAGGGATTGAGTCTATCGCTCGTGATGGGTGCAGCACTTCCCAGAATCAGAACTGACCCAACCCATCTGCGTCAGATCCTCGTAAATCTGTTGGGGAATGCGGTCAAGTATACTAATGAGGGTGGAATCGTGATTCGCACTCGACTTGTCGACTCACTTCCCGATAGTGGTCCTGCTGCTCAAAGTGATCGTAGCGCCTATCCCACTACCCCGTGGATTGGTATTCAGGTGATTGATACCGGGATTGGAATCGATCCCGCTGATCAGAGTAGGATTTTTGAGGAGTTCGAGCAGATTGATGCCGGGCCGCGTGGAAATTCAGCGGAAAGAGGCACTGGGTTGGGATTGGCGATTTCTCGGAGACTCGCGGCGCTGATTGGCGGAATGGTGGAGCTCGAGAGCGAGCTGGGGAAAGGCTCAATATTTACTCTTTGGCTGCCAGTCGACCCGGCTGATCTATCGGTTACGTCGAAGTAATCCTTTGAACTTGTTCAGCATGTTCGGTTGCTCCGGCGGGATCGCAGCTGCAGCGGCAAATGCGTTGGCAAAGGCAACCACACTCGGGTAACGACTGGCCGGCGCGCGCGAGAGTGCACGCATTACTACGTCGTTGAGCTCCTGAGAGAAGTTGAACTCTTCTTCTCCTCCTCCTGCCTCCTTTAGCGGAATGGGAGGCATTGTCAGTAGCTGAGTGAACATCTCTCTTGGCGCCTTGGCGGTGTAGGGTAGACAGCGTGTTAACAGAAAGTAGGCGATGGTTGCCAGACTGTACTGGTCAGCTGCCGCTGTAACGATCTCGCCGGAGAGAGCCTCGGGGGCGATGTACATGAGGGTGCCGACAAAAAAGCCAGCACGTGTCAAACGCTCGTCGCTCGATGCCTGGGTGTCTGTCGCAATGCCGAAGTCGAGCAACTTCACGCGGCGCGTCGTCGGATCGTACATCACGTTCTCTGGTTTTAGATCGCGGTGAACGATGTTCGCATCGTGAGCGGCTTGAACGCCGGCCGCAATCTGTGAGACAATCGCTGCAACGTCGTCCCGTGGTAGAGGAGCGTGCTGTTTGGCATATCGGTCTAGTATCTCGCCTTCAGCCCATTCGATAGCGAGAAAATGGAGCCCATTATCGGCTTGACCGATCTCGATGGTTTCGACGACGTTCGGGTGTCTTACTCTTGCGCCGTACTTGGCCTCGCGGATGAACCGAGCCACCGCGGTCTTGTCCTGGCGTAGTTTTTCCCGTAGCACTTTGAGTGCGACGGTGCCATGATTGGGATGCTCAGCGAGGTAGACGGCGGATGTCCCGCCTTCACCTACTTCTTTCTTGATTGTATAGCCGGCAACAGGGGTACCGACCATCTGTTCTCGGGACACGCCGCGAAGCTAATAGAAACCGCAAAAGCCGGATAGGGTATTTCCTGGTCATGCCCACCATATCCAGAATCTGTTTAGGTCTCCTTTTCGTTGGATCTGCTGCTGTTGCCTGTAGCAGCTCGACGACATCACGCGGCAGTGATGAGCCAAATCCGCGAGTACTGTCGCCAACCGGCACATCAGCACCCGACATGAGCGATTTGTACCGTCAGATCGGATTGCTTGCAGCGCCTGGCCCCGTTGCATTCGTGGGGAAGATTTCGGCGTTTGCAAGTAGATCTCCGGACACGACACTTCTTCTCGTCAGCATCTCCCTGCCAAACCGCGCTCTCACCTTCACAAGGGAAGGTGATCGCTACCGTGCTCCGTACGAAGTGAGTCTCACGCTCAGTCGCGGCAGTGCTGATGTGGCGACCGTCAACGCGATGGAAATTGTTCGCGTAGGATCATTTCGTGAGACCAACCGGACCGACGAAAGCGTGATATTCCAGCACTATTTTCGCGTACCGCCCGGTGACTACTCTGTATCAGCGATGGTACGTGACGTCGGCGGATCTCGGAGTGCGACTCAGCAGGCATCTGTTGCGGTGCCGGTGCTTGGTGCTGGGCGTCTTTCCACGCCCGTTCTCGTTTATGAAGCAACTGGCAGAACAACCCTCGACTCGGCACCGGGACTCCTTGCCAGCCCTCGCTCGAGTGCTGTCTTCGGTCGGGATAGTACAGTTGCGGTATACATCGAGGCGTACGGCCAGGGCCCTCGCTTGCCGGTGGACTTCGTCGTGCGGAATGACAAAGGAGCGCAGGTATGGCGAGACTCAGCGAACCTGGCACGCCGGGGAACACTCTTTAGCGGTATCGTGTCGGTTCCGATTTCCAATGTTGGAATCGGGACTGCCCAGGTTTCATTCACGCGGCGAGATGGAACTGATACTGTAAAAGCACCCCTATTTGTGAGTTTCGGCGAGGACATCCCGCTCATGTCATTCGAGGATATGATTGGGTATCTGAGATTCTTTGCCACTCCAGGTCGGCTAAACGCGCTGAAATCAGCACCACCGGAAAAACGTGCATCAGTCTGGGCGGAATTTCTTCGTGCAACTGATCCATACCCCGAGACGCCAATCAACGAGGATATGCAGGCGTACTTTGGGCGGATCCAGATCGCGAACGCCCAATTCAGAATGGATCGTAATCCAGGCTGGCTATCTGACCGCGGAATGGTGTTCGTTGCCCTGGGCGAACCGGATCAGATCATCGAGCGCAACGTGAACCAAAGCATTACAACGACCCAGATGGGCAATACGACGCGGCTTCAGATCTGGCAGTACAGGCAGTACAACTCGCAGCTCATCTTTTACGATGAAACTGGGAAATGGAGACTCACCAGGCCGAGTGAAACAGAGTTTCTGGCGCTGAACGCTCGTCGCCAGCGATAAGAATCTAACTCTGGCTGCTCCTCACTACTCTTTGACGCTCTCGTTCAGGCTTGGACGAGGGCGTTTTATATTGACTTCATGAAAGGTCCTGACAGCCCGCGACTGTTTCTGGTCGACGGTTATGCGCTCATTTATCGCGCGTTCTTTGCGATGATCTCCCGCCCCCTCACCACCAGCAAGGGTGAGAATACGTCGGCGAGCTGGGGAATAGCGACCTTTTTGCGACTGCTCAATACCAACCACCACCCGGAGTATATCGGCTGGGTGCATGACTCGGGTCTCTCATTCCGCCACGAGCGCTATCCTGCCTACAAAGCGACACGCGAAAAACTGACCGAGGAGCTGCAGTCTGACTTCGATCGGGGCATGGATCGCATCTGCCAAATCTTGGATGCGTACCGGATTCCGATTATTACCCTGCCCGGATACGAAGCCGATGACGTTATCGGGACGTTGGTTGCGAAGAGTGTCGAAGCTGGGGTGAACGCGGTTGTTGTGTCGGGGGACAAGGATTTCCAGCAGCTGGTCAGATCAGGTGTCTGGCTGTTGAATCCTGGACGCGGCGGCTCAGCGAATGTCGAAGAGCACTGGGTGGGCCTCGAGAATGCCGAGGAACGGCTCGGCGTTCCTCCTCAATTCGTGACTGACTATCTCGCTCTGGTTGGAGACTCTTCCGACAATATCCCTGGAGTGCGAGGGATTGGTGACAAGACCGCCGCCGAGCTGGTGAAGCAGTACGGTCACCTCGAGTCTATCCTGCAGCATGCGCCGGAGATCACCAAGAAGCGGCCGCGCGAAGCGCTTCTGGAGCACGCAGAGAACGCACGCCTGTCCAAGGAATTAGTCACTATTCGTGACGATTTGCCGGTAAGTCTCGACCTCGAATCCCTGAAAACCAAAGCCCCTGACTACCAGCGACTACGCGATATCTACATTGAGCTGGAGTTCCACTCCCTTGCCAAGGACATGGCGGTCCAGGCTCCGGTTGAGGAAAAGCCGCAGCAGGTTTTCAACTATGTAACAGTCGACACTCTCGAGGGCATCGCCCACGTCGTGGAGCGAGCACGCGAGACGAAGCTCATTTCGCTCGATACGGAAGCCTTCGTCGATGCCGACAGCCCGCAGATAGCGGATCCTTTGCGCTCTTCACTGATCTCGATCTCAATTGGTTTGGGTAACGGCGAGGCCTACTACTTCCCACTGCGTCATCGGTTGCCACGGATTGGGCAGGGAGATCTGCTGGTGGATGTACCTGGCGATCGGTCTGCTACTGACGCGCCGGAAGACCGCGGCCTCATTCGTGGCGGCGATGAAGTCTTTCCTGAAGGAGTGGCTGCGAAGAAGAAGAAGACCAACGGTGATTCTCTGAGCATCGCTGCGAGAATGCTCAGAGACAAACGTCCGGCAGCAGTTCGTAATCTTCCTCCGCTCGATGCACCTGAGATGAAACCGCTGCGGGATGTCCTTGAGGATGAGTCGATCCGCAAAACTGCCCACAACGCCAAATTCGACCTGCTGCTACTCAGATCTCTGGGAATTCGGCTGGCGGGGCTCGATTTCGATACGATGCTGGCGAGCTACGTCCTCGATCCAGGCCGACGGTCACACGGGCTCGATGTACTGAGCCTTGAGTTCCTCGATCACACAATGACGTCGTATGCTGATCTCTGTGGCAAGGGGCGCTCTGAGATCCCGTTTGAGGAATGTCCTGTCGAAGCTGCACGTGACTACTCCTGTGAAGAAGCGGACATGGTGCTCCGGCTTCGTCAGATATTCGAGCCACAGCTCGAGTCCCACGAGCTGACGCGGCTCCTCGATGGGATCGAGCTTCCACTGATTGACGTCTTGGCAGAAATGGAGTGGACTGGCGTCACGATCGATCTGCCCTGGTTTGCGTCGCTGAAGCAGCGTTTCCAGTTAGATCGAGAGGCGGTCGAGCGGCAGATCTATCAAACGGCAGGAACGGAATTCAACATCAATTCAAATTCGCAGCTTCGAGAGATCTTGTTTGAGCGGTTGAATTTACCAGTCTTGAAGAGGACGAGCACTGGACCTTCTACCGATGCCAGTGTTCTGATCGAGCTCGCCGAAGAGGGTCACACGCTACCGACTCTCCTCATCCAATACCGAGAACTCTCGAAGCTCGAGAGCACGTATCTGGATGCGCTGCCGAGGCTGGTCAATCCGAAGACAGGTCGGCTCCATACGTCGTACAATCAGACGGTTGCCTCGACAGGTCGCCTTTCTTCCAGTGATCCAAATCTCCAGAACATTCCCATTCGGCGGGAACTAGGGCGTGACATTCGACGCGGATTCATTCCACGTCGTGGGTGGCAGCTGGTTGCTGCTGATTATTCTCAGATCGAGTTGCGTCTCCTTGCGCACCTGTCGCGAGACTCCGCGTTCGTAGAGGCGTTCCGTGCTGGCGGTGACATCCATCGGCAGACTGCAGCTCTGATTTTCGATGTGCCAGTGGCTGATGTGACCGGCACAATGCGCAGCCGCGCCAAGACGATCAATTTTGCTACGATCTATGGGCAAGGTCCGCATGCGCTATCACGACAGCTGGGGATCGAGCACGCTGAAGCAAAGGCTTTCATCGCTCGCTATTTCGAGCGCTTTCAGGGGGTCCGAAACTACCTCGACGCGATGGTCGCGTTTGCGCGTGAGAACGGATACGTGCAAACCATCTTTGGCCGGCGTCGGTACATTCCTGAATTGAGGGAGCGGAATTTCAATATTCGCGCGTTCGGTGAGCGAACTGCGGCTAACTCTCCAATCCAGGGCTCGGCGGCTGATTTGATCAAGATCGCCATGATCAGGATCGACAGCGCGCTTAGAACAAGGGCGCTTGAGGGCAAGATGCTGCTGCAGGTCCATGATGAGCTTGTCTTCGAAGTTCCGCCGAACGAGCTCGATCAGGTACAGGAACTGGTAAAGTACGAGATGGAAAACGCTGCCCAACTATCTGTGCCTCTGGTCGTCGATCTTGGCATTGGGGGAAACTGGCTCGAGACCAAGGAGGACTGAGCTAGTAATGCTGGGGATGTTTTTCGAAGGCTGCCCAATACGCACCGATTAGCAGGCTTGCCAGATAAAGCGAGCAGATCCAGAAAGAACGAACTAGCGCGCCTACCAAAGCGATCTGGAGCACGTAGGTAAGAAGCACCAGACCAATGCCAAACATCATTGTGAACATCGCCGGCTGATCGGCATCACTGCTTCGTCTCACGGCGAGCGTTCGCGCTATTCGTATCGGCAGTTCATGAGTGACTCGCCCCCACGCTGCGGCGATAGTAACCAGCAGTCTCGTGGGAGCACTGTCATCAGGCACTGATGGGACTGTGGCTGGGAGCGCGGCCTCTTCGGAGACGCTACGAAGTCGCTTGGCAATTTCTGACGTCAGCGCCAGTGGATCATTACCTGTCCACGCATCCATTTCGATTGCCACTCCCACTCGTACACCTACTACTGAGGCAGGTGCGCCTTTGTCCTCAAAAACCAGTCCGACAGGAAGGATTCGCAGACCATCGACCTTCTGTTCATCACGTGCCTGAATGGCAAGTCTGGCTAATCCCGTTCGTAAAGGTTCCAGACCTGCCTCATTGTGACTCTTCCCTTCAGGGAAGATCAGCACGGCGCCGCGGTTCTTCAGGATCCTTTGAATCTCCCTGAACGCGTTGCTGTTACGCGAAGGATCCTGTGGGGCACCATCGGTCTTTTGGGATTCGTCGCTCACACGTCGGAGTGGTACTACGCCAACGATTCGAAAAAGCGCGGCGATAAGCGGATTGTCGGCGAGCGTAGCCTTAGCCGTCATAGTAATTGGTCGAGGCATGATCCAGCCTGCGATCAACGAATCAACCAGCGCGTTCTGGTGATTTACCGCAATGAGCAGCGGTCCGCGACCTGGAATCTTTTCATCGCCGACAACGCGAATCTCGCGGTAAAACCAATGCAGTGCGATGCCTGTAATCCAGCGTAGGACCCGATAAATCATTTGGACTGGATTCTCGAGAAATTGTCGGGCACACGACGTAGCATCCACAAGGCGAGCGCCATACCAATCGCCACAGTCATTACTCCAGCGCGGTAGGCGAAGCCGGTTCCCATTGATGGCGTGAGTCCATCCACCGCGAGCGCCCAGACGAATGGACCGACAACGGCTGCTGCTCTCGACGACAGAACCATCAGACTGAAGAATCGACCAGCCTCTACATCGGGAACCAGGCTGAGGAGCAACGGCCGCTCCGCAGTGGAGACCCCGCCGTAGATGAGACCGATCAAGGCTCCAACAATCCAGAAGACGCTTCTCGATGGCGCAACGATCATCGAAATGAGAAGCACGATCCAGCTCGCCAGAACCCACGACAATGTTTTCTTTGGTCCGAAGCGATCGACAAGTCGGCCGATGCCGTAGCTGCCAATAACGGCGGGAACCGTAAGAATCACGAACAGCGTTGCTTCTGAACCCTTCACAAAACCCATTGCGAAGATTGCATAGAGCGCCATGTTCGCGATGATCGTCCCCATCGCATCCTGATATAGAAAGGAGGTGAGAATAAATCTCAGCGTACCCGGATATTTCCTGGCTTCCTTCAACGTGTCTCTGACATCTCGGAATGCTTCTCTCCAGGCAACGTTTCTCTTGCCGTGGATTACGTTGTGATCTCGACAGAAGATGAACAAAGGCAGCGAGAAGAGAAGGAAGAGAAGAGCAGTGGGCACGAAGGTGGAAACGCGTCCGCCGTGCGTCGTAAACGGCATCACGTTGCGAAGAAAGTTGACGATCTTGTCCGGAATCGCGCCGATTATCGGCAGTTGACCAGTGAAGAACGGGAAGGTTAGTACGACACCTGTGATTGAACCGACGTAGCCGAGTGCGGTTCCCATCCCGGAAAGTCGGCCTCGGTGATCGACGGGGGCGAGCTCCGACATCATCGCGTTGTAGAACGGCTGTGCGCCCTGGTATGTGTAGTTGGCAATGGTGAATGCCGCGAGGACGCCGAAGAGTGCGACCCCTGGCCGTATGAGGGGTGAAGTCAATCCGGCTTTGACCCCTTCTCCGATGAGAGGAAGGCCGGTTTGCCCGAGGATTGCCATCACAACTGTCGATGCACATGCGAGCAGCGTGAAACCAACTACCCACGGCTTTCGCTTCTGTGTTGCATCAGAGATTGCTCCGAAAACAGGGATTGATACGACAACGAGCGCTGATGCAATTCCGTTAACGATTGCGTAGAGTGTGTTGGAATGTCCGAGGTCTGCGACGAGCCACACGGCGAAATAGAGCGTGGCAATGTTCATTGAGAAAACGGTGTTCGCAAAATCGTACAGCGCCCAACTGAGTCTTTCGCGGAGAGGTGCGAGTGGTGGATTAAGATCGCCCCCAGGGGTGACCTCAAGGCCTGTCTCTGCTGTCGTGTCGTTGGTTTTGATCGAGCTTACTGTCGCTGATCTCATAAACGCCCTCTTGAGTGGGCTGATGCGACTCTAGACTACGTTATTACGCCTGTCAAACGAATACGTATGGTGACGTAGCAACTCCTAGTTGCTCTCGACGCTGGGAGAGATGCCGGACAAATTACGACTATGAAGCCTCATTTGGCTGACTGGTGCTTGTCGTTTGTACTTGCCGGTATTGTCGTCGGATGCCGCGGCGGCGATCGGAGAAGCACGGATTCCGCCAGTTCACTTCCCCCTGTCTTTCCATCAGGGCCGGCAGCGGCGAACACCAACTGGAACGCCGATGCAGGACCGCTGATGATTGCGTCATCCGGCAATGGAAATGACACAGTCGGCGTAGTTGTCCCTGAAGTAACCGACAGTACTATCGAGTCGCTTCGTGGAATCACTCCACCAATCTCCGGGCTAACGTTTGATTTATTTGGAAGAGGCGGCAAGACCGCATCGTCTGTTGCTGCTTCAGCACTTCCGCAGACAGATACCGTATCGGAATGCTATTCGTGGCCGATTGCGAAGTTGAAATCGCCGCATGGGAACTGGCAGGTTGGGTTTGTCAGCGGACGCGTCCAGCCCATACAAATCGATTCAATTGAGGCGATGCCGAGCGCGGATTCCGCTGCACTTGCGGTATCGCTGGCGCAGACGGTGGCGACGCTCCCAGCCGCTGCGGATCCGAACTTCCGCGGTCTGCCGTTTCGAGTGCGATCTGCTTACAAGTTTTCCCTCGACACCGTTGATGTAGTCGTGGCCGATGTCGTCCGAACCCTGAACGAAGAAGCAAACCCACGAGTCGAACATTTTTTGATCTTCGGTGAAAGGCCGCGTGGCGCAAGCGGAAAATTCAACGTTAGCTACTACAGCAGAACCGCTGGAGCAGAGGAATCAACTCAAGCCACTGAGATCCTTGCCGTAGTGCGAATTGCAAATCGTCCGGCTGTTGTGGTCAATGTCGAGTACGATGAAGGCGGGAAGCTCGGGCTCGTGGAGCGAACTGCTCCTGGTGAATGGCGCGCTACATGGAGAAGTGCTTACACGGACTGCTGACGCGCGATGGCTGGGGCACGACTTCTATAAGCCAGTCGGAGCGTTTACGAAGTTGGCTGGAATTCCGTACTTCGCTCCAAGATGATCCGCTAGTGCGCGCACGCCGAGTGTCTCCGTTGCGTAGTGTCCAGCGTAAATGATGGCGAGGCCGCTCTCTTCCGCCTGGACGGCGGTGTGATGCGGACCCTCACCGACGATCAATGTGTCGATTTTCATTTTTGCTGCTTCTTTTAGCGTGTCGCTGGAAGCGCCTGCGCCAGTGCACATGCCCCAGCGCTTCGTGCGTCGGCCCTGCGTGATTGGAGTTACGCGAACTTCGCCTGAGAACGCACTCGCAAATTTCTTTGCCCTCTGAACCAGAGCTGACGTTTCGACATCACTCTCGCCGCTGACTCCGATAAAGAACCCACCGTAGTCTGCGAACGTGCCAGTGGACTCCAGGCCGAGCTCGTTCGCGAGCAGGACGTTGTTTCCGAGAGTGGGGTGTCGATCGAGTGGTAAATGCGAAGAGTAAATGGCAATGTCGTGCTCCAGCAGAGTACAGAGCCTCCGGTACGAAGCGCCTCTTAGTTGCTCAAGTCCTCCCCAGAACATTCCGTGGTGCACGATGAGAAGGTTCGCTCCGGCTCTAACTGCACCATCGATAGCCCTGGTGGAGAGATCGACAGCTGCCGCAATTCCTCGGATTGCAGATCGGTTCTCGAGCTGCAACCCGTTCAATGCCGATGGGTAATCTGGTATGTCGTCCGTTCCTAACAGCTCATCAGTGTAGGCGGCCAACTCGTGAATTTTTGTCATTGGGGCCTTTCAGAAATCCGTGTGGAGAACTTTGGCAGCGAACACGTTGTCAACGTCCTAACTCCTTATGGTGCAATGAGTTATCGCTCAAGGTTCACAACGCTGTTGATTAGTCAGGTACCCCCATTCGCTCAAGAATGCGCTCAAGATCGTCTGCGGAGTAGAAATGGAGCGATAGCGTCCCGCTGTTGTCTTGCCCGGCCCTGAGCATGACGTCAGTTTGAAAAAATCGCCTCAGTCGGTCTTCGATTCGCCTTACTTCGGGTGATTGTCTATCGACGGCTCTTGGCCTCCCAGCTTTTTTGCCAGTTCTTGGTCCAACGACATTGCGCAGGCGTCGCTCAACATCGCGTACCGTTAGCCCTTCGGCGGCAATTACCTGGGCGAGCTCAACGATTTTGTCTGGATCTTCAAGGCCAAGTAGGACTTTGGCGTGTCCCATTGTTAGGTGGCCCTCTTGAAGAAGGCGTCGGGCTAAGTCCGGCAGCTGAAGCAGCCGCAACATGTTGGCAATCGTTGTTCGGTCCTTCCCAACCGTCTCGGCGATCTGTTGTTGGGTGAGTCCGAACTTGTTCGAGAGCTGATAGTAGCCCTCTCCCTCTTCGATCGGATTCAAGTCAGTGCGCTGGAGATTCTCGATCAACGCGAGTGTCAGCAGCGTCCTGTCATCGGTTTCTTTGATGATCGCAGGTATTTCCTTCCAGCCGAGGTTTCGAGCTGCACGCACGCGCCGCTCGCCAGCGATCAGCTCGAAACCATCTTTGCCGAGTCGTCTGCGGACGGTGATAGGCTGGAGGAGTCCGCTGGCATTCAGACTTTCCTGAAGCTCAGTTAGATCCTCCGTATTGAATTCACGTCGCGGCTGGAATGGATTGCGGGAGATTTGCCCGATCGGAATCGATTTCAGCGCGCCTTCATCACTGGTTGCAAGACCGGTAGTGCTTCCCAACAGAGCTTCGAGTCCCCTGCCCAGTCTGCGTGGCGTTTTTTCAGTGGCCACCGTCGTCTCCTTGCGCGGTTCGTTCGATCAGTTCTTTGGCGACATTCATGTATGCCTGCGCGCCGACCGACGCGACATCGTAGAGGATGATCGGCTTTCCGAAGCTGGGTGCTTCAGCCAGGCGTACGTTTCGAGGTACGACGTTTCTGAAGACCTTGGGTCCGAAGTACTCGCGCGCGTCTTCGGCGACCTGTCGTGAGAGATTGAGCCGCGAGTCGTACATCGTCAGTAGGACCCCGTCGATGCCCAATTTTTCATTGGCGCTGTGTTGTACGCGGTGGACGGTATTGAGCAGTTGCGACAACCCCTCGAGCGCGTAGTACTCACACTGTAGGGGAATCAGCAAAGCATCGGCTGCTACCAGCATGTTGATGGTGATCAACCCGAGGGAAGGCGGGCAGTCGATGATCACGTACTCGTAGTCTTCGCGGAGAGAGTCGACGGCACCGCTCATCACGTGATCGCGATCCTCCTTGTCGACGAGCTCGACTTCCGCGGCGGCCAGGTCCGGTGTAGCGGCGATGACATCTAGTTTCTCAAACTGGATCGATGTCTGGCGAGATGATCTAAAATCCGCATTTCCGACGAGGACATCGTAGAGTGTGAGAGGGACGTTCTCCTTCTGTAGTCCTACCCCACTGGTCGCATTGCCCTGAGGGTCTGCGTCGACGAGGAGAGTTCGTTGTTCTGCCGCGGCCAGGCTAGCGGCGAGGTTCACAGCAGTCGTTGTCTTACCAACGCCGCCTTTCTGATTTGCGACTGCGATGATGCGCGCCACGAATTCCGGTGTTCGGGATGGCGCGTAATCTATCCACGGCTACGGGGCGTTTCCACGTGGAACTATTGCTCAGTGTTCCACGTGGAAATACTGGTTACGTGGCTGGGCTACTTGGCTGGGTTAAACCGCCACCTCGTGCTGACCTCTACTGACAGGGTCTCCTCTCCCGGCTGAATCGGAGTCTCTGCTTGCGCAGCTCCGCCTGTAATCCGCGCCATCATTAGCGGCCGAGGAGGGGGAGGATTGTAGGCCCCGATGTTGATTTCGAGGAGGCCACCGAGCGAACCGCCGGCAGCACGCGCAGCTGCATCGGCATCGGCGCGAGCTTTTTCGATGGCTGAAGCGATGGCCGTTCTACGGGCAGTTTCGGTATTTGAGGCGTAGAACTGAAGGGAGGTGATCATGTTGGCGCCGTGTGACAAGGCCGCATCGATCGCTGGGCCGACCTGGCTCAGCTTCCGCACGTCGACCAGGATGGTATTGGTGACGTTGTAGGCGACGATCACGGGCTCCTTCGCTGGATCGTAGCGCTGTTCCGGGTAGACATTGTAATTAATGGTGGAGAGCTGATCGTTGGTGAGGCCCAACGCGCGAAGTGCCGATAGTACCGACTGCTGCTTGGTCGCGTTTTCAGTGGCGGCGGTGGCAGCAGTGGCGGCCCGAGTTTGCACACTGATCTGGAGGGTGGCTCGGTCTGGCGAGATCTTTATCTCGCCGCGTCCTGTAACGGAAATCTGTGGAATGGCACTAAATGTCGCCTGACTGTCTTGTCCATGTGCTGTTGATGGCGCTAGTAGAAGCACGATTGTCGCAATTTTCTTCATAGAGTCCGATCTCGGAGAGGGTTGAACTGATAGATCAGGGACGTTTTGGAATCCCACATTTGCACATCAAGCCCTCAACGAATACACAGGCTCAATGTCATGGATTCGAGTCAGGTTCATTCCAATAATTCCTTCTGACTCCGAGCGCATGAACATGTTCACGAATTTCGCGCCCCACACGATCTCGCCCGCCTCGTAAGAAGATCTCGAGTGGACGGCCTGCGACAAATTCTCATCCGTCCCGATTAGCAGCACCAGCAACTCCGCATCCGCCGCCACGAGGTCCTCGTGCTTCAATCCCCACATCGGACTTGTCGGTGTGATCGGATGCACTACCGTCCAGCTCAATGGGAAGAACACGACGCGATTTCTTTCTAGCTCCAGCTCGTAGAACTTGCGGATCGTCGAGCCATCAATGCGCTCGATTTTTGTCAGGATCGCCTGAACCTGAACATCGATCAACTGGCTGGTCCTCGCGTTGGCGATTCTGAACTCCAGTGCAGTCTTGTCACGATACGGAGCGACGATCGCGTTGCGGCTGTAAATGATTCTGGCCGAAGGTCTGGAAAAGCGGGCGAAGATAAGGCCGGTAGCCAATGCAACGCCGACGATGTTTAGCAACGCTTCAATCGTGACAAGAGTATTCGGTACGACACCGACCGGAATGATGTTGCCGTAGCCGATTGTTGCAAACGTGTCGACGCTGAAGAAGAAGGCCCTGTAAAAAGGTTCATTGGCGAAACTGCCAGTGGTGGACTGCAACGCACCCGGCCCGCATAGCAGATATGCAAACGCAAACACTCCGTTGATCGCTATGTACGAGCCGGTGATGAATCCCAGAAATCGCGGCCAGGAAATGGTCAATAGCCACTGATAGAGTCCAAGTGACGAGAGTGGATTCAGTCCATCGAGCACGACGTTGAAACTGCCATCACGATTGAGCAGCCTGCGTCGCGTCCCTCTTGCCACCTCGGTGCCGAAGCCGAGGTCCTTGAACTCCTCTCTGTTGTCAGAGGAGGAAGTCGTTTCTGGGTTGAGCGTCGATGTCATTGACGGGACTTCGTGTTTGTGGTTGACTGCCTTCAGGAAAATGGCCTCCGATATCGGCTAAAGCTACATTCGTCCGATGGAATCCTCAGGCTCGCCGATTGGTCGTGCAACGGTGCTGATCGTCATCTCGGCGCTCAGCTTCGGCTCGATATCAGTTCTGACAGTTCTCACCACCGACGCTGGGATTCCCCTTCTCACGATAATGGCGTGGCGCTATGTACTCGGCGCTTCCCTGCTTGGGGTGACAGCGCTCCCACGTAAAGGCGTCTCCATTTCGAAGCGGCGTGTAATCCAGCTTCTACTGATCGGCGGATTTGGGCAAGCTCTAATTACGTACGTGAGCCTTTACTCTCTGAGGTACATCCCAGTCGGACCATTAGCGTTTTTGTTTTACACGTACCCGGCGTGGGTTGCGATCATTGCGGCAATCCGGGGAACCGAACGGCTTACGACAGTGCGTGTGACGGCGCTGATGCTTGCGCTGATTGGAGTGACGGTGATGGTTGGAATGCCGATAAAGAAACTCAATCCAATCGGTGTCGGTCTCGCTCTCACATCAGCAGTGCTCTATTCGATTTATTTGCCGGCTCTCGAGTACGTTCAGGAAGGTGTACCGGCTATGGCCGCCACATTCTGGCTAATCGTTGGAGCAGCAGTCTCGTTTGTTCTGGCTGCGCTGTTTGCAGGGGAGCTTTCCATCCCGCAGGCTGGTTCAGCGTGGGCGAACATCTTTCTGCTCGCTGTTGTCTCCACCGTCATCGCCTTCTCTTCCCTTATCAAGGGCCTCTCCGTGCTGGGTCCTGTGAGGACGGCAATAGTCGCGACGGTCGAACCGTTCTTCACTGCAATTCTGGGTGTGATCGTGCTGAGGAACCAGCTTAGTGCCGCGACGTTCACCGGTGGGATTCTGATTGCTGCCGCAATTCTCGTAATCGAGTGGAGCTCGACGCGGATTAGTGCTACTGCGTAGCTGACAGGCGCTTCCTGCGCTCGATCTCGATCACGAGATTCTGCAGATCGCTGGGGCTGACGCCGGGAATTCGTGAGGCTTGCGCAAGTGAGATAGGCTTCAGCCGGGCGAGTTTCTGACGTGCCTCGAAGGATAGCGAGCGCATCTCACCGTATTCGAGATCCGAATCCAGCGAGAAGTCACCCATCCGCCGCATTCGCTCGGCTTGTGTTCTCTCGCGCGCGAAATAGCCGGCGTACTTGATCTCCAGATCTGCAGTGACAAGTGCCTCCTGATCGATTTGAGTGGCGATTCCCGCTGCGTGGAAAAGCTCACCAAGTAGTACATCCTGACGCTTGGCGACGTCAACAATCCTCACCGAATGCATGAGTGCCGCACTACCTGCCTTGGCGAGGATACTCGAAGCATCATGAGGGCTGATGCTCGTCGTCTCGGCCAATCGGAGTGCCGTGTCTTCTTGCGCGAGTCTGCGTGTGACCAGATCCGACTCGAGCTCGGAGTAAACTCCGAGTCGGGCTGCAATCGGTCCGAGTCTCCGTAGTGCATTGTCCTGACGAACAGTTAGTCTAAACTCGGATCGGGAGGTGAATAGTCTGTAAGGCTCGTCAACGCCGCGCGTAACGAGATCGTCGATCAGCACTCCGATGTACGAGGTTTCCCTGCCCAATACAACTGGCTGCTTATCCTGCGTTGAGAGCGCAGCGTTCAATCCTGCGACAGATCCCTGACCAGCAGCCTCCTCGTATCCGGTGGTGCCGTTAATCTGTCCGGCGAAATAGAGACCGGGGACAGCCTTGACCTGAAGCGATGCGTCGAGCTGGGTTGGTGGGTAGTAATCGTACTCGATCGCGTACCCGGCGCGATTCATCCTTACATCCGAGAGCCCTCGGACGGATCGCAAAATGTCGAGCTGTACCGGTGCCGGAAGCGAAGTCGACAAGCCGTTGACGTAGAGCTCCGTTGTATCATGACCCTCCGGCTCGAGGAAAAGCTGATGACGCTCTGCCTCCGGGAACTTTACGATCTTGTCTTCGACAGACGGGCAGTACCGTGGCCCACGTGAGGAGATTGCGCCGCCGTACATGGCGGACTTCCCGATGTTTTCCTTGATGATCTGCTTCCCTTCGGATTCGAGATACGTGATCCAGCAAGGCATTTGCCCGGGATGACGCGTTGTCGATTCGTCCCGACGCTTCGTGCGCCAGAAATGGGACCATGAATAATCGAACTGCTCGATCTCGCTCTCTTGGATTTCGAGAGCTGAAAAGTCGACGGATCGTCCGTCGATGCGCGGCGGTGTTCCAGTCTTGAAGCGCGCAACTGTCAACCCGGCCTGCTCGAGCTGCTCCGCGAGATGCGTACTTGCGGCTTCACCCGCTCTTCCACCTGAGATCTGCGTTCCCGTTCCGATATGAATTCGGCCGCGCAAAAAGGTGCCAGTAGTGATGACGACACTCTTCGCGCCGAAGCGTCTACCCTCAACCGTCTCGACACCGGCAACATGTCCATCGCTCGGGGAGAAAACCAATCGAGCAACGGTACCTTGTATGGTCTGCAAACTCGGATGCTCCTCGAGTAGCGAGCGGACTGCCCGGCGGTAGAGACCGCGGTCGCACTGTGCGCGAGGCGCCCACACAGCGGGTCCTTTGCTGCGATTGAGCATCCGAAACTGGATCATGGCAAGGTCTGTTGCTCGCCCCATGATCCCGCCAAGTGCGTCGACTTCGCGAACGACAGTGCCCTTGGCAACACCTCCAATCGCCGGATTGCACGACATCTGGCCGATTGTCTCGAGTGCGCTCGTTACCAGCGCGACGCGGGATCCCAAACGCGCGCCCGCAACTGCTGCCTCAGTCCCAGCGTGTCCGGCACCGACTACGACGACGTCAAATTCGGACTCGAAGCCCGGCGAGATCGACATACATTAAAGATAAGAGCCCGCACCAACACGAAGTTAGTCTCCTATCGAACCTAATTCATGGCATTGGAGCTCAGTCATAATCATCCCGTTATTCTGATAAGACAAAGTGCGTTTGAACGGGTCGGGCTGGTGAGGAGTGCCATCGACGCGCGTTACAACCTTACCGATGAGGAATTCCGTGTCGTTGAAGGGCTGGTCGCACTGGGGCCCCTGCCATCTGAGGACTCCCTGCCGCGATTGATCGAAGACCTCGAGGCCAGCGGACTCGTTTACTTCGATGACTTCTTCGAAATGAGCGGCAATTGGCCGGAGTGGCTTTCGCTCTTTGCGCGAGGGATAAGAGGCCAGGCGACCTAGATCCGCTGTTCTACTACTAGATCGCTGTTCTACTACTAGATCCGCTGTTCTACTACTGCCCATTCTTCGACGAACGCGATTCCATTCTCGATCCGGTCGATGACGACCTCGGCGCCGGCTGAAAGTGGCTTCGCGCTCAGAGTTTTGGCAGGGACTTTGATCTCTCGCCCGCGTAGCTCATACCTGATTTCGCCGGGTGCTACCGCGGCAATGTCCCGGGTGACGATTGCAAGCTGACCTTGGATCTCGTGCTCATCAGTAGCCGGGTTCGCTGCGGCTCCCCGTAATGCCCAACTGGCCAATAGCGTGATGATGGCGCTGATTGCGAGGACGCCGCTTGCTGCTGCAATTAAGAGAACACCCCATGCGGGCAGCGTAGTGCGGGAGGCGACTGGATAACCGACGGCGCCAAACCCGATCGCAAAGGCGGCCAGAGCGGGCAGATTGAAAAACGGAGATGGAGCTCGGGACCTGTTTGAGCGGGTGTACTCAACGCCGTGTAGCATCGCGATCACCGCCAGCACGAGACCAGCGGTGAACGCAACGAGGAATGTTATTGGAAGTAGTTTCACGACTCTGACGGGACGTGTGCGATCAGGGATCTACCCGCTTCATGATCCCAGATATTTCTTGAACCAGGCGATCGTAGCCGGCCAGGCGGCACTTGCGGCAGTCAAGTTTGCGCCATTCATGCCGGTCTGGTTTCGGAGGAAGCCGTGTCCTGCACCGGGGTAAATGTTGTAAGCGTAAGTCCGGCCTAAAGCGCGAAGCGCTGTGTCGGCAGCGGGAATCGTAGCGTCGACCCGAGCATCATTCCCGGCGTACAAGCCGAGAACTGGCGCACGAACCGATGCAAGATCGCTCGTCTTGGGTGACGTACCGTAGTAGACGACGGAAGCGCCCAGGGTTGGAGCGTGCACCGCATGGGCGAAAGAAACACCCCCGCCCCAGCAAAACCCGACTATTCCATATTTTTTCTGTGCAGCAGGAAGGGACATCCCGTACTGGGCGACTGCGCTGAGCGCCTTCTGAACCCAGGCGGGATCTAAAGTTCTGATGGAGTCGGTGGCCACCCTTGCGACCAGACTATCGGGACCGCTGGGAAGATTCTTCATCGTCAGGAGGTCCGGGGCAATAGCGATGAATCCGTCCGCAGCGAGCTGGTCCGCAACACTGCGCACCCACGTCGACAGTCCAAAAATCTCGTGTACCACCACAACGACCGGCGCCTTCGTGCTTCTCTCCGGGTAGACGACCCATGCCTTGACGCTGTCGGTATCCCCGGTGCGAATCATCGCCCATTCGCCATGTCGCGGTGAGGCGCTGAGACGCGCAGCTGCATCCGCCGCATCCGGAGGTATCGCGCTGGAAGTGTCAGCAGCTGCTAATGCAGCGGATGCATTGGAGCTGGATGACGTGGTGATGTGATCGGCGTGTGAGTCGCTCGACGGTGCCATCTTCGTCGTTGTGCATGCGCCCGCGGCGAGCGAGAGGATTAATCCCAGCTTATACGTTGGTTGCTTCTGCATATCACACACCCTCCTGTTTAGCTACCGATGCGTTCTCTGCGAAGGCCGCGGCAAAGAATTCCCCAACCCGATATTCGGCATAATAAAACGGGCGCCACGGCCACAAGCCAGTTATGAATCCGGCGTGACCACCCTTCCCGACGAATTCGATGTGGAGTGCTGGATTCTGCCTCGCGACCGTTCGAACATCGTCCAAGACTTCCGGCGGCAGCATTGGGTCGTCAATGGCACTCAATAGTAGCGTTTTGAGCCTAATATGCTCCAGGTAGGGGAGCGAGCTTGAGCGTCGGTAATAGTCCTGCGCGTCGCGAAACCCATGCAGCGGACCAGTAACGAGGTTGTCAAATTCTTCGAGTGTGCGCAGAGCTGAGAGCTTATCGGCGGAAGCGAGGTCTGGAAACCGGGTGGCTTTTTCCTCCGCCTTCTTGCGGAGAGTGTTGAGAAAGAATCGTTGATAGAATCGGGAGAATCCGCGGTTGATTCTCTTGGAGGAGCGCTCGAGATCGAACGGAACTGAAATAGCAGCCGCGGCAAGCAGTTGGGTTGGCAAGTTGTTGCCCTTCTCGCCCAACATTTTGAGCAGCACATTACCGCCCAGTGATACACCCGCGATTGCCAAAGGCGAGGTCGGAAACTCATCTACGATCTTTTCGAGCGCAAACGCAGCGTCGGTTGTCTCGCCCGAGTGATAGAAGCGCTTCGCCCGATTAGGCTCTGATCCACACGACCGAAATATCAGGAGATCCGCACCCCATCCCCGTCTGGCAGCTTCGTTGAGAAGACCCTGGGCGTAGTGTGAACGGATGGTGCCCTCGAGACCGTGGAGTAACAGCACTCGCGGCTGACGCTCTAGCGCGGCCAGACGGTGGACTTCGAGGAAATCTCCGTCGGGCGTATCCCAACGTTTGACAACTGTCTGAGCCGGCTTCTGGCGCCGGAACAGCTTTCCCCATAGGGTCTGCAAGTGCCCGCCAGGTATCCACCAGGCGGGCGAATAGATTATGTCATCGCTCATTGGGCTCGGTCGGGCTTCATATTTTCACTCTTCACTCACAGGCAGCGCATTGGAAGTGCAAATCTTCGGAGTCAGGAAAAGCGCGGATACACGCAAAGCACTTCGTTTCTTCGCCGAGCGCAGAGTGAAAACCCATTTCGTCGATCTGATGGAGCGCCCGGCTTCGCTTGGCGAGCTTCGGCGCTTTGCACAGAAATTTGGCGTGAATGCACTTGTCGATCGAGACTCGAAGCGGTTCGATGAGCTCGGCCTCCGCTATGCGCAACTTTCGGACGATCGTTGGCTGGAAAAGCTCGCCGAGGAGCCGCTCCTGTTGCATCTGCCGCTGGTGCGGAACGCAAACAAGCTGGTAATTGGCGCCGACGAGACGACCTGGAAAAGCTGGATGGTGAAGCAGTGACGTATCGTGTTCTGGTCACCGACGAAATCGACCCCGAGGGGGTGGCCCTGCTCGCAGCCGAACCAAAGATCGCGGTGGACGAGGTACCAACGCTGCCAAAGGAAGATCTGCTCAAGCGAATTGCCGATTACGACGCCATCGTAGGCCGTAGCGCGACACGCATCTCCACCGATCTGCTGGAGAAGGGCAGAAAGCTGAAAGTCGTCGGCCGAGCTGGAGTCGGAGTCGACAACATTGCTCTCGATACTGCGACATCGCTCGGGGTAGCGGTCATCAATGCTCCGGCCGGCAACACGATTGCGGTGACGGAGTTGTTCTTCGGCGCGGTGATTTCCCTGCTCCGTCACATTCCGCGTGCCGACAGCTCGATGCACGCGGGCAGATGGGATCGCTCGGCGCTGCTTGGCTCCGAGCTGAACGGTCGAACGCTCGGTATCGTTGGGCTAGGCCGGATCGGAGGAGAAGTCGCAGCTCGTGCTCGTGCATTCGGGATGAACGTGATCGCCTACGATCCTTACATTGCGCAATCGCGCTTTGAAGCGCTGCGCGTCCAGGAAATAACGTCGCTGGAAAATCTGCTCGAGCAATCGAACATCCTGACGCTGCACACCCCGCTTACTGACGAAACGACCGGCATGATCGGTAAGCGTGAGATTGCTCGGTTGCCGCAACAGGCGATTGTGGTGAACATGGCCCGCGGTGGCATCGTCGACGAGAAGGCTCTACTCGATGCGTTGCGCAGCAAGCATCTGCTGGGAGCTGTCATCGATGCCTACGAGAAGGAGCCGCTGGCGGCGGATCACCCGTTGCGGACAACGCCCAACGTGCTGCTGACGCCGCATATCGGTGCGTCGACGATGGAAGCGCAACGCAACGTTGCCGTCGACGTCTGCGTCGCAGTGCGTGACGCGTTGCTAAGTGGAGAGCTCTCCCGCTCTATCAATGTCGCTGACGTTGGAGGGCAATGGGCCGACGTAGAGCCGGCGCTGACGCTGGCCCGACGCGCTGCAGCTGTGGGCAGAGCGATACTTGCAACTCAGGGAACGCGGGTGGTACAGCGCATCGACCTACGCTCCGGATCGGCCCTCGCTGCGGCAAAGAGCGCATTGCTTGCCTCGGCTGCCAGGGGCCTGCTCGAGGGAACCGTGGAGCAGGAACGCCTCAATTTGATTAATGCCAGAGCAGTCGCTGAAAATCGGGGCATCGATCTTTCGACGACCGAGACTCCCGCGCACGACAATCCTTATTCTGTTGAAGTCAGATTGAGCGGGGGCATGCAGGAGATAGCGATTGCCGGAACGGCGCAGCCCGGCGCGCCACCGCGCCTTACACGGATTGGTGCATTTCACGTTGATGTCCAACCACGCGACACACTCCTGATTCTTACGAACAACGACGTCCCAGGTGTGATCGGTCGCGTTGGTACCCTGCTTGGCGAGGCGGGCGTCAACATCGCCGAGTATCATCAAGCGCGTCTGGCGCAGGGCGGGCAGGCTCTGGCAGCAGTTTCGGTCGATGGGGATGTTAGCGAAGCAATCCGTGAATCTCTGCTTCGGCTGCCCGATGTATCTTCGGCAGCCGTCGTCTGCTTCAATCAAGGGTGAGCATCGCCTTAATCGACGACAAAAGTGTACGGAAGGCTTATGAGGCCGATGCATCGGGCCTTCAGCTGATTCCGGAGTTCGTCGCGCGACCAGGGTCGATTGAGGAAGTCGTCGAGCTAATGCGACGGGCGACTGCCGATCGCATTGCTGTTACGTGTGCCGGTGCGCAGACCAGCACCACCGGCGCCTCGATTACGGACAGCGGAATTCTTCTCTCGCTCCGCTCGCTCGACAGCGTTTCGACTGTAGACGCCAAAGCGAAAACGATGAGGGTTGGACCTGGGGCACTGGTGGGTGATATCAAACGCACCGCAGCGGCGGCCGGCCTTCTATTCGCGCCCGATCCAACCAGTGAGGAGGAGTCAACCATTGGCGGCGCGATCGCCTGCAATGCATCTGGCGCGCGCACCCTCAAGTACGGCGCAACACGGCAGCACGTGCAAAGCCTCAAGGTCGTCATGGCGAACGGCGATCTCCGAGAGTTCCGCCGGTCGAACCTGGAGAAGAATACAGTCGGCTACGCCTTTGCCCACGATCCCATCGACTGGTTCATCGGCAGCGAAGGGACACTCGGCGTCATTGTGGAGGCAGAGCTATCGCTGCTGCCGCTCCCGACGCACGTCGTCGGTCTCGCGGTGTTCATTGGAACCGAGGAGGAAGCTCTAAAATTCGTCGTAGCGGCGCGTGAATCACGGACGGTTGCTCCACGATGCCTCGAGTACTTCGATCAGCGAGCAATTGCCATCGCCCGCAGTGAAGCATCAGGTGCGGCGATCCCGCGTGATTCAGCGACGATGGTCTATGTCGAAGAGGAAATAAGCGGCGACCTGGACTCTACGCTCGAGAACTGGAGTGTTCTCATCGAGTCTGTAGCTTCGCAATTCGAGCCTGTCGTGTTCGATGGTGAGGCGCGGCTACGCGAAGCGAGAAGGATGCGTCACAGCATTCCATCAACGATGAATGAGCGAGGTAGTAGGTACCAAGATGCCGGTGGCCGAAAAGTTTCGACCGATTGGGCAGTTCCGTATGCCAGGCTTGTCGAGGCGATTCAAAATGCGCGCTCGATTGCCAACACGTACAGGATTCCAGAGCCGGTGATTTACGGCCATGCCGGGAATGGACATCCCCATCAGAATTTTGTGGCCCGCGACAGGGACGAGCTTGCTACGATAGAAAGGGCTGTGGAGGAAACTCTGCGGAACGTCATTGCGCTTGGCGGGACGGTTGCCGCAGAGCACGGGATTGGAAAAATCAAGCGGCGATGGCTTCCGCTTCAGATGACCGCGCTTCAGATCGCGATGATGGGTGCCGTAAAAAGGGAGCTTGATCCACAGGGTTTGCTTGCGCCTGGCAATATCCTGTGACCCGCTTCAACTCGGTTGTCTTTGACGTCGATTCGACACTGAGCGGCATCGAGGGAATCGATTGGCTGGCGATGCAAAGGGGAAGTGAAGTAGCGGCGTGGAGTGCTGCGTTGACAGAAAGGGCGATGCGCGGCGAAATCCCGATCGAGGCAGTCTACCGTCAGAGGATGCAGGCGGTGAGACCCACGCTGACTGAGATCCAACGTCTCGGGCGGGAATATGTCCATCGCATCGCCCCGCGCGCACGTGAGACGCTCACCGCGCTCAAAGCTGCCAACATTGGGATTGCAATGGTCAGCGGTGGACTTCGCGAAGCGATACTACCGCTGGCAAAAACCCTGGCGGTAGATGAAGCTTCCGTCTACGCAGTCTCCGTATTCTTTGACGAGCGCGGTAACTACAAGGGGTTTGATGAAGCTTCACCCCTTACGCGGCAGACGGGTAAGACGGCGACGGTTCTCAACATGGGACTGCAAGGCCCGATACTCGCAGTCGGCGACGGCATGACGGACTGCGAAATGAAATCGGTAGTGGATAGCTTTGCAGCGTTCACAGGTTTTACCCGGCGTGAGCCGGTAATCGCGCGTGCTGATTTCGTCATCGAAAACTTCGACCAACTGAGAGAACTGGTATTGCAATGAGCCCTGCGAAAACCTTCGGCACTTTTTTCCTGCCGGGGCCGACTGAAGTTCGGGAAGAAATAATGGCGGCGATGCTTCAGCCAATGATTCCGCATCGCGGACCTCAATTTGAGAAGTTGTTCGAGCGGCTCCAGCAGGGTCTACGGCCGCTGTTCAAGACTGAGCGGCCGGTGTACATCAGCTCCTCCTCTGCCACTGGGATGATGGAAGCTGCAATCCGTGCTGCGCCGCCCGGCAGAATCCTTTGCCTGGTGAATGGAGCATTCTCGGAGCGGTTTGCACACATCGCGTCGACGTGTGCACGCGATGTCGATCGTTACGAAGTCGCCTGGGGCCAGGTGCACACGATACCTCAGCTCGAGGAGCGTCTCGTGATGCGTAAGTACGTGGCTATTACTGTGGTGCATTCGGAAACGTCGACGGGAGCGTTGAACGACGTACGCGCGATATCAGATTGCGCACACCGACATGGAGTTCTCTGTCTGATCGATAGTGTAAGCGGATTGGGCGGGGTGGAGCTTCGCTTTGACGAATGGAACCTCGACTACGTCCTGACTGGCTCACAGAAGGCGCTCGCCATTCCGCCAGGTCTTTCTTTCGCCGTTGCATCTCCAAGCTTTGTCGATCGAGCAAACGGTACTTCGGGTCGCGGAGTCTATTTCGATCTCGTCGAGATGGATGCTTATGCGCGTCGTAACCAAACGCCGAGTACTCCAGCTCTGACGCTGTTTTACGCGATGGAGGCACAGGCCAACTCGATCGCAGCCGAGGGGCTCGAGGCGCGCTGGGCACGCCACAAGGCAATGGCGGCGCGCACTCAGGACTGGCTGGCGAAAATCAGCGATGAAACGGGAAAAAAGCTGGCGAACATAGCTCCCCTCGGTTCGCAGTCGCCGACAGTCTCGACGATCAAACTTCCATCGGATCTCCCGGCTGAAACGTTCACTGCGGAAGTGGGCAAACGCGGAATTGTAGTCGGAAACGGGTACGGGAAATTGAAGCGCGCCACGTTTCGGATCGGCCACATGGGCGACCATACAGTCGAAACAATCGAGCGCTGTCTCGCGGCCTGCTCGAGCGTGCTTCGTTCTTGACGCAGATCTCGATCTCGAATGCCGGTGTCGAGTTTGGCGCAACGAGGGTCTTTCAGGGCATAACATTTACCGTTGCGCGGGGCGAGCGTTGGGGACTCGTCGGCAGAAACGGCAGTGGGAAGACGACGCTGTTCCGGCTGATTATCGGAGCACAGCAGCCAACTGAAGGAACTGTCTCCCGACAGCCGGGACTTCGCTTCACGCTTCTCGAACAACATCGCGATTTCGGAGACGCGACCACTGTCTGGGAAGCGGGAGCGGGGGAACTGGCCGAGCTGCTCGCGCTTGAGCAGGCGCTCGCCAGGCAAGCGCAGGCACTGGCGCAAGTGGGTGAATCGGCTACTCCGCAAATGCTGGCGCAATACGATCGTGATCTGGAGCGATTCGAGCGCGAAGGTGGCTATACTCTAGCCCCGCGTGTCGATGCCGTACTCCAGGGACTCGGCTTTGACGCTGAACGTGCCCGTACCCAGCCGCTCGATCAGCTAAGTGGTGGAGAGCGCGGAAGACTTGGCCTCGCGCGTCAGCTCGTGAGCGCAGCCGACGTCCTGCTGCTGGACGAGCCAACCAATCATTTAGATCTGGAGACGACGCGTTGGCTCGAGGAGTATCTCCGCGCTACTGATAAGACCGTTTTGCTGATCAGCCATGATCGGACGTTCATCGCCAGCGTCGCCGATCACATTCTTCACCTGGACGGCGGCACTGGTGCCGCCTACACGGGAGGGTATGAGTCCTTCATTACCCAGCGAGAAGAAAGACGGCTTTCTCAGCAGCGGGCGTTCGAGAAACAGCGGAAGATCATTGCGAACGAAGAGGACTACATCAGGCGGAACATCGCCGGTCAGAACTCTAAGCAAGCGAAGGGTCGGCGAAAACGCCTGAGCAGATTGCCGCGGCTTAGTGGTCCATTGTCAGATGATGGCAGCACGATGGGATTGACGCTCGATCTGTCCGAGCGAGGCGGAGACCAGGTTGCGGTCGCGAGTCATGCCACCATTGGCGTCGATGATAAAATCCTGATCGAAGATTTCACGGCCACCATTCAACGTGGTGACATCATCGGCTTCGTTGGGCCGAATGGAAGCGGCAAGTCGACATTCCTGCGCGCGTTGATGGGTGAGCACCCCGTTGGAGATGGAGAGCTCAAACTCGGTGGTTCCATTCAGCCGAGCTATTACCGGCAGGATATGATGCAGGTACCGCGCGAGAGGACGCTATATGAAGTGATCAGTGGGCTAAGACCGAGGTGGGAGCGCCGGCAGGTTCAGGGTCATCTTGCCAAATTCGGGTTCTCTGGTGACGAAGCTCAGCGTCGCGCGGAATCTCTCTCAGGTGGCGAGCAAGCTCGTGTTGCTCTGGCGATGATGGTATTGAGTCGAGCGAACTTCCTTCTGCTGGACGAGCCCACCAATCATCTTGACATCGAATCGGTAGAAGCGCTGGAGGACGCGCTGGAGGCGTACGAGGGGACAATCCTGCTGGTGAGCCACGATCGAGCCATGCTCGATGCGCTGACATCCCGGGTCTGGGTGCTCCATGAGCGCCGTATAACCGATTTTCCCGGATCATTTGCCGAATGGTCGGAACGGAGCCGCGAGCGAGAGCACGCTGCGGCTGTCGCCGCTGCGGAGCAAGAGTCGCTGCGGAGGGTCAAAGAGCGGAAGGCAACGAGACGGCGCGAAAGCGGGATGGAGGAAGGCAGAGCCACGCTCCGTGAGCTTAGACGCCGGGTCGAGACGGCGGAGAAAGAGATCGCTTTGCTGGAGCAAGAAATTGCTCGGCTCACCGCGTTGCTCGAAGATCCGCAGCTATATACAACGCGTGAGGGAGCGCAGAAGTCTCTTGCCACTGGCAGAGAGCTCGAGGAAGCCAAACGGAAGCTGGATGCGGCCTTTTTGAGATGGACGGCGGCAACCGAAGAGGCCGAACAGCTACCGGCGTCGTGACGAATCAGAACTCGCCGATAAATCCGATCTCTGGCTCGAGGTGCTGACCAAAACGCTCCTCTACTTTAGCCTGAGCGATCTCGATCAGCTCACGTACATCCCTGGCGGTAGCCCTTCCCAGATTGACCATGATGTTGGCGTGGATGTGCGAGATCTGGGCATCACCGTGCCGGAATCCCTTCAATCCGACCTGATCGATTAGCCGGCCAGCGCCGACGCCCTCGATTTTCTTGAAGATCGAGCCGGCGCTCGGATGATACTCGAGCCAGGGATGCTTGCCTCCACGCCAGCTCAGGTTCTCCTGCATAATGCGATGCATGGTTGCCTGATCGCCGCGCTCCAATTTGAACGTGACGGCAAGCGCAATGTCTCGTTGTTTGTGGAGTGTGCTCGTGTCGTAGCCGAAGTTCATGTAATCGCGATCGACGGTCATACGCTTGCCGTCGTGCGTGAGCAGCTCGGCTGACTCGAACACCTCGGCGATGAACATCGTCCGTTCGCGAGCAGGGGCAGGAGATAGAAAGTGCAGGTTCTGCCAGACCGCGCCGCCAACTGTGCTTGGGATTCCGACGTAGTGCTCGAGGCCGGACAAGTCGCGTTCAACGGCCTGCGGTATGAGTTTCGCCATAACAGCTCCACTCTCGACCCAGAGGCGGCCATCGTCGAAGAACCTGAGGTGACTCGACGTGTTACGGATGACGAGGCCGCGAAATCCCTTGTCTCCGATCAGGATGTTGGCTCCCAGGCCGAGGACGAAGTATTCGATGTCGAGATCGCGTGCGGCAGTGACGGCCCCTGCCAGATCATCTGCCGATGTTGCATCGTAAAAGAGATCGGCGGGACCGCCGATCTTGAATGTGGTGTATTGAGCAAGAGGCTCATTGCGCTTGAGCCTCTTGGCGTCTAACCAAGTCGTCAATTGCCGGTAAGTATCCGGCCGAGCTTTAACCGATTCTGACATGTCCGAAAGAAAAGGTGTACTGAGTTACTGCGCCACTCTGGCGATCCTCTTGTTGGCGCTCGCTCCAGTGCACGCGTGGGGCCAACGCGCCGAGCTCGAAAAAATCATTCAACGTAAGGTTCTGGCGAACGGTCTCGAAGTGATCGTTGTCGAGAACCACGGCGTCCCCTTAGCGACGATTGAGATCGACGTAAAGAACGGCTCGTTCACCCAAGCCCCTGAATATGAGGGGCTGGCGCACATGTACGAGCACATGTTCTTCCGCGCGAATTCAGAGTACCCCGAGCCGAATCAGTTCTGGGACAAGGCGTCGGACCTGGGCGCCGTATTCAATGGGACGACCCAGGAAGAGCGGGTCAACTATTACATGACGGTGCCGGCAGAGAAGCTCGGCGACGGTCTGCACCTGTTAGCGATGGCGCTGCGTGGACCACTTTTCCGTCGCGACGAGCTGGAGCGGGAGCGTCAAGTGGTGATTGGCGAGTACGATCGGAATGAGTCAAGTCCGTTCTTCGCGCTGACGCGTCAGATGGACGCAAAACTCTACCCCGGCAACTTCAGCAGGAAGGATGTGATTGGCGATCGACAGATCGTGTCGACGACTACCCCGGAAAAGATGCGCGCGATCCAGGGCAAGTATTACATCCCGAATAATTCGGCACTCATCGTCGCTGGCGATGTAAATCCGGCAGTGGTCTTCGGTCTCGCCGAGCGCGAGCTCGGGCAGTGGGCTCGGGGCGCTGATCCTTTCACGGCTGACCCGATCCCGGCAATTCCACCGCTGCAGAAAAGTGAAGGAGTGGTGGTGGAGGCACCGGTCGGCGCTGTGACCGTACAAATCCAGTGGCAAGGCCCGAGCGTCGGCCAGGATCCGAAATCGACGTACGCGGCCGACGTGTTCTCGGATGTGTTGAACGACCAGCGCTCGCAATTTCAGCAGCGACTGGTCGACAGCGGGCTGTGGCAGGCAGTTGGCGTGAATTACTACACGCTAAACCACACCGGCCCGATCACTATCAGCGGACAGACATCGCCGGAGCAGCTTCGTCCGGCGCTCAGTGCGCTATACGAGGAGATCGCGAAGTTCGATACGCCGAATTATTTCACGACCGAGGAGCTGGAATCGGTGAAAGCGCATCGGGCGGTCACTTCCGCGTTCGATCGTGAGCGTGCCTCCGGCTTTGCACACACGCTTGGTTTCTGGTGGAGCGTGGCGAGTCTGGAGTACTACATGGGATATGTTGATTACATGGCACAGCAGACAATTGGAGATCTCCGCGCCTACGCGCGCCGCTATATCGTTGGAAAGCCGCACATCACGGGAGTTCTGATCGCGCCGGATGCGCGGCAATCACTGAACCTCGCTCCGAGCGACCTGGTAATGGTGGGGGCACGCTAATGCTGCTGGCTATTGCGCTGGCACTCACGTCAGCAACGACGAGTTTCGACGTATCAGGCGTCCGCGTCATTCTGCGCCAGAACGACGCGAATAACGTCGTGGCTGCGAATCTCTACCTGCTCGGTGGAGCGAGACAGGTTACCGACGCCAATGCGGGCATCGAGCCCATTCTGCTCGATGTGTCCGAGCGCGGAACTGCGAAGTATCCGAAGAATGCACTCCGCCGTGCGATGTCGAGGCTAGGCAGCGAGATCGTCGTGGCGCCCAGCGCGGACTGGACGATGTTCGGAATCCGCTCGAGCACGGAGGTGTTCGACTCGACGTGGTCGATCTTCGCTGACCGCGTGATGCATCCGGTGCTGGCCAAATCTGAAATTGCGCTGGTGAAAGCGCAGTACCTGTCGGGAATCAGGCAGCGTCGAGACGATCCCGATGCACTGGCGGATTACCTCGCCGACAGCATCGCGTATGTGGGACATCCATACGAAGTGTCAGTCGTCGGGAACGAGAAGTCCATTCATGCGCTCGACTCCGCGACACTGCGAGAGTACCACCGCACCCAGCTCGTGACTTCGCGGATGCTTCTGGTGGTGGTGGGCAACATCGATCGCGCCCACATCGAACGGCTTGTCAACCAGTCGATTGGCCAACTTCCGCGGGGCGGTTACAAGTGGACTTCGCCGCCACGCGTGCCCGAGTCGCAGACGGCAGTAGTAATCGAACGCCGACAGCTCCCGACCAATTACATCCTGGGCTATTACAGCGGGCCGCTGGCGAACGGCGCAGACTACCAGGCGCTCAGGGTTGCGACATCGGTGTTGACCGGGCGCATGTTCGCCGAGATCCGAACTCGCCAGAACCTGACGTACGATGTACACGCGCCCTTTGTGGATCGGGCGGCGACCACTGGCGGACTTTACGTATCGACCGTCTCGCCGGATACGACGCTCAAACTCATGCGTGTGGCGATTCTCGATTTGCAGCAGGGCATGCTGGATCCGGTCGGTCTCAGGCAGCTCGAGCAGCAATTCATCACCGAATATTTTCTTGACAACGAGACGAACGCGGCGCAGGCCGACTTCCTGGCGCGATCGCAGTTGTACGAGGGTGACTATAGAGAGGCAGATCGGTTCGTCGACGAGCTGAAGAACGTCACTCCGGAAGCCGTGCAGCGCGTTGCCAGAAGGTATATGAAGGGGTTTCGCTTCGCGTACGTCGGAGATCCATCCAAGCTCGATCCGCGGACGATCGCTCTCTTCTGATCATTCCGCGAACTCCTCGGCAACGCCCCACGGATCCATAGCGCCGTTATAAAGCGCCATCCCAATGATCGCGGCTGCAACACCGCGGTCGGCAAGCGCGCGAAGGTCGACTAGGCTACCGAGACCACCAGAAGCAAAGACGGGAAAGTCCGCGGCTTCAGCGACGTCCTCCATTAGCGGCAGGTCAGTGCCGCGCATTGCCTCCTCGCGGTGGACAGCAGTGACCAGAACCCCCGCGAGGGGGAGGCCATTCAGATCCTCCACCAAGTCGAGTACGAGCTTGGGTTGGATGCGCGTCCAGCCATGAGATAGAACTTTCCGGTCGCGAACGTCAGCAGCAACGACGATGCAACCAGGAAAGAGATCGCTCATTTCCGCCAGCCAATCCGGATCCTCCAGGGCGCGGGTACCGATGACCACGCGTTGGGCACCATCATTGAGGGTGCGTTGAATCAGCTCCTGGCTGCGAATGCCGCCGCCAACCTGTACTTCTACATCGGTGGCACCCAGAATTGCCTGGATCGCAGCGGTATTGTTTCCTCGTCCTGCCACTCCGTCCAAATCGACTACGTGCAGATGTCGAAACCCGTACTGCCGCCACGCGATCGCAACGCCAACCGGATCCGGAATGCGAATAACTTCTTCATCATACGAGCCGGGCGCGAGCTGAACACACGCTCCGCCGCGGAGATCCAAGGCAGGAATCGCGATCATCCGGCGCGCTGAAACATCAGGGCACGAATCATGACAGCGAAAGTGCAGCTTCGATTGCGTCTTGGCGAGCTTGTGAATAAATTCACAATCTCGGAAGTTTGAAAACTACTCTGGCAAGTGCACTACTGTACGGCTCTGGGAGGCCACAAAAGATGCGGTTCTATGGATTCGCGGTTGCAGTTGGGGCAATAACACTCGGCGCCTGCGCAGGCGGAGAAAAACAGCCTGGCGATACCACGCACGTCGCCGTCGATACGAGCACCGCGGCAACAACGACGACAACGACCACCGGCGGTGCAGCTTCGACCACCGCAGGCACGACCGGCGGTGCTGTGGCGATGGCGCCAATCACCGGCACGACCAAGACGGTCAACATGGTCGGTGATGCCAAGGGCTATCGTTTCGAGCCAGCCAACATCACCGTCAAGCAGGGTGATGGAATCAAGTTCGTCGTCGTGAGCGGTGGACCGCACAACGTCGCCTTCGACCCAGCGACGATTCCACCCGATGTGAAGCCTCAGCTCGATGCGAACATGGGCACCGACAAGATGGGTGAGCTCTCCAGCAACATGAAGACGAACAACGGAGAGTCAGTCACGGTCTCGTTCGGCAAGATCAAGCCGGGCCAGTATCCATATCACTGTGTTCCGCATCTTGCGCTGAACATGAAGGGCGTGATCACGGTTCAGTAGCAGATTAACGGTAAATAACGGCGGGCGCGAAAGCTCCCGCCGTTTTTGTTGCGCATGCGTCTCACTAGGTGAATCTTTGACCTATGAACGTTCATAGCGTTGCGCGAATGAGCGGGGGCTCTGCCTACCTCTGGATGGCAGCCAGAGCCCGGAACGCACTGCGGCGAGTCCTGGTTTTTGGCATTGTCGGGGGCGTCGTGTTCGTTGCTGCTTTGATTGCGTTCGTGATCGTGCCGAGGAGCGCGTCGCGTAAGGCGCTAGCAGTCGCGTCGAGAATCGAGGCCAGAACGGATTCCGCACCGACGGCACAGGCGAGAGATCGCTATCTGGCGCAGGTCAATTCGGCCGATTCCACCATGAGTGCCGTGCATCAGGCATTAACACCGGTCCCGGCAGCCGTGATCGATACTTTTCCGCCAGCCGTGAGAGCACAACGTGACTCACTGAGCACCGAGCTGGCCACGCTCAATCGCCTGATCGACAGAGCGGAAAACGCCCCCCTTCCCACTTCGTACCGGGCGCTCGCCGCGTCACCCACGGTTGCCGCAGACCCGCGAGTCCGGGTGTTGCTCGATTCTTTGGCTGAAGTCGAGCGAAACCGTGACGCGTACGGCGCAGTCGGCGCAGTCGATCCGGTTTACCTGGCGCTGACGTCGAGGGCGACAGCGATTGGTCGCGAGATAAAGGGAATTGCTGATGTCAAACGTGGAGAGGTTAGAGGCAAGCTCGCGTTGATTCGCCCAACGCCCGCTCCGGTTGTAAAACCGGTCATCAACGTCGACACGACGCAGGTTCTCGCCCAACGCAATGCCGCGCAGCAGAACTACGTTGCGGCAGTGCGGCAGCTCGACCAAATCAACCAGAAAAATACGCGGATCAATCGGGAGACAGCGCGAGCGCGCGAACTAGCCAATGTCGGTGCGCCGCCGTGGGCGATGCTTGCTGCGGCGGTTGTCTTGGCGCTGGCCGTCGGATTCGCGGCGTCCTTTGGCACCGAGTTGAAGCGACCCCACATCGCCGACCCGCGCGAAGCCGAGCAGATCAGTGGTGCCCGGGTCCTGACCGTGATCAAGCCCCCGGAGATCGTCGTCGAGCGGAGTCGTCGACAGGCGGATGTCGAAGCGCCTCCACTGATCGATGTTGTTTCTGAGAGCTACAGAACTCTTTACCTGCATATCGCCTCGGTTGAAGCGAGCGTTCCGATCGTGACGATTACGGGAGATGACCCTGGAATCGTCGCGACGGTTGCAGCAAACCTGGCGGCGTCAGCGGCGTACGAGGCTCGCAGCACGCTGCTGGTGGACGTCGATCCGACAACCTGTAGTGTCGCCAGTGTGTTGAGAATCCGACCCGATCCAGGTCTGTCGGGCATAATCCTTGGCAACGCTACCTGGCCGGAAGCGATCGTCCCGACGACGATTGGCCGCGATCGTCCGCTCGACGTGCTGCCGAGCGGCACTCGCCGGTCAGGACTACCGGAGCCGAGTGTGGTCGAGGAGGTGCGAAAGGAGCTGGCGAGAATGCAGCGGCGCTATGACTTCATCATCATCGCCGCCCCTACGAGCTACGTCCAGCGTAGCGCAAACAGTATCATCCCGGCACCGGACGTAATACTCTGTGCGCGAATCGCACACACAACGGTTGGAGGACTGAAAGCAGCGGTCGATAGTCTGCGGGGGGCGGATATGCGGATTCACGGACTCGTCCTCTGGGATGCAGAGATGCCGCAGCTGGAGACGCGTGAAGAAATGCTCGGCGCAACCCGAGAGTCCGGATCTTTCCAGCCGGAGCTCGCGACCGCGCAATAACTGGAATGGCCGAAACAATTCCTGATCTGCGCAGCGTTCCCAGGGGTCGCGCGTATGCCGAGCTGAAAGGACACGCTGATGCGATCCTGGAGGGCGTCGACGACGAGATCACCGCCATGTCCACGATCGCAGCCCTCGTTCACCACGCTTTCGGTCATCTCTGGACTGGCTTCTATCGGGTTGTGGTTCCCGGTCAGCTGCTGCGCGTTGGACCCTATCAGGGAAGCCTTGGCTGTCTCGACATCGCATTCGGGCAGGGAGTTTGTGGAACTGCGGCCGCGGAGATGAAGACGGTGATCGTGCCCGATGTCGACAAGTTTCCGGGTCATATCACATGCGACTCGCGCTCTCGTTCCGAGATAGTAGTTCCGGTCGTTGACGCGCTGGGTGATCTGATCGCTGTTCTCGACGTAGATTCCGAGCGGTTTGATGCGTTCAAGCCGGAGGATCAGCAGGGACTTGAACAGCTAGTTTCCTGGTTCGCAACGATCAAGCAATGACAGTCACGGGCTATTCCGACGTCATCAATCATGCTCTCGCTTTTGCGGCGAAGCATCACGACCGTCAGGTGCGGAAGGGAACCAAGCTTCCCTACCTCACGCATCCAGCGAACGTAGCAGTCATTCTTACGCGCTACGGGCGAGACAACGACACCGTTGTCGCGGGAATCCTCCACGACGTGATCGAGGATTGTATCAGGGATGGCTATACCAGGGAGATGCTCGAGCAGCGCATAGGAGACAAATTCGGCGCCAAGGTTCTCGACACCGTGCTCGCTGTCACATACCGGCGGCATGATGATGATGGAGTCGAACTATCAGGCGATGAGCGCCGGGCCGATTATCTGGCACGCCTCGCTGGCGCGAGCGACGACGCGCGCTGGGTGTGCGCGGCAGACAAGATCCATAACGCTTCGTCCATCATCTCTGATTTGCGCAGAACCGTTGATCCGGAGACCATATGGGCACGGTTTGGTAGCGGCAGAGCAAGCACTGCCCGATGGTACCGTCAGGTCTATGAGCGCCTGGACGAGGTGGGTTTCAAAGCTCCCATCATGATCGAGCTTGAACAGGTCTCGCGGGAGCTCGAGAAGCTGGCGGGCTGAGCGTCTCTAACTGAGCGCCGGGGCGTTCCCTGCCCCGTAGGTTCTCTTGACGTAATCCTCGAGAATGCTGAGGAATTCCGGGACAATCGTCTCGCCCTTCAGCGTCACGGACAGCTTGCCATCGATGTACACCGGTGCTTTCGGCTCCTCGAAGGTGCCTGGCAGCGAGATTCCGATGTTGGCGTGCTTTGACTCGCCCGGACCGTTAACTACGCATCCCATCACGGCGACCTTCATGTCTACGACGCGAGGGTAGCGATCGCGCCAGGTTGGCATCTGCTCGTGCAAGTAGGTCTGAATGTCTTCCGCCATGTGCTGGAAGAAAGTGGAAGTCGTTCGCCCGCAGCCGGGACACGCGGTGACTTGAGGGTTGAAGCTCTGCAGCTCCAGCGACTGCAGAATCTGTTGTGCGATGCGAACTTCTTCAGTGCGGTCACCGCCGGGACGCGGCGTGAGCGAGACGCGAATGGTGTCGCCAATTCCGTCGGTGAGTAGAATGGAAAGCGCAGCAGTGCTGGCGATGATGCCCTTGGAGCCGAGACCCGCTTCAGTGAGCCCAAGATGCAGCGGATAGTCGCAGCGTCCTGCCAGGCGCCGGTAGACCTCGAGCAGGTCTTGAACGCCCGACACTTTAGCAGAAATGATGATGTGGTCGTGGCCGAGGCCCATTTCTTCGGCGATCGACGCGGAGCGTAATGCGCTCTGGATCATCGCCTCGATATAGACCTCCTTTGCGTCGAGTGGCTCGGGCTGCTGTGCGTTGGCGTCCATCATCGCGGTGAGCAGATCCTGATCAAGCGAGCCCCAGTTCACTCCGATCCTGACCGGCTTGTTGTTGTCGAGTGCTATCTGGATGATGGTGCGAAAATTTTCATCGCGCCGTTTTCCGCCGACGTTGCCAGGATTGATACGGTACTTGGCGAGAGTCTTCGCCGTATCGGGATACTTAGTCAGCAGAAGATGACCGTTGTAATGAAAATCTCCAATGATTGGAACGCTGACGCCCATGTCGGCGAGCCGGCTGGCAATCTCGGGAACAGCCCGTGCCGCTTCGTCGTTGTTGACGGTGACTCTCACCAGGCGGCTACCCGCGCCGACCAACTCAGCGACCTGGAGGGCTGTGCCGGGCGCGTCGGCGGTGTCGGTATTCGTCATCGACTGCACGACGATCGGATGTGCTGAGCCGACGGGTACGCCGCCTACGAGGGTAGTGGTTGTATTTCTGCGGGCGATGATGGCCAAGTTGCGCTTGCGTGCGAACAATTCGAAAGCTAATTCCGTGGCCCGAGCAGTGCACAGGAACTGCGCGCACTGTCCCCTTCCCGGTTCTCCGTGGAGCTTAGATGGCTGATACCCCCGAAATTCCAGAGGCGCCGCCGACTGTAGCTGTTCCAGCTCCGGTGAAGAAAAAGCATAACAAGCTGTTGATCATCCTACTCTCGATTCTGCTGATTCCGGTGGTGATTATCGTGCTCTGGATCTGGGTCTCGCTGGGATACACGTATTCGACCGGCGAGCGCGCGGGATACATCCAGAAGATCTCCAAGAAAGGCTGGATCTGTAAGACATGGGAGGGTGAGATTGCAATGACACCCTTACCTGGTGCGACCCCACAGATATTCTCGTTCACGGTGAGGAACGACTCGATTGCGCATGTTCTCGAGGAGTACGCCGGGAAACAAGTGTCGCTGACGTACGAACAGCACCGCGGAGTCCCGACCGCGTGCTTCGGGGAAACAGAGTATTTCGTCACGAAGGTACACAGGGTAGGACCTTAAATCTCTCTATTGTCTGCTCAGCCGGTCCTTGCTATTTTTTCCGCCAAGTCGAGCCAGGGTATGGGCGCTAGCCCGTGCGTTTGGCTTTTTCCAGCGCGGGGTTGCATGAGACCCGCGTATCAGATTGTCGAGGGTCGGGCGTTTCCTCGCTCCCCAAGACACAATTTTTTCAGGAGTTGGGAATGCGTACGACCGGCAAAGTGAAGTGGTTCAACGACGCGAAGGGCTTTGGATTCATCACACCTGACAACGGGCAGAAGGATTGCTTCGTTCACTACAGCGCGATCTCCGGCTCGGG
>Ga0070707_100000292_pt1 | contig 49172 bp, 51 predicted proteins | sample KBSK5502metaG_FD_65468 | JGI IMG/M metagenome (GOLD analysis project Ga0070707, IMG submission 65468) | Corn, switchgrass and miscanthus rhizosphere microbial communities from Kellogg Biological Station, Michigan, USA - KBS K5-50-2 metaG | ecosystem: Host-associated > Plants > Roots >... | reverse complement strand
GCTTTGCGCGCGCGCGATGCAGCCATCGCGCTGGTGAGGCCGCGCGCGACTGGCTTTACCAACTTGAGCAATGTCCAAATCGCGGAAACGCCGATCGCGCCCGCGCCGACAAAACGCACTTTCGTGCTCCAGGTTTTTTGCGCCAGCGTGGCTGCAGCCGTTGTCAGATCACCAGTCATCGCCGAAAAATGCGGAACACCCCAACCCCAACCAATGAACGCGCCGATCAGCATCGCGATACCAACTGAAAGACCGACCAAATGTCCGATCCCGAGAAGCGCGAATGACAAAAAGAAATCGTAACCGCTGACTGCGCCGCGCCGGCCGATCCGAAACGTTTGCGCCACGTCCGCGGCGAAGATTTGGGTTGCTACGATCACCGCGAAAACGGCGGAGACGATCGAACCCCACAAAACTGCGAGGAGCCCCGCGCGGCCATGTTCGATGTCGGACGCGTGCTTTCCTTCATCCCCGCTGCCGACTTTTAAAACTTCAGCGCACGCGACGCCTTCCGGATACGGCAAGTCGGATTGCGTGACCAACGCGCGGCGAAGCGGGATCGAATACATCACGCCGAGAATTCCGCCAAGCGCGCAGATCCAAAACGAAGTCCAAAACGGAAACTCGGTCCAATAACCAATCATGATCAATCCCGGCAGAACGAAAATGATTGAAGACAACGTGCCCGCCGCGGAGGCGACGGTTTGCACGATGTTGTTTTCCTGAACGGTGGCATTGCGAAAATAGCGCAAGATCGCCATCGAGATCACCGCCGCCGGAATTGATGTCGAAAAAGTGAGTCCGGCCTTAAGCCCGAAGTAAACGTTCGCCGCCGTAAAGACCAACGTGATGATGACTCCGATGATCAGACCGCGGATGGTAAGTTCAGCGCGATTATTCATGCGGATGTCGATCCTTGAAAGCGGAGGATAGAGCGGACTCAGCGAACCGGTCAAGGCGGTGTCCGTTCAATCTCGCAACCGGTCCGCACGGGCGACCGCACTTCGCCATGTTCTGCTCGTTCCGTAACGTCGAACGGCAACAAATCAGTAAGCTTCGTCTAGGGCGGGCATGGTCCGACCGCCGTAGTTCCACTATAGCTGCCAGTGTAGTTCGAGCCACCGCCACCCATTGCTCCGCCGATGACGCTCGATTTGAAGTTTTCCGGTGTCCCGGCGTGATCAGAGTTTTTGTATATGCTCGCCTTGTTATCGTCCACTGGTTTAACGCCGAGCGAGTTATAATCAGGACTGAAATTGGTGTAGACAGCTGCCGCCCATTTCCACTGCACGCTTACTCCCGGTGTATCCGACGTAATCGTCCCGCTCCAGGTAATGTTCTTAAGTCCGCCAGGAATAGTCATTGGGACCAGGTATGAAAGCGCGGAAAAGAACGTGTTCCCCGCCAGTCCGGACGAGGGTACCCGCGTCACCGGCATCCCGGCAACGAACGTAGTCGTGGCGGAAGTCGCCGTTGGATCGAAGATGACTGTCGCATCTCCTACCACAAGCGTGAATGCCGAACTCGTGATCGTCTGATTAGTGAATCGAATCGTCACTGGCTGGCTTGTTGGCAGCCCGCTCGGCTTCAATACGCTGTTAAACCAGATGTAATCGCTCGCGTTGATCGCCGTTCCATTGAAGTTAGCCGTAATCGACGTCGCAAACTGACAAGCAGGTGTAGCTGTCGGAATTGGAGTCGGCGTAGCTGTAGGTGTCGGAGTCGCCGTCGGCGTTGGTGTCGGAGTTGCAGTGGGTGTTGCCGTTGGCGTTGGAGTCGGAGTCGGTGTTGGAGTAGCTGTTGGTGTTGGTGTAGCGACTGCACCTAGCTTTGCCGCAAACGCATCTTCTTGACTGGCAAAGGCGCGCACGGGCGAACCCCATGTCGCACCACTGCCACCTGTCACATAAACATTCCCGAGCAGATCGACTCCTACACCAAAGCCGGCATCGCCCGCGCTGCCGCCAAGAAACGTGTTCCAGTTTAAGTTTCCGCTTGAATCAAGTTGGGCAGCAAAAGCGTCTTGAGCCCCGCCAAATGGACGGTCGGGCGTGCCCCAAGTAGCATCGCTGTAGCCCGCCACGTAGACATTCCCGCTCATATCCACCGCGACTGCACGAGCCTCATCGTCGCTCCCGCTGCCACCGAGGAAAGTGTTCCAGATTAAATTTCCGTTTGAGTCCAGCTTCGCAGCAAAGCCGTCAGCGGCAACGCTGAAGGCGCGGACCGGTAAACCCCACGTTGCGTAGCTCACGCCCACAACATAAACGTTTCCGCCTACATCCGCTGCCACGCCGAAGCCGACATCCTGCGCGCTACCGCCGAGAAACGTGTTCCAGACTAAATTTCCGTTTGAGTCCAGTTTCGCAACTAAGGCATCGGTGACATTGCTGCCCGCGCCAATAAAAGCGCGAACTGGCGAACCCCATGTAGCGCCGCTCCGGCCCGCGACATAGATATTGGTGAGCCCGTCGAGCGCTATCCCTTCGCCCTCGTCACCTCCGCTACCGCCGAGAAAGGTGTTCCAGACCAGGTTTCCGTTTGAATCCAGCTTCGCAGCAAACGCATCAAATGCCGGGCAGGCGCCGTTGCTGTTGTCAATGGGACGAATCGGCGAACCCCACGACTGGTCGCTTGCGCCGGCGACATAAACGTTGCCGATGCCATCCGCTGCCACGCCACGGCCAAAGTCATCGCCGCCACAACCGAAGTTAGGGTTTGAGGGGGCGCCGAGAAAGGTGTTCCAGATTAAGTTGCCGTTTGAATCCAGCTTTGCAGCAAAGGCATCAGGCGCAAAACCCGAATCGCTGAATGCACGCACGGGGAAACCCCAAGTTCCGTAGCTATCGCCCACGACATAAACATTGCCGGTCAAGTCTACTGCCACCGCGTTGCCGGTATCTTGAACAACTCCGCCGAGGAACGTATTCCAAATCAAGTTGCCATTCGTATCAAGCTTTGCGACAAAGACATTAAATCTACCGCCGGGAAAAGTAGCGACGGGTGAACCCCAAGTCGTGCCGCTCTGTCCCGTTACGTAAACATTCGCGCTCCCGTCCACCGCTAGCGCGTGTCCCTCATCATTTCCGTCGCCGCCAAGAAATGTATTCCATATCAAAGTCGGATCGATGAAAAGCGGTTCGTTGCGATCGTAATCGCCAACCGTGAATCCGATTTCGCGTTCACCACGTGAAGCAAATGCAACGTGCACCGGCACGCGTTTGCCGTCGCGCTCCTGCCACGCAATCGGTTTAGTCTCGGTCATCATTCCGGTTTTGAATCCGATTTGGAGTGAACCATCATCCTGCAAAGAAACCGGCGCGTTGTAACGCAAACGAATGTTGTCGATCTTCGCGTGCGGTTCGATTTGATAAGTGCTGCGTGCAATTGCGCCAGTAGCTGCGTCGTAGCTGAGTGTTATACCATCCCAAACATTTGGATACGCAACGTGCGACAACAGCGACGTGTGTTCGGTGTCGCTCGGCACCACATCGCTCATCGGATTAGTCGCATGGGAATTGACGAATTCGACGTGCAATGCATGCAAACCGCCCGCCACATAGACACCTTTGGCATCAAAGCCGAGAACGTGTCCGCCCGATGTGAATTGCTGAATTTTGTTAAGAGCCGTTGGGCGTGGCGACTCACAGGTGTGACCCGGCCGAGTCACGAACACGGCAAGGGCGACCAAAGTCGGCAACCCTATTAGAATTCCAAGACGGCGTGCTGAATTTACGAATGAATGCATGACGGTTCCTCGTTTGCTTGTCACGCGAAAGCGTCGTCAGTCTGCCCGTTTTTCCAGCTAGTCGGGCGATGCCTTGGTGGACAAATGATTGAAGTTTTGAAGTCTGATTCGGATATGTGGAGAAAATGGATGTATCTGCCGCCGAGATTTTTTGAAATTTTCTTGAGCAGGCGCCTCTGCAGTGACGCCGCTCCCCCGCGATTCGTCAGCCTTTAGTACGCTTCGACTGGCGAGCGTTTGCCGTCTTCGACGCTGCGTTGTTTGGCGCGCTCTTCGCCGAGGGTCGCGACGCGCAGGTCCCAGATCTCATTGTCGATCTTGCGAAAGGCGGCCTCGGAAAATTCGTTTGGCGGCTGCATTTGTTTTTTGAACGAGGCGACACTCGCGAGTGCGCGGTCGATTTGTTGGCCCGGAAGTGTTTCCAAAATCTGGCGAACGTTTTCGATTTCAGGAATCCGATGACAAATCATCACCAGATCGTTTCCGGCATCGATCGCGAGACGAATCGTATCCTGCAAACCGTAGCCGTTCAGAATCGCGCCCATGTCGAGATCGTCGGTCATGACCAGGCCGTCGAATCCGAATTCGTTGCGGAGCAAATCAGTGATGATGCGGCGCGATAAACTGGCCGGAGTTTTCTCGGCGACGAGGGACGGATACCAGCCGTGGCAGATCATCATACTGTCCACCCGATCGATGAATTGCTTGAATACCGCGAGCTCGTTTTGATTCAGCTCTTCGCGCGTCCGATCGATCTTCGGCAGTTCGAAATGCGCGTCCGACTTCGCGCAGGTGTAACCGGGAAAATGTTTCCCGCAGCTAGCGATCCCCTGCTTCCGCATCGCGTCATTGAACACGCCGGCATTGCGGACGACTTGCTCGACGGTTTTTCCGTAGCAACGACCGCGCAACGAATTGTCGGCATTGTCGTCGAAAGAAATGTCGAGCACCGGGCAAAGATCGAGATTGAATCCGAAAACGCGAAGCAAGCGTCCCGTGATGTCGCCGTGACGCCGGATAAGATCGACATCGTCTTTGTCGCGCAACTGCTGCGCGTTCGGCGGTTCGCTTCCAATCAATCGTAAACGCGAAACGCGGCCGCCTTCCTGATCGATAGTGATAATCGGCTCGACGGCGCTGAGGTCGCGCAGATCATCGATTAGCTTCCGCAACTGCGGCGCGGTTTCGATGTTGCGCCCGAAGAGAATGAACCCGCCAGGCTGAACTTTTCGGAACATTTCCGCGCTCGCAGCGTCGAGCTCCTTGCCAGGAACGCCACAGAGTATCAGTTGACCGAGCGAACTGTCGTTCATAACTTGCGCAACTTAGATGTCGATCTTGGCAGCGCGACAAAAAAAGCGATTCGGATGAAAAAAATCGGCATCTACGGCGGAACGTTCGATCCGATTCATTACGGCCACTTGATTCTGAGCCGGCAGGCGTGCGAAGAACTCCAGCTCGACCAATTAATTTTTGTGCCAGCGGCGCTTTCACCATTCAAAGAGCACCTGCCGAAGGCGAGCGGCGAAGCGCGATTGTCGATGTTGCGCGCGGCGATTTCAGGCCAGGAAGATTTTATTGCAGACGATTGCGAGCTAAAACGGCCCCCGCCGTCTTACAGCATCGACACCGTTCTACAGATTCGCGAGCGCGAGCCGAATGCGGAATTATTTTGGCTGATCGGCGCGGACAATGTTGATGGACTCGAGAAATGGCATCGCATCGACGCGTTGAAGAAGCTCGTCGAATTCATCGTGCTCGATCGCGGCCGCGGTGAAGAAAAGAAGCACGAGTTTCGAGTGGTGCGTCGAAACGTCGACATTTCGGCAACGGAAATTCGGAAGCGGGTTGCGTCAGGCCGCTCCATCCGCTATCTCGTACCGCAGGCCGTGGAAGAAATTATTAAACGGGAAAATCTTTACCGGGGGTCAGCGACATAACCGCAAAACAATTAGCCACGACCTGCGCCGAGCTCGCTTCGAACAAGAAAGCTGAAGACATCGTCATCCTCGATCTCGCCGGAATCTCGAGCTTCACCGATTTCTTCGTGATCTGCTCCGCGTCTTCCGAGCCACAGCTCAAAGCGATCGCCAATGAAATTGAAACGCGGCTAAAGGAAGATCACAAAATCCGCGCGGCTGCGGTCGACGGTTTTCCAGCGAGCCAATGGATCGTGCTCGATTATCTCGAAGTGGTCGTGCACATCTTCCACCGCGACAAGCGCGCCTTCTACAGCCTGGAAGATCTGTGGGGCGATGCGCCGCGAGTGGCGTGGGAAGCGGCGCCAGCGACGCGCTGAAGTTGGTTCGCGCGTTAAATTATTTTTTTGCCGTCGGCGAAGGCGATGGAGCCGTTGGCGGAGCGCCGGCCGCCTGCGGCGATTTCACATCCATCAATTCGACTTCGAAAATCAAAAGCGAATTCGGAGGAATGCCCGGACGTCCTTGATCGCCATAAGCGAGGTTCGGTGGAATGAAGAGCTGATATTTCGAGCCGACTTTCATCAGCTGGAGCGCTTCGGTCCAACCTTTGATCACGCCGGCGACCGGAAACGTCGCGGGCTGGCCGCGTTTGTAAGAACTGTCGAATTCGGTGCCGTCCGTCAACGTGCCGCGGTAGTTTACAGTCACGGTGTCGCCTACTTTTGGCTGCGCGCCGTTGCCGTCCTTCATCACTTTGTATTGAAGACCGCTGACCGTCGCCTTCACGCCTTCCTTGCCTTTGTTTTCGTTGAGGAATTTTTCGGCCTCAGTGGCGTTTTTCTGTCCGGCGGCTTTTTGTTTTTCCTCCATATCTTTTTGGAAATCCATCATGACCTGTCTCACTTCCTGCTCGGTCAATTGCGGTTTCCTGCCCGCAGTAAGGCCATCTTTGAACCCGGCGGCGAACGCGTCGGTGTTAAGATCGACATTCTGCCGTTTGAAATTCATTCCGAAGTTCAAACCGAGACTGTAGCTGGCCTTGTCCTTCAAGTCCTTTAGTTGCACCGGTTTTTCTTCGGCAAAAACGTTGACCGCGATTACCACGGCGAAAGCAGTAATAAGAATTGTTTTCATAAGATGAGGTTGCGAATCTGATTGCGCTTTATTCTGGAACAGCGCAGAAAGTTGCAACGCTAGTGGAGAAACCGCGCTCGTCAACCCGCCATCATCGCCGCCGTCGCCGCATTCTCGCGGCCGGTCTGCTGGCTTTTGTGACGGCCAATCTGGCAGACGCGGCCGCGCCAATTCAGATTTCCAAGGCCGATGCGCTTCGCATTGGGAAGCGGGTCTGGCAAAACGAGAGCAATGGAAGCATCGCCGGCTTGACCGCTTGGAATGCCGGAGAAGATTTCGCCTCGCTTGGCATCGGACATTTCATTTGGTATCCGCAAGGCATGCGCGGGCCGTTCGAAGAAAGTTTTCCCAAATTTCTCGCCTTCGCGCACGAGCACAACGTCACCGTCCCGGTCTGGCTCAATCAGGCGACGGCCTGTCCGTGGAATTCGCGCGCCGAATTTTCCAAAGCGCAAAATTCCAGCGAAATGCGAGAGCTCCGACAATTTCTCGCGAACACTGTCGATCTTCAGGCGCAATTTCTGGTCGCGCGTTTGCAGGATTCACTCGCCAAAATGCTAAACGAAGCCGCGCCCGGTGAGCGCGACAATGTCGAGCGACAATTCGGCCGCGTCGCGAGCAGGCCGCATGGTTGTTACGCGCTGGTCGATTATGTGAACTTCAAAGGCGAAGGCGTTTTGCACACCGAACGTTATCACGGCGAAGGCTGGGGATTATTACAAGTGCTTGAACAAATGCACGGTACCAATGCCGGCGCGGCCGCGACCGAGGAATTTTCCAATTCTGCTGCTGCAATTTTACGCCGCCGCGTCCAGAATTCGCCATCGGAACGCCATGAAGCTCGCTGGTTACCCGGCTGGCTCAACCGTGTCCGCACCTACCGCGAACATTCATGAAACGAATTTGTTTAACGGCGATTACCGTTTTGATGGCAGTCGTACTCACGCGATTGGCCAGTGCGCAGTTATTTGGACCGAAAATGAAGAAACCGAACGAACTGCTGCAAAAACAGGCGCCGTTGAAAGTGAATCAGGACCTGCTCAAGCAAGCGACGCCCGACAGCGTCCATATCGTCGTGTCCATTCCCAAACAGCGAGCTTATTTGATGATCGGCGAGCAAATTGTCGCCGACGGGCCCATTTCGTCCGGCAAACGCGGACATGAAACGCCACGCGGACATTTTAGCGTCATGGAAAAAGATCCGAACCATCACTCAAGCCTTTACGGCGATTTCGTTGATGGTTCAGGGCGAGTGGTTCGTGCGGGCGTTAGCGCTCACATCGATTCGGCGCCGAGCGGAACGCACTTTGCCGGCGCGGCGATGAAATGGTTCCTCCGACTCACTGGCGAAGGGGTTGGAATGCACATTGGAATCTTGCCGGGTTATCCCGCGTCGCACGGCTGCGTCCGCGAATCGGTCGACGGCGCGAAATTATTTTACGATCATGCCAAAGTCGGCACGCCAGTCGACGTCGGCGATTTCTAGATCGGTTTTCGCCGCAACATTTCAAACGCGGCCTGCGCGACGAGCTGCTTGAATGTTTCGCGATCGGTCGGGAAAAATAATTTTCGAATCTTCGTTTCTGTCTCGCCCGCGAGCCCGAGGTAAACTGTTCCGACCGGTTTTTCCTCAGAACCGCCGTCTGGCCCCGCGATTCCTGTCGTCGAGAGCGCATAGGTCGATCTTGCGCGCTTCCGCGCGCCTTCGGCCATCGCTCGCGCGACTTCTCCGCTGACCGCGCCGTGCTGCTCGATTAATTTCGGATCGACCCCGAGGACGTCGATCTTCGCTTCGTTCGCATAGCAAACATAGCCGGCGAGCAGAACCGCAGACGAACCGGAAACATTTGTGATTCGGTTGGCGAGCAAACCACCAGTGCACGATTCAGCAATTGCGATCGTCTGCTTTTTCTTCGTGAACAATTCGACCAGCACTTGCTCGAGCGTTTCGTCGCCAGCAGTAAAAATTACGTCGCCCAACTCAGCGCGAACAATTTGATCAGCCTGCTCGAGCGCTGCGCGTTCACCAATAATTCGCACATCGACTTCGCCCGGTCGCGCACAATAACCGAGCTCGACACCGGGGATCGCCAAAATCTTTTGGCCAATCTTCTCTTCGATCACCGATTCGCCCATGACTGCAATCTTGTAAAAGCGCCGCTCAAATTTCGGCGGACCTTTCACGATCGAATGCAAGATCGACATCGCATGCGTTCGAAACATCGGTTGCAATTCTCGCGACGGTCCGGGCAATAGAAAGATGTGCGGCGATTGAATCTTCGAATTGATATTCGCCTTCAAATACAAACCCGATGCGCTTCCATTTTCGTTTGGGAGAACCTGTGCGCCGTCAGGAACTTGCGCTTGCCGCGCAATGCTTGAGACCCATTTGATCCCGCGCGCGTTGAGTCGTTCTTTCAACGATACGAGAACCTGGGCGTCCTCGCGCAATTCCAAGCGGAGCAATTCAGCAGTTACATCGCGCGTAATGTCATCGCTCGTCGGCCCAAGTCCGCCAGTCACAAAAATGATTTCCGCGCGCGGAAATAATTCCTTCAGCGCCTCGCCGATCGCGGCGCCGTCGCCGACCGTTCGCCGCTCTTCAATTCGCAGACCGACCGAAAAAATCTCGCGCGCGATGAACGCCAGGTGCGTGTCGTGCACATCGCCGGCAAGAAGTTCTGTTCCCGTGTTAAGCAAAACGGCTCGCATCAGAGCCAACGCTCAACGCTCAACGCCCAACGCTCAACTTCCAATTGGCTCTGAGTCGAAACGTTCAGCGTTGGACGTTTGGCCAAAGGCCAATCAGGCGGCGTCTTTGTCCTGCTTTTTGCGAATCAGCGGGAGCTTTTTGCCTTCGACCACCGCGCGATTGATTGTCACTTCGGCGATATCTTCACGGCTTGGAACATCGTACATGATGTCGAGCATGATTCGCTCGAGCATCGAACGCAGCGCACGAGCGCCGGTTCCTTTGGTGACCGACTGGGCCGCGAGCGCGCGCAATGCGTCTTTCGTCACGGTCAACCGGACGCCTTCCATCGAGAAAAGCTTAGTGTATTGCTTGATCATCGCGTTCTTGGTCTCGGTCAAAATCGCGACCATCTCTTCTTCCGTGAGCGCATCGAGCGAGCTCACCACCGGCAGCCGCCCGATAAATTCCGGAATCATTCCGAACGAAAGCAAATCTTCAGGTTCAACATGGCGGATCGCTGTCTTGCGCGCGGTTTCTTCGACTTCAAGAGTCGGACTGCCAAATCCCATGACTTTGTTGCCCAGTCTTTTTTGAACGATCTTGTCCAGGCCGATGAATGCGCCACCGCAAATGAACAAAATCTTCTCAGTGTTGACCTGAATGTATTCCTGATGCGGATGTTTTCGTCCGCCCTGCGGCGGAACATTACAGGTCGAGCCTTCCAGAATTTTCAACAGCGCCTGCTGCACGCCCTCGCCGGAAACGTCGCGCGTAATCGAAACATTGTCTGTCTTGCGTCCGATCTTGTCGATCTCGTCGATGTAAACGATGCCGATCTCAGCCCGCTTCACGTCGTAGTCCGCGTTCTGCAACAAGCGCAAAATAATGTTCTCGACGTCTTCGCCGACGTAGCCCGCTTCGGTCAGCGTGGTCGCGTCCGCGATACAAAATGGAACATCGAGAATCCGCGCAAGGGTTTTTGCGAGCAGCGTTTTGCCCGAACCAGTCGGCCCAATTAAAAGAATGTTGCTCTTTTCGATTTCAACATCCGCCAGTGGGTCCGGTTGAAACGCGGCCGACTCTGAAGCGGGCGTCGCTTGCAGCACTCGCTTGAAATGATTATGAACCGCGACCGACAAAGTTTTCTTGGCGACGTCCTGGCCGATTACGTACTGATCGAGCAGGCGGCGGATTTCCTGCGGTTTGGGCACGCGAATGTTCGATGATTGCCGCCGCGCGTCTTCGTTCAATTCCTTGTCGAGAATGCTTTTACAAACGTTGATGCAGCTGTCGCAAATGTAAACGCCCGGGCCAGCGATGAGCTTGCGCACCTCGGCGTGGCTTTTGCCACAGAACGAGCACATGGTCAGATTCGTCGCGCGCGCCATATTTCAGCCCTTAGGGGAGCAGCTTCTATTCCTCCGATTTACGGCCGCTCCGTTCCGTATGCTCGCCCATTGCGCCATCGAGCCCCTTCACTTCCTTGCGAGACTTGATCACTTCATCCACTAGTCCGTAGGCCTTCGCCTCGGTCGCTGACATGTAATAATCGCGGTCTGAATCGAGCCGCACTTGATCTTCCGGTTTGCCGGTGTGCTGCGAGATAATTTTGATGATCCGCTTCTTCAACTTGAACATGTAATCGACCTGACGCTCGACATCGCTGGCCTGTCCCGAAGCGCCGCCGGAAACCTGGTGAATCATGATGTCCGAGTTCGGCAACGCGAACCTTTTCCCTTTCGTCCCAGAGCAAAGCAACACCGCCGCCATGCTCGCGGCCATTCCCAGGCAATACGTCGTCACATCGCACGTCAAAAATTGCATCGTGTCATAAATTGCGAGTCCCGCGGTTACCACGCCGCCGCCCGAATTGATGTAAATGCTGATGTCCTTCTTCGAATCTTCCATTTGCAGAAAGAGCAACTGCGCGATTACCAGATTCGCGACGTGATCGTCGATCGCCGTCCCGATAAAAACGATGCGGTCCTTCAGCAAACGCGAATAAATATCGTAGCTGCGTTCGCCGCGGCCGGTCTGCTCCACGACCATCGGGATCAGGATCGATTGCGATCTATTCTCTTCGCTCATTTCTTTTCGGGCTCGGAAATCGGTTGGACGCTAACATTCGCCTTTAGGAAATCAAGAGTCTTGCCGAGCAGAATCTGTTCCGCCAGTGCGTTAAGTTGGTCGTGCTCTTCGAGTTGCTTGCGCATTTTGTCAGCCGAAATGTTGTAATGCTGCGCTTCGTGCCGGACGCGATGATCGACATCTTCACGCGCGACCCCGATTTTCTCCTGTTCCGCGATCCGCTCCAGAATGAAATTCGTTTTCAGGCGGTGATAGGCCACTTTCGCCGCCGTCTCGATCAACTCCTTCTCTTTCTCCTTCAACATTTCGTCGGGAATTCCGCGAGCGCGATTTCGCTGAACCAGCTCCGTAAGCGCGTGTTTGGTTTCATTTCGCAAAAGCGGTGGAGGTAAATCGAACTTCGTCTTCTCGTGCAAATAATTGATGATTTGCTCTTCTTTCGCGTGCTCGATCTGGTGCTCCTTCTCGTGTTCGAGATCGTGCTCGATCGTGTGGCGTAGATCGGCCAATGTTTTTCCGGGCAACAATTTCCCGGCGAATTCGTCGTTCACTTCCGGCAAAACTTTCTCTTTGATCTCGCGCAGTGTAACGTTGTAGCTCGCCTGTTTGCCGGCCAGTTCCTTCACCAGAAAATCCGCCGGAAAATCGACAGTCACCGTTCGGGTTTCTTCTTTTTTCTGTCCGACGATCTGCTCGCAAAACTTTGGGAGAAAATTATCCGGCGCCAGTCGCACCCAGAATTTTTTGCCGCCATGCAGATTCTTGCTCGCGTTCGGCGCAATTTCGCTGACCGGCTTCCCTTCCATCGTTCCGTCAAAATCGACCACCACGAAATCTTCCATTTGCGCCGCGCGATCCGTCGCATCGACAAAGTCCGCCGTTTGATCGCGCAGCCGTTCGAGGGTCGCGGCGATTTCCGCTTCGGTCACTTTCGTGTCCGGCAACTGCACGGAAATATTTTTGTAATCCGGCAACTTGAACTCCGGCGCTGTCACGATCGTCGCCTGATACCGCATCGATTTGTCGTCGCCGAATTGGACCTGCTCGACGTTTGTGAGCGAAGCGACCCGCAATTTCTTTTGCTCAACCGCTTCCCGATAACTTTTCGAGACCAGCTTCTTCGTGACTTCGTCTTGAATTTCTTTCCGAAATCTTTTATCCACCACCGCGCGCGGCGCTTTGCCCCGCCGATACCCCGGAATTTTCGCGAACCGCGCGAAACTATTCGCGATCGCGTCCCATTCCTTCGAAACCTCTTCCGCCGGCAGCTCGATCTTTAATGTCGAGACCGATTCCGGCTTTTTCTCCACTTGAACCTTCATCAATGATTACTGTAGCGGCGCTCTACGAGCGCCGAAACTAATAAAACGGCGGTCGCAGACCGCCGCTACAACACGCGCTCGCCTTTTACGTACATCGAATGTGTCTGCGGAACTCCGAACCAGTAGGCGATCTCGCGATAATCTTCGCAATCGAACACGGCGATATTGGTGAGTTTGCCGGACTCCAACGAGCCAATCCTATCGCCGCGATTTAATGAATACGCGGCGTTAATCGTCGCGGCAGCGATCGCCTCCGCGGGCGACATCTTCATTTGCGTGCAAGCCAGCGAAAGAACCATCGGCATCGACGGCGTCGGCGACGAACCGGGATTGAAATCGGTCGCGAGCACGACAGCGAGACCAGCGTCGATCATTTCTCGCGCGCGCGGATAAGATGCCTGCCCGCCGTAGCCTTGGCGAAGGTGGGTCGATCCAAGCGCGTAAACAGATCCTGGCAACAGAACCGGCTGAACGTTTGCCTTTTTCAACGCTGCAATCCCCTGCTCGTCCGTTTTTTCCAAATGATCGGCCGTCGTCGCACCGAGTTCGGCCATCAACTTCGCGCCGCCGGAATCGGAAAGTTGATCGACATGGCCGCGCAATTTCAGTCCGAGCTTCTTGGCGCCACTCAAAATTTTCCGCGACTGCTCAATATCGAAGTAACCGCGCTCGCAAAACACGTCGCAATACTCGGCCAGCTTCTCCTTCGCGACGCGCGGCAGCATTTCGTTGATCACAAGATCGACATATTTCTCCGGCGACATTTCCCGCGGAACAGCGTGCGCCCCGAGAAACGTCGGAACGACTTCGAGCGACGTTTGCTCATTCAGTCGGCGAATCACTCGAAGAATCTTCAGCTCATCTTCCAGAGTGAGTCCGTAGCCTGATTTCGCCTCGATCGTCGTCGTTCCGCATTTTAAAAACCAATCTGCGCGTTTCTTTGCCGCCGCGAAAAGTTCTTCCTCGCTCGCCGCGCGTGTTTTCTCGACCGTTGACCAAATGCCGCCGCCGGCTTTCGCGATTTGTTCGTACGTTTCGCCGCGCGCCCGCCGCTCGAAATCGTCCAAACGGTTTCCGCCGAAAACTGAATGCGTGTGCACATCGACAAATCCCGGCAATACCACGCGCCCGCGAAGATCGACAATCTCCGCGTCTTTGGATTTCTTTTCGATCTCCTCACTCGGACCAACGATGTCGATCTTGCCGTCGCGAATAAGCAGCCCGCCGTCACGAATAATCCCGAGCTCCGAGAATTCTTTTCCGACGCGCGGTCGTTTCGGACCTGCGAGAGTAATCAATTGCGAGGCGTGAAGAAGAGCGAGCGCCTTCAAGCGATTTTGCTCTGCACGATCTGATCGATCTTTTTGAAATTTGATTCGGAATCCGTTTTGAGCTTTTCAACTTTCTTGGAAAGCTCCGATTTGAATTTGTTGTCTTTTAATTGCCCGAGATTAATTCGCACGTTCAACGCTGCGCCGTCAATGCACGCGCGCGTTGCGCCGGCGCCAACGCCAACATCTGAAACCGACGCGGGATTTCCCTTCTCCGCCATTTCCGCGAGCAATTCATACGATTTCGCTGCCGTCTCCATAACTCTCAGCGGAATTTCTGCGGCGTACTTCGTAGCGGACTCGATGGCTTTCTCGCGCGCGGCTTTTTCTTCCGCAGATCCTTTCGGCAAACCAAACGCGTCCATCACTTTGTTGAAAGCGTTCGTATCTTCATCGACGAGAAAAAGAAGTTCGTCTTTGAGCTTCTGCGCTTTGACCGCCCAATCCGAAAAATATTCGAGCTTGTCGTCCCAACCGCGTTTCCCGGCGGAAAGATTCGCCACCATTCCGCCGAGCGACGCACCAAGCGCGCCCATTAGCGCGGCGACCGATCCGCCGCCGGGCGCGGGTGAATCACTCAAGGTTTCATTGCAAAATTCGCGCAGATTCATTTTCACCAGCGATTTCTTAGTGCCAGTCCGGCTCGGACTTTCGATCTTCAATTCAATCACTTTTTCTTTCGGATCGAAAGGCTTCAGTTCGCTCAAACCCATCGAGCGAATCGCGATGTCGATCAACTCTTCTTCGGACGCGCCTTCCGACCATTTCTGTTTCCGCAAGAAATAACGGCCCGCATCAGTCAGACATTTCTTAGGAACCATTCCGACGATCTCCGAGCCGGTCACGCGAAGACCACGCTTGCTTGCGGCTTCGAAGCAAGCATCGAACGCAACGTGCAATGGCGTTTCTTCAATGCTCGTCAGATTCATCGAAACCTGCGCGATCCCGTATTCTTTTACAAACCAGCCAATCGCCTTGACGTGTTTCAGCATTCCCGGTTCGCGGACCGGCTTGCCTTTTGCATCGAGAACCTTTTTCCCCGTCGGCGTGCCGTCTTCTGTTTTGAATCTCCCCTGCTCGCGCACATCGAACGCGACTGAGTTCGCACGGCGCGTTGATTTCGTGTTCAGATTAACGTTGTAAGCGACGAGAAATTCGCGGGCGCCGATCACGGTCGCGCCCGCGTTCCCGATCTTCGCCGGACCGAAATCAGGTTTCCACTCCGGCTTCTTAATTTTTTCGGCGAAGCCTTCGTACTCGCCACCTCGAATCACCGCGAGGTTGCTTCGCGATTTATTCTTGGCGGCCTTTTCGTAGAGATAAACCGGAATTCCCAATTCCTCGCCGACGCGCTTCCCGAGTTTCTTCGCGCACTCGATCGCTTCCTCCCAACCAACGTTGCTCACCGGGATAAATGGGCAAACATCCGTCGCGCCCATCCGCGGATGAGCGCCCTTGTGTTTGCGCATGTCGATCAACTCCGCCGCCTTCTTGATTCCGCGAAACGCGGCTTCAACTGCGGCATCCGGACTTCCAACAAAAGTGACAACTGTTCGATTCGTTGTCGCGCCCGGATCGACATCGAGCAACGAAACGCCGTCAATCGATTTAATCTCGTCCGTGATCTGCCGAATTATTCTCTCGTCGCGCCCTTCCGAAAAATTCGGCACGCACTCGATCAACTTTTGCATCGTCAATCGCGCGGCGTGGGCTGCATCGGGATGTCGATTTTGCTCTTGGCCGCGAAGTCGATCGCGCGCGAGTAACCGGCGTCGGCGTGGCGCAGCACGCCCGTTCCCGGATCGCTCGTGAGTACGCGCTCGAGTCTGCGCTTCGAATTGTCGCTGCCGTCAGCAACAACGACCATTCCGGCGTGCTGCGAGAAACCAATTCCAACTCCGCCGCCATTGTGAATCGAAATCCAGGACGCGCCCGCAGCAGTGTTGACGAGCGCATTGAGCAACGGCCAATCCGCGATCGCGTCGCTGCCGTCGATCATTCCTTCGGTTTCGCGATTAGGTGACGCGACCGAGCCCGCGTCGAGATGATCGCGACCAATCACGATCGGCGCTTTGATCTCGCCGCGTTTCACCAAGTCGTTCATCGCGACACCGAACTCAGCGCGTTCGCCGTAACCGAGCCAGCAGATCCGAGCGGGCAATCCTTGAAATTGAATTCGCTCTTTCGCGAGTTTCATCCAGCGAGATAGGGTTTTGTTTTCCGGAAACAATTCGAGCGCGAGCTTGTCGGTGCGCGCGATGTCGTTCGGCTCACCGCTCAGCGCGACCCAGCGGAACGGTCCACGGCCTTCACAAAAAAGCGGACGAATATATTCTGGCACGAATCCCGGAATATCGAAGGCGTTTTGGACGCCGGCTTTCTGGGCCTGCGCGCGAATATTGTTGCCGTAATCGAATGTGACCGCGCCCTTCTTTTGCAACGCGAGCATCGCTTCCACATGCGTCGCCATCGATTGCATTGAACGCTCAATATATTCGTCCGGATTTTTGCCGCGGAGCGCGAGCGCATCTTCGAGTGGCATTCCATTTGGGACGTAACCGTTCAACGCGTCATGCGCGCTGGTTTGATCAGTTAGCACGTCGGGAACAACGCCGCGCTTCACGATTTCCGGCAATACGTCGGCGCAATTTCCAACAAGGCCGACCGACAGCGCTTGTCGATTTTTGCGCGCTTGCTCGATCAATCTGAGCGCTTCGTCGAGCGAGCGAGCGATCTTGTCGCAGTAACCGCTCTTTAATCTTTTCTCGATTCGCGCCGGATCGACTTCCACGCCGAGAAAAACCGCGCCGTTCATCGTCGCAGCCAGCGGTTGCGCTCCGCCCATGCCGCCGAGTCCGCCGGTCAGAATAAATGTTCCTTCGAGCGATCCACTAAAATGTTTGCGACCGGCCGCCGCGAACGTTTCGAATGTTCCCTGCACGATTCCCTGACTACCGATGTAGATCCAGGAACCGGCGGTCATTTGTCCGTACATGGTCAGGCCGAGTCGCTCGAGCCGATTGAACTCAGAATAGTTGTTCCAATTGCCGACCAGATTCGAATTCGCGATCAAAACACGTGGCGCTTCGTCGTGCGTGCGAAATTTGCCGACAGGTTTTCCCGATTGAACCAGAAGCGATTCATCGTTCTCCAATTCTTTAAGTGAGCGCACGATCGCGTCGAACGCTTCCCAACTCCGCGCCGCGCGACCCGTCCCGCCGTAAATGATGAGTTGGTCCGGATTTTCGGCGACATCCGGATCGAGATTGTTCATCAACATCCGCATCGCAGCTTCCTGGTGCCAGCCCTTGCAAGTCAGCTCGCTCCCACGCGGCGCTCGAACTGTCCGCTTACCGCTCATAGTTCGTCGAATTTACCTGTGCGAATTTGGTCAGCCACGCGCGCGATGTCGCCCGATAATGAGCGGTCGCTTGATAGCGCCGGTGCAACTTCTCTAACGATGGCAAGGGCCCGCTCAACGCCTTTTCCGCCGCGCAATGGGCGACGGTGTTCGAGCGCTTCCGCGGCCGCGAGCAACTCGATCGCGAAAAGATTGTCGGCAAGATCGACAATCGACCGCAGTTTCAGCGCGCCGGTCATCCCCATCGAAACGTGATCTTCTTTTCCGCCGGAGGTACTCACGTTATCGGTGCTGGCAGGATGCGCGAGCACGTGAGCTTCATTCAGGAGCGACGCAGCCGCGACCTGCGCGATCATGAATCCGGATTCGACGCCGGGTTTGCGCGCAAGGAACGCGGGAAGTCCTTCGCTTTTGTCCGGATTCGTCAGGCGATCGACTCGACGCTCGCTGATGTTCATCAAATCGGTCAGAGCAATGGCAGCGTAATCAAAAGCAAACGCAAGCGGTGCACCGTGAAAATTTCCGCCGGAGATTACGTCGCCAGTTTCAGCGAATACTAGAGGATTATCAGTCGCCGAACCGGATTCGATTTCCAAAATCTGTTCGACATGCGCAAGAACATCGCGCACCGCTCCGTGAACCTGCGGCATGCAGCGAATGCTGTAGGCATCCTGCACACGCAGGTCGCCTTCGCGATGCGACTCGCGAATTTCGCTCTCCTGCAAGATCGACATCAGATGCGCTGCCGCGATCTTCTGCCCCGAATGCGGACGCGCGTCTTGCAAGCGCGGATCGAAAGCGGCCGGCGTGTCGCGCAAACCTTCGAGCGTCATCGCCCCCGCGACGTCGGCGATATTTGTCAGACGTTTCGCTCGCAAGATCGACAATCCCCCGACAGCGTGCATCGCCTGAGTGCCGTTCAACAACGCGAGGCCTTCTTTTGCCTGCAGTTGGACCGGCTTTAACTTTGCGCGCTTCAGCGCTTCACCAGTTTCCATTCGTTTTCCATCGAGAAATGTTTCGCCTTCGCCGATCAACGTGAGCGCGAGATGCGCGAGCGGCGCGAGATCGCCACTTGCGCCGACTGATCCTTTTTCAGGAATGACCGGGTACACGCGCGCGTTGAGCATTTCACAAAGTAGCTCGATCACTTCGGCACGAATTCCGCTGAACCCGAGAGCGAGAACATTCGCGCGCAGTAACATCATCGCGCGCACTTCCGGTTCCGAAAGCGGCGAACCAATTCCGCAGGCGTGGCTGCGCACGAGATTTAATTGCAACGCGGCGATCTCTTCACGCGGAATCCGGACGTCCGAAAGTTTACCGAAACCGGTGTTCACGCCGTAAACGACGCCGTCGCGCGCGACAATGTCGTCGATGATTTTTCGCGACGATGAAATTCGCGGACGCGCCGAGGCGGCGATCCTTACCGATTCGTGTCGGTATGCAACGGCGGCGACGTTGTCGAGTGAAAGCGGCCTGCCGCTTAATTCCATGTGCTCAATCCTAGCGACAACTTCGACAAATGAAAGCGGCCGCGTCTATCGTTTGCGCTTGCGCTTCGGCTGAGGTTTGGGCGTCGGTGTCGGATCGGGTTGAAGCAACTTAGTTTCCTCAAGGTCTTCTTTCCAAGCCGTGATGCCCGTCCGCGCGTGGCCACCCAAATGACCAAGAAAGCCATGACGCCCGGCTTCGTACTCAGCATCATCCTTGACCGCGCACCAGAACAAACGCCCGCCGCGTCGCCAGCCATCAAACACGATTCCGTCGATGAACGGTTGATTTCTTGCAGTCACAACGAGCGCGTTGTTCTCGTCCGACTCTTTTGGCCAGGCCGCGCCCCAATGGAGCACCAGCGTCTGAAAACGAAGTTCTTTCAGTTTCGCGCCAATGTCGTGGGCGTAATCGGCGCAGATCCCGCGTTTTTTCACGCCAATATGAATCAAGTAATTATGAATCGCCGGGTCTCCGTGGACGCCATAATCGCGCGCGCACTGGCGCGACATCTGATGCGCTGTCTCAGATAAAAGCGCGGCTTCGCGCGGATCGACAGTGTGCGGAGAGAGTGCAATCAACGCATTGCGCAAATCGTTGATCGATTTCTCGTCCTGCGCGTAAAGCGAGCTTGCGCAGCTGAAAAAAGCCAGAACGAGAACGGACCCGAGCTTCACATCGATATCATGAACGAGAAAAGGCCAGGCCGCCAAAGCGACCTGGCCTTTTTGTCAAAGTTGTCCCGCATTGGGACGACTCAGACAAAGGGGCTACTTCGAGTATTTGGCACCCGCAGTAGATGTGGTTGTTGTTGCCGCTTCTTTGTGTTGCGCGCATGCCCCCAAGCTGAGAGCGCCCGCTAAAACGGCCATGATCATGATCGCTTTTATGAATTTCAATCTAGTCTCGCCTCCTTTCGGTTATATTGATCCGTTGTTCTAGGCGTGGAACACCATCGAAGCAACGCTTTTTTGGATGTTTGCTGTTATAAACTATTCGCGGATGACCACCTGCGTGGTTTCATCAACTAGATCAAATAATTCGATCACGTCCGCGTTGCGCATCCGGATGCAGCCGTGGCTGTCGGGTGTGCCGATCTTGTCCTCGTGTTTTGTCCCGTGAATGTAGATGTAACGGTCACGGGTGTTGGCGTTTTCGGGATCAACTCCGTCGAGCCAAAGGATCCGCGTAGTCACAAAATCTTCCGTGTCGGGAAGCGGATCGTCGGGACGCAGCGCCACGCGCGCCTTGAAGATTGTTCCAGGTTCGGCACCGTGCCCGATTTTTTCGGCAATCCGAAAATTTCCCAGCGGCGTCTTCATGCTGCCTTCTTTGGTTCCGATTCCGAAACGTGAACTCGAGATCGGAAACGAGCGAACCTTCTCGCCGTCACGAGCCAGGGTAAGGAGCTGATCTTTGAGGGAGATGTCGATCTTAGTTCGGCCGCTTTGCATGGATAAAAAGCGCGGCTTACAATTCGCCGCGGTGAGCAAAGAATATCACATCGCCATTGTCGGCGCGACCGGCGCGGTAGGCGCGGAGTTTTTTCGGGTTTTGGAACGCCGAAACTTTCCGGTAGCGAGCGTGCGCGCTCTCGCGTCCGGAAAATCCGCCGGGAAGAAAGTTCAATTTCGAAATCAACCAATCACTGTCGAACAACTTGGCGAAAAGTCGTTCGACAAGATCGACATCGCGTTTTTCAGCGCGGGGGGAAATATTTCGCGCGAATTTGCGCCGATTGCCAAAAAAGCCGGTGCAGTGGTGATCGACAATTCGTCAGTGTTTCGAATGGATCCCGACGTTCCATTAGTGATTCCGGAAATCAATCCCGATGACGTGAAAGAGCATCGCGGCGTGATCGCGAATCCGAATTGCACCACCGCGGTCGCGTTGATGGCGATTTATCCGTTGCATCGCGCATTTGGCGTTCGACGTGTGTTTGCGGCGAGCTATCAAGCGGTTTCGGGCAGCGGCCAGGGCGCGATCAACGAGCTCAAGGAACAAGTAGCCACGGCAAGCGAAGATCGACCCACCTCCGCCGAGCCTACGGCGGGCAAGCAATCATCGCCGAAAGTTTATCCGCATCCGATTGCGTTCAACGTTTTGCCGCATGTCGATGTTTTTTTGGAGAGCGGTTACACCAAAGAGGAAATGAAATTTCAAAATGAAGGCGCCAAGATCATGCATCTGCCGGACTTCCGCGCTTCGGTGACGTGTGTGCGGGTTCCGGTTTATCGCGCCCATTCGGTCGCGGTCAGCGCCGAGTTCGAGAAGAAAGTTTCGGTCGAGCAGGCGCGCGAAGTTCTGGCAAAAGCGCCGGGATTGGAATTAGTCGATGAACCGCAAAAGAATCGTTACCCGATGCCGCTGAATGCCACGGGCAAAGACAATTGCGAAGTCGGCCGGGTGCGGATCGATTGCGCGCTCGAGAACGGTCTCGCGTTCTGGGTTTCAGGCGATCAACTACTCAAAGGCGCGGCGTTAAACGCGGTGCAGATCGCCGAACTGCTCTAACCGCACGCAAAAACGGCCTCGGATTTCTCCGAGGCCGCTTCGTTGCAATCGTTAAGCTGAATTACTGTGGACCGGGCGTTGGAGTTGCAGCGCCTTTGCCTTTTTCTTCATGCTTGCGCTCGCCCGGTTGAGCCGGCTGATTCATGCCCTCCGCTCTCTGTTTGCCTCGAGGTTCACCGCCTGACGGACCGCCTTGCGCTCCCGCCGGCGTATTTTGCGGAGCACCGGGCTGCTCGAATTGTTTATGCTTGCCGCGTCCTTCGCCGTAAGGACCGCCTTGCGCTGCGGACGGAGTATTTTGCGGACTGGTCGGTGACATTCCTGGCTGCTCGAATTTCTTATTTTTTCCGCGCTCACCTCCGTACGGTCCGCCGTGCTGCTCGGCCGGAGTGTTTTGCGGACCTGCCGGCGACATTCCCGGCTGCTCGAACTTCTTATTCTTGCCACCACGCGGCTGATTGAATTGTTCGCCCGGTGTCGTCGCGCCAGCTGGCGGTTCGCCAAATTGTTCCTTGCGTTTGCCTTTTCCTGGCTTGCCGTATTCCGGCGCGGCGCCTGGTGATTCTCTAACACTTGGAGACATCATCGGCGACATGGCCGCACCAGGTTGAACTTGCTCGCCAAATTTGTTTTTCTTCTTTCCTTTCTCAGGAAACGCAGCGCCTGCACTTGGCGAAGTTACCGCAGCTCCCGCCGGGCTTGCAGTTGCGCCGGCTGGAAATTGTTCGGCAGCGCCTTTGCCTCTCTTCTTTCCTTTTTCAACTGGCGCCATTCCGGGCGCGATCGACGTTCCCGGAGCAGCGGAAGCGGCTGGGCCGGTTGTCGCTGCCGCGCCGCCAGTTGTCGGTGGCGGGATTTTCTTCAAATCCTGAGTTTTGATTTTTTCCTTAAACTGCTTTTGTGCATTCTCATCGCCCACCGCGGACCAGCCTTTCTCGATCTTCGGCTGCGCAACTTTCGTTTTCACAGTCGGCGGCGCGATTTCTTTGGCCGATTTGTTGATCTTCGACGGTGCAGCTACGATTAGCGAGTTGCCTTGCACTTTCGTTAGGCTTCCGGATTTTGCTGCCGCAGCAACGTCAACGTTCGTTTGCCGTTCCAGTTTCAATTTTTGGACCGGACGGCTCGAATACTGGTTCACGACATTCAAATCCGGTCCGTAATTGTAAACGGTTTTGTTTTTGTAAGTGATGTTCGTGACGTTCACCGTTTGGTTCACGTAAGTAATGTTTTGTTCGTACGGGATGAGACGTGAACGCAGCACCGGCTCGCCGATGTAACGCACATCGACGAAATTGTAATAGCCCGGACCGATATCGAACTCGATGTCGAGATGACCGGTGAGCGGCCGGCTTTCGTAAACGACTTCCGTTTCAGGCGGAAGCGGCGCCCAACCGCAATAACCGCCACCAAAGCGCCAGGAGACCCATGCCGGCCCCCATTCATAACCGGGTCTCCAAACCCAGCCCAGATCGGCGATGCGGACCCAACGTCCGTAGTGATACGTGGCCCAACCCCAGTCTTCGTAAGAGACCCAGGTCCAACCGAGATCGGTGTAGGCCCAATAACCATCGGCGTACGGTCGCCAGCTCGGATCGCTCGCGGCAATGTCGGGTTGCCAGCAGTAGCCGTAGTCACCGACTTCGATCCAGCTTCCGCCGTTGAGGTTGTTGTAAAAGAAATTAACCGAAACGTCCTGACTTCTCGCCTGCGGAACGAAAGGCAAAAGAAGGACGCCTAGCGCAAAGACAAACAGTAATTTTTTCATGGTGGTTTTCTGTAGTTCGGAGCGTTGGACTTTCGGGGATAGTGCTTTATTCACGCAATCGCGGGGATTCGCAAACCGCACGCCCCCAAGAGTTATCGCACCCCGGCGGCTCAGCGCGGGCGTAAAACTAAAAACGATCGCACGCGATGACGGCAGACCGACAAGATCGTCGCCTGCGCCGAATCGAGCGATCCGACGATTTTGTTGTAATCAGCCACCGAATTGATCGGTTGCTGGTTCATTTCTTCAATCACATCGCCTTTCTGCAGATCGGCCACGCCTGAATCCGGATCGACATTCATCACAACGACGCCATGAATTCCGCGCGGCAGATCGAGCTGGCGCACGAGTTCGGGAGTGAGTTCGCCAACATGGATCCCGCCAAGCACGCTGCCTGCCTGGTCTTCTTCACCGGGCGATTGGTTCGGCCGAGGTTGTTGCGGGTTTGCGCGTCCGCTCAAATAACCTGCCGGCTGCTCCTTAATTTGCGTCGCGACTGTCATTGGTTTTCCGCCGCGGACAATTTCGAGTTCCACTTTTTTGTTCAAGTCCGCCTGCGAAACCAAATTGCGCAAATCGCTGAAACTTTTGACTTCGTGACCGTCAAATTTTCGAATCAAATCGCCCTTTTGCAGATGCGCGTCTTCTGCCGGCGAACCGGGAGCAATTTCATCGACAACTACTTCGCCGCTCTGCCCGGGCTCTCCCTCTTGCGGCACGCGCATTTGAATACCGAGGTAACCGCGAATGATCCGCCCTTTTTTCAACAGACTCTCGAGCGCGGTGCGCACGGTGTTGGAAGGAATTGCGAACCCAATCCCTTGCGAACCGCCACTGCGCGAAATGATCGCGGTGTTGATGCCGATGACTTCGCCGATGAGGTTCACGAGCGGCCCGCCGCTATTGCCTGGATTGATCGCGGCGTTGGTTTGAATCAGTTCGCCAAACACGTCCGCGCGATTCGGACGCCCTTTCGAGCTGACAATTCCATCGGTCACCGTTTCCTCGAAACCAAATGGATTGCCGATCGCCAAAACAAAATCTCCGGCTTGAACGCTGTCGGAATCAGCGAGCTTGAGCGGCTTCACTCCGGGATTGTCGATCTTCAAGACCGCGAGATCGACTTGCTCGTCCGAGCCGACGAGGCGCGCTTTTTCCGTGCGTCCGTCGCTCAATTGCACTTCTATTTCATCAACCTGATCAACGACGTGATTATTGGTGATGATGTGGCCCTCGTTGGTCACGATCACGCCCGAGCCTAACGAATTCTGAACCATCGCCTCCTCCTTTGGATTCTGATATCCGTGCGGCCGGCGAAAGAAAAAACCGAATGGATCGAGCTGATTTTGCCGTTCAATCGCGATCTTCTTGCTCGTCTTTACCGCCACAACAGCTGGCACGACGGCGCTCACCAACGCGCGGCGCTCGCGATTCAATGCTTCCAGCGAGGCGACCTGCTTCGGATCGACATTTGGCGAAGTCGCGAGTGTGTATTTCTCGGGCGTGGCATGCGGCGCGACTGCCAAACCGCCATGCTTCAATCGGTAATCGTACAAGGCCGAGATCGCGAGACTCAACAGCGCGACAAAGGCAAAAAACTTCAGTAAATTCTTCATTAGCTAACGTTGGAAAAAGTCCGTCCCTGTTTTTCGACAACTAACTGCCGGAAACGTTGATTTTCCGGCCATTCTAAATTCGGATCCATTTCAAAGATCGACATCGCACTGGTTCGCGCACGCTGCATCAGCTGCGCGTCTCTTCGCAAATCGCCGATCTTCAGTGCCGGCAAGCCGCTCTGGGCCGTGCCTAACAAGTCTCCCGGACCGCGCAGCTCCCAATCGGCCTCCGCGACTGCGAAACCGTCGCTGGTTTTTTCCAGGACTGCCAGTTTCTCCGCCGCTTCCGACGACGGTTCGTCCGTTAGCAAAATGCAATACGACTTATGTTCGCCGCGACCGATCCGGCCTCGAAGTTGATGAAGCTGGGCGAGCCCGAACCTCTCGGCATTTTCAATTAACATCACCGTCGCGTTTGGAACATCAACACCGACCTCGATCACGGTCGTGCTGATTAGAGCTTTCGTTTCGCCGCGGCGAAAGCGGTCCATAATCTCCTGCTTTTCCGGGCCCGGAATTCGCCCGTGCAGCAATTCGCATGGACACGGATGCAAGCGCTCGCGCCAGCGTTCGTATTCCACTGCGGCCGCTTTCGCTTCGAGTTTTTCGCTTTCTTCGATCAGCGGATAGACAATGTAAATCTGCCGCCCCGCTTCGAGTTGCGTTCGCAGAAAACTCAGGACATCGCCCAGCTTCGACGAATCGCGAACCGCCGTGACTATTTTGCCGCGGCCGCGCGGCATCTCGTCCAAAGTCGAAACGTCGAGATCACCATAGACTGTCATCGTGATGGTGCGCGGAATCGGCGTCGCCGTCATCACCAGTACGTCGGGAGCGGGCTCGCGACTGGTGAGGCGTGCGCGCTGCGCCACGCCGAACTTGTGCTGCTCGTCGATGACCACGAGTCCAAGATTCGAAAACGAAACTTTCTCGTAGAGCAACGCGTGCGTTCCAATGATGACGTTGGCGTTCTCATCGCCTTCGACGAGCGGTAAAAAACTTTCTTCCTGTCGCGCCGCGGTCCGGATCGACAACTTCACGCCGAGCGGCTCGAGCCAGCGCCGCAAAACAGCGTAATGTTGTTCCGCCAAAATTTGCGTCGGCGCCATGAACGCACCCTGATAACCGGCTTCCACTGCGAGCAGGATCGCGGCGATCGCGACCACGGTTTTTCCTGAACCGACGTCACCCTGCAACAAACGGTTCATTGGATATTTCGCGGCCATGTCGCGTTTGATCTCCCCGATCACTTTTTTCTGCGCCGCGGTTAGCTCGAACGGTAATGCGCGCAAAAATTTCTCCATTAATTCGCCTCGCCCAGCGTGAATGCCGCTCACGCGCGTGTGCGATTCCGTTCGGCGCGACGCGATCAGCATTTGCATCGCGAAAAATTCCGAAAGCACCAGATGATCACGCGCCGCGCGGAGCGAGTCCCAAGTTTCCGGGAAATGGATTGCGCGGATCGCCTCGCCGCGGTCGCCATTTTTCAAATTGCGCGGCAGCAACGGCTCGATTGGTCCGGTGTCGAGGTCGTGTAGCAACCGGTAAATCATGCTCCGCAGCGCGCGCTGGATCAGGCCTTCGGTCGCGGGATAAATCGGCGTGATTCGCCGCAAATGGATCGATTTCTCTTCGTCCTCCTCGATTACTTCAAACTCCGGATGGTCCATGCAGAGTCGCTTTCCGCGCATTCGCGGTTTTCCGAAAACGACCAGCTGTTGCCCGGTCGCGATCATTTTCTGGATGTAATGCAAATTGAACCAGCGACAGACCAGCGGCTGGCTCAGCGCGTTTGCGTTCGGTTCCTGCAGCGTTGCTTCAAAAATTCTTTTCCAACCGCCAAAGCGGCGAAACGATGTTTTAATCACTTCGCCGCACAAACAAATTGGTTTGTCGCTTTCTTCGCGCGGGAAATCGGGAAACACACTCCGATCTTCGTGGCGTCGCGGAAAATGCGTCAGCAAATCTTCCGCGGTCGTGATGCCGAGGCGCCGCAACGCGAGAAATTTTGGCCGCGGGATCCAATCGAGCTCTTCGAGCGATTGAGAAATTTCCATTACGCGACCTGTTCGGACTTTCGCAGCGCTTCCACGCGCATTTCCAACCGCGTTTCGCCTTCGTACTCGTCCGGCCGAATGCGAAAGGCAATGTCCCACGGTTGCGGCGGCAACGAGTCGGCCGCAGCGCCAAAGAAAATCGCGCGCTGATGATAATTCCGCTGTCGCAGACGAAGCTGTAAATGCTTTTCGCCGACAATTCGCGGGGCCACGACTGACTCGACTTCGCGCGCGAAAAAGAGCGGCTGCCGATTTCCGTTCCCAAAGGGCTGGAGCATTTCGTGCCAGCCGAGGAAATCGAAATTCAATTCCGCGAAAGTAATTTCGTGGTCGAGCTCCAGGCGCGGCAGCAAATCGTCATCCGACAAAAGCTCGCGCGCGACTTCGCAGAATTGTTTCGCGAAAAGATCGACATCCTGCTCGCGAATCGTCAGACCGGCGGCCATTTCGTGTCCGCCGTACTTCTCCAGCTTTTTCGCGCAGCGCGTCAACGCCTGCACGAGATTGAATCCTTCAATGCTGCGACCGCTTCCTTTGCCGAGGCCGTTCTCGTCAAATCCAATGACAATTGCCGGCCGATGATATTTGCGCGCGATCCGGGATGCGACGATGCCGAGCACGCCCGAATGCCAGCCTCGCTCATAAAGCACAATCGCGGCATCGCGACTTGGGTCGAATTCTTTAACGATCTTTTCCTCAGCCGCTGCGAAAATCTTTTTCTCAACATCCTGTCGTTCGCGATTTTGTTTATCCAAAAACTCCGCCAGCTCCATCGCTTCGAGTTCATCATGCGTTAGCAAGAGCCGGAGCGACTTCTCCGCCGTGCTCAATCGGCCGGCGGCATTTAATCTCGGACCAAGCCGGTAACCAATGTCTTCGGTAAAAATCGGCGGCTTCACTCCGCTCACTTCGATCAACTTCTTTAAGCCTAGCCTTTGCGATCGCGCGATCTCGATCGCGCCCCGCTGGACGAGCGTTCGGTTTTCGCCCCGAAGTGGAACAATGTCGGCGACCGTTCCGAGCGCGACCAAATCCAATTTTGATTTGAGATCGAAATCGATCGGCCGCGTTTTGAGAAGAGCGTGACAAAGTTTGAAGACGATTCCGACGCTGCACAAATAATGAAATGGTGACGCCGGATCGATTTTTGGATTTACGATCGCGACACACTGCGGCAACGCGGCTTTCGGTTCATGATGGTCGAGCACGATGACGTCCACGCCTCGCTTGCCAAGATCGACAACCTCTGCCGCCGACGAAGTTCCGCAGTCGAGGGCGATTAGAAGTTGCGGATGAAATTGTTCGAGGCAGCGGTCAATACTCTCGCGGCTGAGCCCGTAGCCTTCTTCCATTCGCAATGGCAGAAATAAATCCGGCCTCGCGCCGTAGGCGCGCAACGTTTCCGCCAACAACGCGAGCGAAGTTACGCCGTCGACATCGTAATCGCCAAAGAGCACGATTCGCTCGCCGCGATCCAGCGCTGAGAGAATGCGTTTCACCGCCGTCTCCATGTTCGGGAGCAAGAACGGGTCGCTCAATGATTTCAGCCGTGGTTGCAAGAACGCTTGTACCTCATCGGCGCTGGCAAAACCTTTTCGAGCCAGCAGCCGGGCGATGCATTCGCAGCCGCAGAGTTCGCTCCACGAAATGGGCCCACCATTCAAATCTTCCGGGGGAGTCAGGATCCAGCTCGCTCGCACCGATTATTTTATCTGCGAGACATTTCCTGACAACCGACGAATCCGGTCATAAATAATTGACCCGTCTCGCAACACTCGATAGACAAAGGCTGTGAAATCGATCGCAATCATCTTGTTGAGCGCAGCGTTTGCTTTGTCCGGTTGCGCGCTCGGTAGAAAAATGATGGAGCAACCGAGCGGGCCGTACCAAAAACCGACCGCGCACCTGGAAAAGAAGACCGAAGTCTTTACCGGGACGGTCGTGATGATCGACGGCGCATATCGGTTTCAGCTTGTAAAAGATCCGGATACTGTTTTGCGTCTGACGCGGGCGCGCCAGGAGAGCGAGTTCGAGAAGGGACAAATCAACCTCCGAAAATATTACGAGAAAACGATCTCGGTGAACGGGACACTTTACGGCGAATGGATTTTTGGCGCCGATATTGTCGGGCAATGGACTCCGTCCGGCGGCGATACCGGCCCGAACATGAACGCGCCAAAGGCGAGCAAGCCCTAATAGCGTTCGCGCTACACGACGCTGAACGCCACCTCGCGTTTGGGAAGCAGCTCGTGCTTTTGGCATAACTGATCGAACTTGCGCAGGCCCTGCTTTTCGCGTTCTCCAAAAATAAATCGCAGATTATCCCGGTAGTAGCGATCACAAAACCCCGGCGCGAATTCTTTCTCGGCGGAGATCACGGCATCGATGTCTGCCAGATTTTTGTCGCGCAAAGCGCGCAATTCATTCGCAATTGATTTTGGATCGACAACTTCCGGGCGGACCAGCCACAAGGCGTAGACAAATGGAAGATCGATAAGTTTCTTCCAGTCTTCGCCCAGGTCCCAAAAGTTGAACTCGCTCGAATGTTCCTGCCGAAAGCGAATCGCTTGATCTCCGATCAGCAAACGGGCGGTCGCTTTCGGAACCGACGATGTCGATCTTGGAACAAAAGAGGGATTCAATTTTCGTTCGCTCAACAAACAGCGAAGGAGATTGCCGGAAGTTTGCGCCGCCGGATCGAGCTCAATTTCTTTTATGTCTTCGATTTTTCCGACGTGCGCAACGACGACGCTGTAAACCGGGCCGTACGAAGAAATGGAAACGCCATCGACGATGCGGTAAATCGGATTTCGCAGAAATTCGAAACTGGAAACGAGCGCGACGTCCAGTTCACCGCGCGCAAGCTGCGCGCAAAGCACCGAGGGGTGATCGAGCGAGACTCCGCCCGGCCATCCATGAATCAGGGGACGCGCGTTGAGATATTTAACGCAGCCGATTCGAAGCGATTGTCGATCCTGCACTCGTCAGGCGCAGGCCAGCTCGGCTTCGGTGGCCGACTTGCTCGACGTCGATTCTTTTTGCGCACCGTTGAGATGGCGGTAACAACTGTCGCGCTGGACTGGAACGCGCCCGGCTTCGCGGATGACGTGTTCGAGAGCAGCGACTGTTTGCTGCTGCGGCGTGGTCGCGCCGGCCATGTGAAAAATTTTCTCTTCGATAATCGTCCCGTGCAGATCATCAGCGCCATAACTGAGGGCAACCTGCGCCAGCGGCAGACCTGTGCTGACCCAGTAGGCGGTGAGATGATCGATGTTATCCAAATAGATCCGGCTGACGGCGAGATTGCGCAGTTGCTCAAGAGCCGAGGCGCGTTTGATATGAGCGAGCACAGTCGTTTGCGGTTCGAACGCGAACGGGACGAAGCCGCTGAAGCCGCTGGTTTCATCCTGGAGTTGGCGCAGTTGACGTAAATGGTCGACGCGCTGTTCAAGGGTTTCGATGTGACCGTAAAGCATTGTGCACGTGCTTCGACCGCCCATCCGATGCCAGGTCCGATGAACGTCGAGCCATTCCTGGGCCGTTTCTTTGCCGCGGCAAATCTTGTCGCGGACGTCGGCGTCGAAAATTTCCGCGCCCCCGCCGGTAATCGAACCGAGACCATTTTCGCGGAGAAGCTCGAGGCTCTCGGGGATCGACATTTTAAAAATTCTTTCCGCGAGATGGCGAACTTCGATGGCCGTGAAAGCTTTGATGTGGAGATTTGGATCAAGCGCGCGTAATCCGCGAAGAAGGTCGAGATACCACTCTTTCTTCAATGTCGGATGCAAACCGCCAACCATGTGGACTTCGGTAATGCCGAGCGGAAGCGCGTCGGCCACCGCCTGAATAATTTCGCTTGGCGCATGCTCGAACGCGTGGGCGTCGCGTTTCTTGGCCGCGAATGCGCAAAACTGGCACGAAAGCAGGCAAATGTTCGAGTAGTTGATGTAGCGATTGTGAATGTAGGTGGCGAAATTGCCGTTCTTCCGCTCGCGCACGATGTTGGCCATCATTCCGAGCGCGTTGAGATCATTCGAACGATATAACGCGAGCGCGTCGGAATCGGAGACGCGCGAGCCCGCCTCGATTTTCTCAGCGATCGGTTTAAGTTCCTTTGGGATCAGTGAATAATTCATCCGGAGGCGATGCGGAAATTGATGGCTTTACCATGCACAGACGCCTCGCGGGTTGCAACAAAAAGCACCGCAACTGGCGATCCGTCCACATAAGATTCGAATCGAGGCCCATCAATCCGCGTCTGTTTATCAATGGCCGATCCAGAACCGCCGGCGCGTTCCGGGGATGACGCGGAAGACATCCGCCTGATGGGTCTGGTGGCGGGAGGCGACACTGCCGCGTTCGAGCAACTCGTCGAACGCCATCAAGCGCTCGTCGCGGGCACTGTGGCACGAATGCTCGGCAGCAATTCAGATGTCGAAGACATTGCCCAACAGGTTTTCATCCGGGTGTGGAAAAGCGCCGGCCGCTACGTCGCGCGGGCGAAGTTCACCACCTGGTTGCTCAAGATCACGCGCAATCTCGTATTTAACGAGATGCGTCGCGCGAAAAGGCATCCGCACATGCCGGTGCAAGTTGAAACTGAAGCCGAAGAGATCCCGTTAAAGGACGAAGCGGCCGCGAGCCCGGACGCAACATTGCTCCAAAGCGAATTGCAAAAGGCGATCGAGAACGCGATCGCGCTTCTTCCCGAGACCCAACGCATGGCGCTGGTCCTGCGGCGCTATGAAGAGCTGAGCTACGAGGAAATCGCCGACGTTCTCGATCTTTCCGTGCCGGCGGTGAAGAGTTTGCTCTTTCGCGCGCGAACCGAGTTGCGCGAGCGTTTACGAAATTATCTCGAGTCCTAAAACCCAAAGAGGGCGGGCCCTTGCGGAACCCGCCCCCTCTCAACCCCACACTTTGAAATTTTTATTCGTCGCGATCTTTTACGTCGCTCTTGAATTGAACGCGCGCCGCTTCTTCTGGCGGCGGAGGCGCGCCCGGCTTTGCATAATCGGCGGCAAGCTGACGGTGCGAAGTTGGAACCAAACGCACCGCGCCTTTAGCGTTGTTTCGCCATCCATTCGGATCGGCATACTCCTCCCCGACATGATGAACGCCCGAGACCTGGTCTTCCAGGCCGGTGCCGTAACGCTGATCGATAATCGTTGGCGTTACAAAGATGAGCAGATTGCGCTTGTGCCGTTCGTTGTCGTGACTTTGAAACGCATATCCCAGAAACGGAATATCTCCTAGCAGCGGCACCTTCGTCTTCGATTTGGAAACTTGGTCGGAAATCAATCCGCCGAGCGCAAGCGTGTCACCACTCTTAATCAGCACGTTGGAATCAAGTGTCCGTTTATCAATGATCGGGCTGGTCACATCCGCACCGTTAAACGTGAAGTGAAAATCGTTGACTTTGTTGCTGATCTCCGGCTTCACCGACAGTGTGATGTAGTCATCCTTGTTGACCGATGGCCGCACAACCAAGCTGTTGCCAAAGGTCTTGTCCTGGAAACCGCCGAAGACCGCGGTCGCAGTCTGTTCGTTGAAGTTAAGCTGCGGGACGGGTTGATTCCGGATCACTTCGATCTTCGCCTGCTGATTGTCCGCCGTAACAATTCTCGGATTTGCCAAAAACTCCGCGTCCGCATCTTCGTTCAATGCCTGAATCGCCGCAGTAAATTGCGGCACTGAGAGAATAGCGAACTGACCAAAAGCTAGTTTGCCCAGGCTGCCGAAAAAATTCATGTTGCTTGCGTTGCCCAGCGCGAATGGACCCGGCTGACCGGTAAGAGTTGAAGTGGTCGTTCCACCGCCACTTGAGGTGCTGGAGGTCGGAGCCCCGTAGGTAATTGTTTTTGGTGAGCCCGCGCTACCAACTGTTCCAGCCCAATTGATTCCGTAGGCCTGCACCGGATCGGCGCTCACTTCCACCAGACGCGCTTCGATCATCACCTGTTTGGTTGGCTTGTCGATTTGGACCAGCATCTTGCGGATGTTGTCGATGTTGCTTCGGGTCTCGCGGAAGAAAATTGTGTTCGTGCGCTCGTCGATTTGCGGCGGATCGTGGCTTGCCAGTTGGGAAGCAACCAGCGGCGAAATTTCTTTCGCGCGCGCATAACTAAATTGGTAGCTGTCGCTTTCCGTCGGCTCGGCCGTGCGCTCAGTCGAAGTCTTGATGTAATAAACATTGTCGATCTTGTCCATGAACAGCCCTTTGGCTTTCACGATGATCGAGATCGCTTGCAGCGCGGTCACATCCTCCAAACGCATCGTCACCGTTCCGGTAACGGCATCGCTCACTACCATGTTGACCTTCGCCTGGCGGGCGAGCAGTCGGAGCACTTGGCCGACGTCGTCACCTTGAAATTCGCGAACACCAACTCCGCCGCTTTCAATATTCGCATCGGCTTCCGTTAAAGTCGGACTCTGAACGGTCGTGGTCGATTTCGTTGTAGCCGGCGCGGCTGGAGAAGCAGCCTGGACCGGGGCCTGCACGAGCAACATTGGAGGCTGATCAGAAGTTTTGATCGGCGCTGGGGCCTGAGGCTGGCCGGCCGGGGCTTGGTTGGTTTGCGCTTGCGACAGGGAAAGCATGCTCAGGAACGCCACCGCCGCGACGCGTCCCCGATGCTTGAATGAAGTAGCCATATGAGGAAGTGAGATAAGTGCTGGCCGGATAAAAGCAGGAAGCAGACCAGCCTGTACTGTTTCCCACGACAGCTGTGTAACGCCGGCGCCGGCCGCCTTAAACCTTGGGGCGCGTGGAGCGGGCCGCTTGGACAAAGCCCCTCACTAGCGCGTGATCTTTGCTACCGGGGCAAGACTCTACTCCGGTTGTGACATCAACGCCTTTAGGCCGCAGCAACTCCACGGCTTGAGCGACGTTTTGGACATTTAACCCGCCCGCGAGAATTATGAACAAGTCTTTGCGAGCGCGAATGAAACGAGCCGCAAACTTCCAGGGAAAAACTTGGCCGCTGCCACCAAAATCCAATTCCCCGGCCGAGTCCAGAACTAGCGTGTCTGTGAAATAATCCGGGATGTTTCTCAGCGAATCGGGATCCCGAACCGGAAGCGCTTTGGCGAAGCGGACTCCCGCTTCCGCCAACCGCCGGCAAAATTCTGGCGATTCATCCCCATGCAATTGTAAGGCATCGATAAATCGAAGCTGGCCAATTCGGCAGGCGTCTTCCCAATTCGGGTCCGCCACCACCGCCACCTTGCAAATCTCGCTCGGCAATTTGTCGATCCAGCCCGCGGCTTTGTCGATGTCGATGTAACGTTTGCTTCGCCGAACCAAATTAAACCCGAGCGCATCTGCGCCGGCTTCGATCGCAGCCAAAGCATCTGCTTCGTTGGTGATTCCGCAAACCTTGACGAAAACTCGTCCGCTCGACTTTGCCTTTCCGCCGAACATTAATGTTTTACTCGCGGGGATCGATCACTCGGCCGCGAACCTGTTTGATCTGGGTATGATGCGTCAGGATGTGAACGCGTCCATCAGAGCCGCGGAAGAATGCGCTCAATAGCCAGCTCACAAACGAGATGATCATCGCGCCAAAAACCGCGCTCCAGAATCCGTGAACTTTGAAACAGGGCACGATCTCGCTGACAAATTTTAACATCAGCGCGTTAATGATGAAAATGAACAGGCCGAGCGTTACCAAAATCAGCGGAAAACTCAGGAACAACAGAATCGGACGAACGAAGGCGTTGATGATCCCGAGCAATAGCGAAGCGCCGAGCAAACAGCCGATTCCCGTGTAATTGATTCCAACAATTGGCGCGGCCACGAATACCGCGAACGCAGTGATAAACCAGCGAAAAACGAAATGCCGCATGCCCCACGTTATTATCATTTTCGCGCGTTTGCACAGCCAAACAGTTGCAACTTCGGGCGACCTCGCTAAAACAATTCGGGGAGGAGTTTAGTTGTGGCGAAGAAAAAGGTTATCCGGGATGAATCACTGACTGCGGACGCGAGTTCGACACCGCGTTCAAGGAAAAGCGACAAGATAAAATCTACATCTGCCAAGGCGAAGCGAGGCTCGCGGCCCAGGAAAGTTGCCGCTCAAAAAGCGAAAATCGAGGCGACGCCGGTAGCAACGTTCGACCCCACTGACGAGCAAATCGAGATGCGCGCCTATTTCATTTCCGAGCGGCGCCGCCGATTTGGTCTCCCCGGCGACGCAAACTCTGATTGGCTTGAAGCGAAACGCCAGCTGCTTTCTGAGACCCGCCACTGAATCCGCAGCGGCGGTCTCTGACCGCCGAAAGTGTTAGATCGACAGTCAGAGACTTCCGCTACAATGGTGCCGCAAATTCCGCGCTCGGCACACACTCCTTGATCTTTTCCAGGAGCCGATTGATCGCAAACGGCTTTGCGATTAATCCCGCTACGCCAGGCTCCTTTAGTAGCTCCTGTGCGCGCTTTTCTTCGGCCTGGCCCGAAACAAGAATCAACGGCGGCAGTTCCCGAATCGGCTGGATATTTTGATAAACTTTGCCGATCAAAAAAAACAACATCGCGCCGTCGATCATCGGCATCTGGAAATCGAACAGGAAAAGGTCGTATTTCTTTTTGATCGCCAGCTCAAACGCGTACTCCGGCTTCGGCGAAGTATCGACCTCGCACTTCAACGACGCCGCCAGCGCCTCGCGGACGACGCGCAACAACGCGACATCGTCATCCACCATGAGAAACCGTTTCGGCTCCGCAGGCACGGCCCGGATTTAACCACCAATTCACACGAATGAACACGAATTGATTCAGAAATTTTCTGTCTTTTCCTTTATTCGTGTAAATTCGTGTCCATTAGTGGTTAATCCGACTTCAGAACTTGTGAACGCTCTGCGCGAGCGCCTCGCCATCATCCGCGACGAGAACACCCGCCGCGATCCGGAAAGACACATGGCGCGTCTCCGCGCAGTCTCAGAAAAGATCGACAATCTCGCCGCCGCGCTGCCAAAGCCAATCAATCCGCAGCTCGCCCACTTTCTCCAGCGCAAAAGCTACGACAAAGCGCTCGAATTCTTGGAGGGCGGATTGTGAATCGGATCGGGATGATTGAAATGCTCTGACCAAAGAACGCCGCGCCAATAGTCGCAGAATTCCTGAGCACGCGTCTCCATCGCAAACCGACGACGCTCATCCTTCAAGTGCGCATGCACGATCTGGAGATGACCAAGTTCATGCAGAAAGACATCATATAGCATGTACCGACGGACGGCTTCTTCCGGCCATTGCGCACCACGCCGTGCTCCAAACTGTGCGGGCGACTGACGGCGTACCAAGAAGCGAGTCATGCTTACCCGCGGCGGCAACGCACATATCGCTATCTCACGTCGGCCCCGGTTAACGTAGCCGAGCACGCGAGCGCCACGGCTACGATCATTGAAATGTACGTGGCGAAGTCGGCTGTATGTGTCAGGTGGTAGGCGTGATGGCAAGACACGAACATCATCCTCGGTCAGATAATGGCGTCGATCGCAATACGCCATCGATGTAGTGAATTTGATGGCTTTCATCGAAAGCCTTGTCGCCCGCTGCGCTTACCGTGAGTACAACTCGACGATCAACTGTTCGTTGACGATCGGTTGCATTTCTTCACGTGACGGGATGTGAGCGACTTTGCCTTTGAGTCCGTCCCGATCGACGGTCAGCCAATCGGGAACTGGAACGATTTGGGTGAGTTCGAGATTGCGGACCGCGAGCTGGCGCGATTTCGGTTTGTCTTTGATCGCGATTTCGTCGCCGGCTTTCACGTTGAAGGAAGCAACGTTGACACTGCGACCGTTGACCTGGACGTGGCCGTGCGACACGAGCTGGCGCGCGGCGTTGCGGGTGTTGGCAAAGCCGAGCCGGTAAATCACATTGTCGAGACGGGTCTCAAGAAGTTGGAGCAGCGTTTCACCGGTCACGCCGCGTTTGCGCAACGCGTGCTGAAAAATCCGGCGGAACTGACGTTCGAGCAATCCGTATTGATAACGGAGTTTTTGTTTTTCGCCGAGCGCGATGGCGTACTCGGATTGTTTCCGACGCGAGCCTTTTGGCCCGTGCATTCCCGGCGGATAATTCTTTCGCTCGAGCGACTTCGATGGTCCAAAAATCTGCACGCCGTAACGGCGGCTAACTCTTGTTTTTGGTCCAGTGTATCTTCCCATGTGAAAAAATTAGAAAGTAGAAAACAATTTCAGACGCGGCGTTGTTTGGGTGGACGGCATCCGTTGTGCGGAACTGGCGTCACATCGCGGATTAAACTTAGATCCAGACCGATTGCTTGCAGCGCGCGCACCGCTGATTCGCGTCCCGCACCCGGACCTTTAACGAGCACCTGAACTTCTTTGAGTCCGTGGCCCATTGCCTGACGCGCGGCATCCTGCGCTACGAGCTGCGCAGCGTAAGCCGTGCTCTTGCGCGAACCTTTGAATCCAACTTTGCCCGCGCTCGACCAACCGATCACATTTCCGGTTTGGTCGGTGATGGTAACGATGGTGTTGTTAAATGTCGCGTAGACGTGGGCGATGCCGCTGTGAATGTTCTTGGCGCCTTTCGCTTTAACAATCTTCGGCGCTTCGACGGCGTCGGCATCGAGCGAAAGATTTTCCGGAGCTGCCGCGGCAGCTTCTTCCTTCTTCGCTTCTACCGGTTTCTTCGCTTTCTTCGGAGCTTCGTGCGTTGCCGGCGCTTGCGACGCCGGTTTCTCCGGGTCAGCTGCTTTCACGGCCGGCTTTTTATCTTCCTTCTCGCCCTTCGGCTTCTCGTCTTTTGCTTTTGTCAGTTTTTTCTCGGCCATGACTAAACTTTTCCTGCTTTCGCGTCCGGGTTGCGGATCACGCCTACGGTCTTGCGCGGCCCTTTGCGCGTGCGCGCGTTTGTCGATGTTCGCTGGCCGCGCACCGGCAATCCGCGACGATGACGTTGACCGCGGTAGCAATTGATCGCCTGCAATCGTTTCAAATTTCCCTGAATGTCGCGGCGGAGATCGCCCTCGATCTTAAGTTTGTTGTTCGTAATCGCGTGAATGATCTCGTTAATCTGCTGCGGCGTGAGTTTATTGGCGCGCAGGTTCGGATCGATATTTGTCTGTTCGAGAATTTTTCGCGCGGTGCTGAAACCGATTCCGTAAATATAAGTCAGCGACGCTTCAATGCGTTTGTCCGCTGGAATTTCAACTCCGAGTAATCGTGGCATTGGTAAAAATTATCCTTGGCGCTGTTTGTGACGCGGATTTTTGCAAATCACCCGCACCACATTCTTGCGCTTCACAATTTTGCAGCTCTCACAAAGTCGTTTAACTGAGGGTCGTACTTTCATTTTGGTCAAAACAAAAAACGCGGAGCCAAATCCGCGTTGTCACTTCTGGCGGAACGTGATCCGCCCCTTCGACAAATCGTAGGGAGATACCTCTAGCATAACTTTGTCGCCGGGCAAGATACGAATGAAGTGGAGGCGCATTTTCCCCGATATGTGGGCGAGCACGCGGTGGCCGTTCGCCAGCTCGACCCGAAACATGGTATTCGGAAGCAGCTCTACCACAGTGCCTTCTACTTCAATTGCGTCTTTCCGCGCCATGTCAGGATTTCGGGTCCCTCTTTTGTAATCAGGACCGTGTGTTCAAAATGGGCCGATCGTGTGCCGTCAGCCGTGCGAACTGTCCAGCCGTCATCGAGCAGCCGGACATCAGCGCCGCCAATGTTGATCATCGGCTCGATCGCCAACGTCATGCCGGATTTTAATTTCGGGCCGCTTCCGCGCCGGCCGTAATTCGGAATCTGCGGTTCCTCGTGCAATTTGCGGCCAACGCCGTGACCAACAAATTCGCGAACGACTGAGAAATGATTGCGCGCCGCCTCTTCTTCGATCACCGCACAAATATCGCCGAGCCGCCGGCCTTCGTCGGCAACATTGATCGCGAGCTCCAAAGCTTTTTCGGTCACGCGCAAAAGTTGATCGGTTCTTTCATCGACCACGCCGACCGGAACCGTTTGCGCAGTATCCCCCACCCAACCGTTTTGAATCACGCCGATGTCGAGCTTTACGATGTCGCCGTATTGAATCCGGCGCTGACTGCCGATTCCGTGGACGACTTCGTCGTTCAACGAAATGCAAATATTGCCCGGGAAAACGCGATGACCAAGTCGATAACCGAGAAACGCGCTTTTCACTTTCGCGTCGCTCATAAAATCCGCCGCGGCTTCGTCCATTTCCTTTGTCGTGATTCCCGGACGAATCAATTCGGCCACGTGATCGAGAATGTCGCTCGCGGTGCGGCACGATTGCCGCATCTTCTCGATTTCCTTTGCGTTCTTGATTGGAATCATGCCGCCGCCACTTTGTCTTCAATCAATCGCGATATATCAGCAAACACCGTTTCGCGGTCGCGGTTGCCGTCAATCTTTCGCAAGATCGACATCTTCCCATAGAAATCCGCCAATGGCTGCGTCTTGGTGTTGTATTCGCGCAAACGCTGTTGCAACACGCTCATGTCGTCGTCACTTCGTCGCTCGAGCCGGCCTTCGCAGTAAGGACAAATCGGTCGGTCGGCAAATTTCGCGCTGTCGGCGCTGGTAGTGAAACCACAGGTCCGACATTGCAGCCGTCCCGCGATCCGCGCGCGCACAGTTTCTTCCGAAACTTCGAGCCAAATCGCGTAGTCGAGCGATGTCTGCAGTTGCTTCAAAATCGCAGCCAAACTTTCTGCCTGCGGCAACGTTCGCGGAAATCCGTCAAAGACAAAACCGTAGCCACCGTGCAAGTGCAGCCAATCTTCAATCAATTTCACGATCGTTCGGTCCGGCACCAAATCTCCGCGCTGCAAAGTTTCCGCCGTTTCCAATCCGAGCGGCGTTCCCAAATCTTTTTCGCGTCGCAGAATCGCGCCCGGCGAAGTGACCGGAATTCCAAATTGGCGAGTGATCAACTCCGCCTGCGTTCCTTTGCCGGAACCGGGTGCGCCGAGTAAAACAAGTCGCCGCTTCACTTCGATGCCAAAAACGCGGCGACGCCGCCAATCACGATGATGGCGATGCCGACATAGAGCCACATCAACGTCTGTTGCGCCGCGGCTTCACCGCGAACGTAAGCCGAGCGTCCGGTGAACCCGCCGCGGACACGGCCTTTCCGCAAAAAGCCGTCGTAATGGCGTTGAATCAAATGCGTCTCGATCTGCCGCATTGTATCGAGCATCACGCCAACGATGATCAACAAACTGGTGCCGCCAAAAAATTGTGCGGTCACTTGCGGGACATGCAGGCCCTGACTCAACAAGCTCGGCAGCACTGCAATGATCGTTAAAAAAATCGCGCCGGCGAATGTGAGTCGCGTCATTGTATAATCGAGAAACTCGGCCGTCGGTTTTCCCGGACGCACTCCCGGAATGTAGCCGCCGTACTTTTTCAGATCGTCCGCGATCTGCGATGGTTGAAATTGGGTGGCGACCCAGAAATAACTGAAGAAGAAAATCATCGCCGCAAGCACCACATAATGCAGCCAACCGGTCGAAAGCATTTCGGAAATCTGCCGCGCAGTCGGGCTGTTTGGAAATGCCCAGCTCACGATCTGATTCGGGAAAAGCAAGAGCGCCCACGCGAAAATGATCGGCATCACGCCTGGATAATTCACTTTCAGCGGCATGTATTGCGTGTTGCCGCCGTACTGTTTGCGGCCAACCACGCGTTTGGCGTATTGCACGGTGATTTTGCGGACCCCTTGTGTGATCGCGATCACACCGGCGATGACGCAAAATAAAAACAGAACCATTAACACCAGGACCATCGGGTTGACCTGAGCCGCGCCACCGCCGCTGGGCACGAATGTTTTCCATGCCTGCGCGAGCGCTGCGGGCAAACGAGCAACAATGCCGATGGTGATGACCAGCGAAATGCCGTTGCCGATTCCGCGCTCAGTAATTTGATCGCCGAGCCACATAAGCAACAGCGTGCCTGTAGTCAGCGAAATGACTGTCACGACGCGGAAAACCCATCCCGGGTCATCGACCAGCGGAATTCCGAGCCGCGCAATCGTCTCGGGAATTCCGGGCAACGCGATTCGATACGCTTCCGGATGCTGGAATGAAATCGCGAGCAGGTAGCCTTGAAAAATGCAAAGACCGACGGTCATGAACCGCGTGTATTGCATGATCTTCTGACGGCCGCCGTCTTCGCGCGCGAGTCTTCCGAGTTGCGGAATCACCGCCGAAAGCAGCTGCATCATGATTGATGCGCTGATGTATGGCATGATGCCGAGCGAAAAAATCGCGCAGTTCTCGAGCGCGCCTCCGCTAAACAAATTCAACAGCGCTGCGAGATTGCCGCCGGTTTTATCGGTTAGCGCAGTGCGAAACCATTCCTGCAAGACTGCGGCGTTGACTCCGGGAGTCGTGATGGCCGCTCCGAGCCGGACAATGACTACGACAGCGAGCGTGAACAGAATTCGGCGACGCAGCTCCGGTATCTTGAGCGTGTTAACAAAGGCCGAAACCATTTCCGAAAATTACTTCTTCGAAGTCTTCTTCTTCGCCTTGGAAGCGGTTGTCGATCTTTTCTTCGGCTTCGCTTCGTCAGATTCGGCTGGGGCTTCCTTCGCCGCTTGATCGACATCCTCTGTGGCTGCGGCTGGTTTTTCCGACGCGCGGTCCCGCATCGTAACGCTTCCGCCCGCTTTCTCGATCTTTGCCTTCGCCGATTCGCTGATTTTGTCAGCCTCAATCTTCAGCGCGTGCTTCAACTCGCCATCGCCTAAAATTTTTATCCCGACGAAATCACCACGAACGAGATTCGATTCGCGCAGCAACTTCTCGTCAACAACCGTTCCCGCTTTGAATTCATTGAGATCACTCAGGTTCACGATCGCAAAATTCTTGTGAAACGCTGCGTTGTTGAATCCGCGCTTTGGCAAACGCCGGATCAACGGCATCTGGCCGCCTTCAAACCCGAGACGGATGCTGCCACCTGAGCGCGCCTTTTGGCCTTTGTGGCCTTTGCCGCTGGTTTTTCCGTGACCGGAACTTTCGCCGCAACCAAGTCGCTTGACGCGATGTCGCGCACCGGGACGCGGTCTGAGATTGTGTAGCCGCATCATGATGCTACTGCCGCCGCCTTTCCGTCGCCGCTCTTGATTCCGCGCACCTTGAAAATCTCATCCTTCCGGCGCAACAATTTCAGCGCCGCGATTGTTGCCTTCACCACGTTGGCGTGATTGCTTGAGCCAAGCGATTTTGCCAGAACGTCGCGAATCCCGGCCGCTTCAACAACCGCGCGCACGCCACCGCCCGCGATGACGCCGGTTCCGGGCGATGCCGGCCGCAACAAAACGCGGCCACCGCCAAATTGACCGACCACTTCGTGCGGAATCGTGTTCTCGTAGAGCGAAACTTTTTCCATCGACTTCTTCGCGGACTCGGAAGCTTTCCGGATTGCTTCCGAAACTTCGTTTGCCTTACCAAATCCGACGCCGACGGAGCCGTCATGATCGCCGGCGACGATTAACGCGCTAAAACTGAATCGGCGTCCGCCTTTCACAACCTTGGCGCAACGATTGATGAACACGACTTTCTCGGTCGTATCGCCTTTTTGCGCCGGCGTTCTGTCCTGATTCCGTGAATCTTGTCGTCCGCGTTGTCCGCGTTGTCCTGGTGCTGCCATGAAATTAAAACTTTAGACCCCCTTCGCGCGCCGCGTCCGCGAGCGCTTTTACTTTTCCTTGATATTGAAAGCCGCCGCGATCGAACACGACGTTCTCGATTTTCTTTCCGCGCGCGCGCTCGGCGATCGTTTTGCCGACGACTTCGGCGCTCGCGCGATTCGCGGCCGGCTTGCTTTTTCCGAGCACGCTTTTCTCCGCAGTCGACGCCGCGATCAATGTTTTGCCCGCATCGTCATCGATAACCTGCGCGTAAACGTGTTTGCCGGAAAAGAAGATCGACAATCTTGGACGCGCGGCTGTCCCCGAGACTTTCTTCCGGATCCGCTGGTGCAAACGTTCGCGTGCTGCTTTTCGATTGAACGCCATAAAATTATTGGACCGTCTTGCCTTCCTTGCGGCGAATTTGTTCGCCGGCGTAACGCACACCTTTGCCCTTGTACGGCTCCGGTGGGTAATAGCGTCGAATATCGGCCGCGACCTGCCCGACAACTTTTTTGTCCGGACCCTGAATGGTGATCTTCGTATTATCGACGACGGTGATTTTGATGTCCTTTGGAATTGAAAACAGAATCGGGTGCGAAAAACCGAGACTGAGATTCAGGTTCTGGCCCTGCACCGCAGCTTTGAATCCAACGCCTTCAATTTCCAGATTCTTGGTGAATCCTTCGCTCACACCCACGACCATGTTGTGCACGAGAGCGCGCGAAAGCCCGTGCAACGCTCTCACGCTGCGCGTCTCCGCTTCACGCGCAATCGAAACGTGATTGTCCTTCACGCTCGCTTTGATTTGGCGCGGCAACTTCCAGTTCAGCCTGCCTTTTGGTCCTTCCACCGAAACGCCGCCGTCATTGTCGATGTTGACTTTGACTTTGTCTGGAATGTCGACCGGTTTATTTCCAATTCGCGACATAAAATTTACCAAACGTAGGCGAGCAATTCGCCGCCGACTTTTTGTTTCTTCGCTTCCCGGCCCGACATGACACCTCGCGATGTCGATAAAATTGCTGTTCCCATTCCGCCGAGAACTCTGGGAATCTCGTCCGAGCCAACGTAACGCCGGAGCCCTGGACGACTAACGCGCTTCAAACCGGTGATCGCGCATGTGTGATCGACAAGTTTGTTCGTAATTTTGATCCGGGGATGCGCCGCTTTGGTGTCGACTTCGTAATCGGCGATGTAGCCCTCGTTCTTAAAAATGCGCACCACTTCGGCCTTCAGCTTCGAGTACGGGACAAAGACTTCTATCTTCTGCGCGCGCGCGCCGTTGCGCATGCGAGCAAGCAAATCTGCGATTGGATCTGTAACGGTACTCACGAAATTCAGGCGGCTTGTTCAGCCGGCGTGGCGGGTCCCGGACTCGCCGGGCCGGCCTTTTTCGCGCGATCGGCAAAAGGCATTCCCAACTCGCTCAAGAGCGATTTGGCCTCTTCGTCGGTCCGCGCGGTGGTCACAATTGTAACATCAAAACCGATGTTCCGCTTGATTTTGTCCATCTCGATCTCGGGAAAAATTGTCTGATCCGGAACGCCGAGCGTGTAATTGCCGTGGCCGTCGAATGCGCGTGGCGAAACTCCACGGAAATCGCGAATACGTGGGAGCGCGGCTTTGATCAAGCGCTCGAGAAATTCATACATCCGATCGCCGCGCAGTGTCACTTTCGCCCCGATGATCTGATCCTTGCGCAATTTGAAATTAGCGATGCTCTTTTTCGCGCGCGTTTCCGCCGGTAGCTGGCCGGTAATGAGCGCGATTTCCGCTTTCGCTTCTTCCATCGCCTGCTTCAAGTCCGCCTGCGACCCGACTGAAGTATTGACCACCACTTTCTCGACCCGCGGGATCTGATGGATGTTTTTGTACTTGTGCCGTTCGCGCAACGCGGGCACCACCCGATCCTTGTAGTGTTTGTAAAATTCGTTTTCCATTACGCCGCTTTTTTCTCAGGCTCTTTTTCCTTTTTCGACTTCGCCTTGGTTTTCGTTGCCGCTGTCTTCTCGATCAATTTCACATTCGAGATGTGAAGCGGGCCTTCCCGCTCGGCGATTTTGCCCTGGGGATTGTCCTGCGACTTCCGAAGGTGCTTCTTAATAATACGCACGCCTTCGATGAGCACCTGCTGCTTCCGCGGAAGGATCTCGAGGATCTTTCCGCTCGAACCTTTGAAGTTCCCGGAGATCACTTCGACCTCGTCGCCTTTCTTAACGTGAAATTTTGGGCGGCTATTCATAACACCTCCGGCGCAAGCGAAACGATCTTCATGAAATTGCGATCCCGCAGTTCGCGCGCGACCGGACCGAAAATGCGCGTCCCGCGCGGATTCAAATCTTTGTCGATGATCACGATTGCGTTGTTGTCGAAGCGCAGATACGAACCGTCATCGCGTCGAATTGGCTGCCGTGTCCGAACCAAAACCGCGCGCACTACTTCACCTTTTTTCACGGTACCGGTCGGGCTCGCTTCTTTCACGTTCGCGGTAATCACGTCGCCGATCCGGGCATAAAGCGTCGCCTTGCCGATCACGCCGATCATCGTTGCCATCCGCGCGCCGGTATTGTCAGCCACTTCAAGTCTGGATCGAATCTGCACCATAAAAATTATTTCCCGAGAACCTCCACTAACCGCCAGCGTTTCAATTTGCTGAGCGGTCGCGTTTCCATAATCCGCACCGTGTCGCCGGTCTTCGCCTTGTTCTCTTCATCGTGCGCATAAAATCGACGAATCTGCTTTACGATCTTTCCGAACTTTGGATGCGGCACACGATTGGTTGTCTGGACCACGATCGTTTTGTTCATCCGGTCGGAAATCACTTCGCCGACGCGAGTCTTGCGTGCCCCGCGAGTGTATTTCGCCGGTAACGGCGGCGGTGTTGTCGCCGTTGGCGCCTGTGATTGTCGATCTTGCTCGGCCATAAATTATTTCTTCGTCTTCTTCGCTTTCTTCGTTTCCGGTTCTTCAGCCGGAACCGTCTGCGGCTGTTTCGCGCGCCCTGTGAGCACCGTCTCGATCCGCGCCACGTCGCGACGAATCAAACGCAGCCGGCTCGGTAGTTCGAGCTGGCCGCTCTGCTGTTGCAAACGCAGATGCAATCGCTCCTGACGAAGATCGCGCCGCTTCGTCAGCAACTCATCCGTACTCATCTCTGTAATCTCTTTGATTTTCATCATTGGGTTAGGCCGCAGCCACGTGGTGCCGGCTGACAAACTTCGTCCGCACCGGCAATTTGTCGGCCGCGAGTCGCAACGATTCGCGCGCGACCGATTCCGTCAAACCATCCAACTCAAACAAAATGTTTCCCGGCTTCACCGTCGCGACCCAAAATTCCGGCTGGCCTTTTCCTTTCCCCATTCGCGTTTCCGGCGGGCGCGCGGTAACCGATTTGTCCGGGAAAATCCGGATCCAAAGTTTTCCTTTGCGTTTCATGTTTCGAGTCAACGCCACCCGCGCGGCCTCGATTTGCGTGTTTGTGATCCACGCGCGGTCGAGCGTTTGCAGACCGAACTCGCCGAAATTAATTCGGATATTGCGCGTCGCAGTCCCCTTGCGGCTTCCGCGCTGGGACTTCCGATACTTCACTCGTTTAGGCATCAACGGCATAAAAATTTCCTAAGCTTGGACCGGTTCCGTGGGAATTGGCGGTGGCGGAGGCGCCGCTTCCTGTCGTTGCTCCGGTGGCGCTTCTTCCTTCTTACAGATCCAGCACTTTACGCCGATCTTTCCGTAAACCGTGTTTGCTTCGGCAAATCCATAATCGATCGCCTTGCGCAAAGTGTGCAGCGGTATTTTTCCTTCGCGATACCATTCCGAGCGCGAAATCTCCGCGCCGTTCAATCGGCCCGAGCAACGCAGCTTGATTCCTTCCGCACCAAAATCCATCGCGACCTGGACCGCTTTCTTCATCGCGCGGCGATAGGCAATTCGGCGTTCGATCTGGAGGGCAACGTTTTCAGAAACGAGCTGAGCGTCGAGCTCCGGCGTTTTGATCTCCTGGATGTCGATCTTGATTTGTTTGCCCTGCGCCATTTTCGAAATTTCTTCGGTCATCTTCTCGATCTCGGCGCCTTTGCGTCCGATCACGATTCCCGGACGCGCCGTGTGGATCGTCACCCGAATCGAATTCCACGCGCGCTCGATCACGATTTTGGCGACCGCAGCGAACTGCAGTTTTTTCTTTACGTAAGCGCGGATCTCGAGATCGCTGTGCAAAAACGCCGGCAATTCCTGCGCCGACGCGTACCAGCGCGAACGCCAATCGCGGTTCACGCCAAGTCTGAATCCAATCGGATTAACTTTTTGTCCCATAAAAATTATTTCTTCGCTGCCGCTTTCGCAGTCTTCTTCGTTTTCTTCGGCTTTTTCTCAGTCGTTGCCGCTTTTTCTTCCGTTTTCTTTTCGCCGGCTGGTTTTTCCTTTTCCGGCTTCTCGTCGGTCAACACGATCCGAATGTGACTCGTCCGTTTCAAAATTTGCGAACCACTTCCGCGCGCGCGCGTCTGCATCCGCTTGAAAGTTGGGCCTTCGCCAACGACCGCTTCCTTCACGACCAGTCCCTCCGCTTTCAGATTCGCGTTATTTTCCGCGTTCGCGATCGCGCTCTTGAGCGTTTGATTCACAAGAAGCGCCGCCTTCTTCGGCGTGAAAGCGAGAACGTCCAGCGCCGCTGAAACCGGCAGACCCTGGATCTCTCGCGTGACTTCGCGCGCCTTGAACGCCGAAATCCGCGCATACCTGTGTATCGATCTAATTTCCATTATCTTAAACTTACTTTCGAGGCATCGACCTGGAGCCGATCCCCCACTTTAATTTTTTCTTTCCCAGAATCCTCAATCACCGCGCCGCAAATCCGCTGACGCACGTCCACCACGCGCAACATCGCAATCTTCTGCTCGCCGCGCATCACGCGCAGCGGCATTCCGATCTTCACGCCGTGTTGTTCGCCGATATTCGCCACCACGAACGACCATTCGTCCTTCACGCTGAGCACGCTCGCATCCATCAAACTCGCTTGCGGCTCTTTCGTGCCGGCAGATGTCGATCTTCCGACGAGCTCGTTTGTCCTGCGCAATTGTGTTTCCACGTCCGCTCGCGCCTGTGCATCGCCGCCTTCGACTGTTTTTAAATATCGAAGCAGCGCTTCGTTCAAACCGAGGAGTTGATCACGCAACTCGTCGCGTTCTTTTTGCGCGAGTCGCAGATCGCTCACCGCCGCGAGTAATCGTTGCTCGAGCTTCGCCCGATCTTTGCTCGCCGAGGCCAGCCCCAATGCTTCCATCCGCGATTCCAAATCCGCGAACTTGCGCCGGAAAACTTCCGCTTCAGCATTCGATTCCGCCAGGCTCGCCGTCAACGTTTTCAACGACTCCTGCTGGATCACCAATTGCTTGCGCAAATCTTCATTCTGCGCGAGCAGCGCTTCCGCGGTCACCCCGCCCTGGCGGGGTTGGCCGTTTTCAATTTTGGATTCTGTCAAAGAACTATTCCCCTGCGCCTGCGCGACCGAAGCCGCGACGACGCACCCGCAAACTGCCAAAAAAATTCTCAACTACTTAGCGACCTTCGCCGTGTGCGAACCGTGTTTCTTAAAGATTCGCGTAAGCGAAAATTCGCCGAGCTTGTGTCCAACCATGTTCTCGGTGATGAAAACGGAATTGAAGATCTTTCCGTTGTGCACCAAAAATGTGTGGCCGACAAAATCCGGCGTCACCATCGAGCGGCGCGACCAGGTCTTGATCGCTTTCTTCGAGCCCGAGGCGTTCATCTTGTCGATCTTCTCAAGAAGATGCGATTCGACGAAGGGTCCTTTCTTTAGTGATCTTGCCATAAAAATCAAACTTTCTTGTTCGCGCGCTTGCGTTCCAAAATGAATCGGTCGCTCGGTTTGCGCTTCGAGCGCGTTTTAAATCCTTTCGCCAATTGTCCCCATGGACTGACCGGATGATGACGGCCGCCGCCGCCTTTCGATTTACCCTGACCGCCGCCCATCGGGTGATCGACCGGGTTCATCACCATTCCGCGCACGTGCGGACGGCGTCCCTGCCAACGCGTGCGACCAGCTTTGCCGCTCGCGACGTTCATGTGATCGACGTTTCCAACCTGACCAATCGTCGCGAAACAATTTTCGTGAATCCGGCGAATTTCGCCCGACGGCATTTTCACGAGCGCGAATCCGCCTTCCAAGTTGTTCAGAGTCGCTTGCTGGCCGGCGCTGCGCGCAACTTGTCCGCCGCGACCCGGGCTAAGCTCGATGTTGTGAATGTTCGTGCCGAGCGGAATCGCGCGAAGCGGCAAAGAATTACCGAGATTCGGAGCGACATCGTTGCCGGCGATGACTTTCGCCCCGACGTGAAGCCCACTTGGCGCGAGAATGTAACTGAGCTCGCCGTCGGTGTACTTAATAAGAGCAATTCGCGCCGACCGGTTCGGATCGTACTCGATTCCGACAACTTCTGCGACCACGCCGTGCTTGCGGCGTTTGA
>Ga0070707_100000290_pt1 | contig 49402 bp, 41 predicted proteins | sample KBSK5502metaG_FD_65468 | JGI IMG/M metagenome (GOLD analysis project Ga0070707, IMG submission 65468) | Corn, switchgrass and miscanthus rhizosphere microbial communities from Kellogg Biological Station, Michigan, USA - KBS K5-50-2 metaG | ecosystem: Host-associated > Plants > Roots >... | reverse complement strand
CGCTGGTGCGCCCCACGTTCACATGAAGCAGGAACCGGTCCGGCCCGCCGCCGTTGAAGGCCGTGTTCGCATCCTTGGCACACCCGGCGCACCAACGGTGCGGAATTCACGCGCCTCGAACCGTCTCCCTCGTTCGATCTTGTCGCACGGGAACGTGGGGCGCACCAAATGCCGCATGGCCCCCCGCCGTTGATCCGTAGCGGCGAACCGTCAGCCGACCGGGACGGCCTCCCGGCGCCGCGTGGCGATGACGTGCTCGACGGACCGGCGGAGCAGCTCGAGCCCGGCCGGGTCGAACTCGTACGACCACTGACGGACGCGCTCCGGCCGCTCGAACCGCGTTTCGAGCCCGTTCGCGATCGCCTCCCGCGACAGCAGGATCACGTCGGCGGTCCGGTCGATCAGGTCGAGGTCGCGCTCGTCGTCCATCGTCGCCGGCAGCAGCTCGATCCCGGTCGTGCCGGACAGGGCGAGCGTCTCGCTCATGTTCTCGGCGCCCCGCTCGGAGGCGCAGACCAGCCCGACTCGCGACCCCGCGGGGAGAGCGGCGATCTCGTGGACGAGCTCCAGGTAGCCCGGCCCGACGAGCATCGCCACGACCGGCACGCGGCCGTGGACCAGCGCCTGGGCCTCGTCCGCGTGGAATGTCGACGTGGCAACGAGGTCGTAGTGGAACCGCTCGAGCCGATCCGGCAGGTCGTCGAGGAGCGTCCCTTCGACGTCGATCAGCTCGCCGAAGGTCTCGACGAGACGCTGGGCGTCGTAGCCGGCGTCGGCGTTGGTGCACTCGGCGAAGAGGACCTGGACCTTCGGCCCGGGCCGCTTCCGTTCGCTGGCCGCTGCGAACGCGGCCGCAGCCACCTCGTCCGCACCGAACCCGGCCTGCGCCGCGCGCCGGAGCATCTCTGCCACGATCCCTGCCAGGGCCTCCGCCCCCCGACGCTGCGGCGGGCGGTCCGCCACGTGGGTGCCGGCGCCGTGGCGACTCGTGACGTAGCCAGCGTCGGCCAAACGTCGATAGACCGCGCGGATCGTGTTGGGGTTCACTCGGAGCGCGGCACCCATCTCCCTCACGGGGGCAAGTCGGGCGCCGGGCAGGAGCCGACCGGAATCGATCTGGTAGGCGAGCTGCCAGTAGATCTGGGTCGAGATCGGGACATCGGAATCGCGCTCGACGTCGACGTCGCCAGCGGTGACCGCCATGCGGTCGTCATCGGGGCGGTCATCGTCGGAACGAGACAGTTGTCCTATTGACATAGTCGAATAGTCCAAGTAGGATTTTGGCCTAGTTCACTGTACCAAAGGAATCAGGTGGCAACGATGGAAATCCTCATCATCGTCGCCGCTCTCGCGCTCCTCGGCGGCGCCGCGCAGCGTTGGGGCGTCGACTCGCGGATCACGGGCCTCGACTCGCGCTATCCGGAGCTCACCGGGCTCTCCTGAGCTCGCAACGGCAAATCTACGCCGTCGCACCTCCCCGCGACGGAACCAATCAGCCCGCGGCGCGCAGGCCGCGGGCTGATGGATTCTCGGGACCGAACCGCGGGCGATCCGGCCGGACCGCCCGAGATGTTTCAGAAGGGTCGCCCCTGGACGACGCCGGGCTGCATCGCCCGAAGGCGCGCGATCCGCTCCGCGATGGGCGGATGGGTCGAGAACAGGCTGCCGATCTCGCGTCCGCTCAGCGGAGTGACGATGAACAGGTGGGCGAACGCGGGGTTCGCGGCCGGCGCCGGGGCAGGCGCCGGCTGACGCGGATCGGCGGACCGACGGCTGAACCGGTCGAGGAGGCCCGGCCTGGCGCGGTTCGCCGCGTCGAGCTCCTGGAGCGCCGATGCCAGACCATGCGGGTCGCCGGTGAGGAGCGCACCCGAGCGGTCGGCGCCGTACTCGCGGCCTCGTGAGACGGCCAGCTGGATGATCAGCGCCGCGATCGGGGCGAGGATGATCGCGATCAGCGCGCCGAATCCGCCGCCCCCCCGATCGTCGCGGCCGCCGAACAGCATCTGGAACTGGGCCATCTGGGCCAGGAAGCTGATCGCGCCGCCGATCGTCGCGGCGATCGTGCCGATCAGCGTGTCACGGTTCTTGACGTGCGACAGCTCGTGGGCCAGGACGCCGCGGAGCTCGCGATCGTCCATGAGGTCGAGGATGCCGGTCGTCACCGCGACGGCGGCATGGTTCGGGTCACGACCGGTCGCAAAGGCGTTCGGCTCAGGCCGGTCGACGAGATAGAGGCGAGGCATCGGCAGGCCGGCGCGATTGGCGAGGTCGCCGACGATCTGGCGGAGCCGTGGCAGCTCGCCGGGCTGGAGCTCGCGGGCACCGTTCGCCTTGAGCGCGAGCGTGTCGCTCTTCCAGTAGACGAACGCGTTCATCGCGACGGCGAAGACGAGCCCGATGACGAGCCCGTCGCGGCCGCCGAGCAGGCCGGAGACGGCGATGAGGAGCGCGCCGAGCGCGGCGAGCAGGGTCCAGGTCTTGAGACTGTTGGAGAGGTTCGAGATCACGGTGCTGTCATCTGGGGTCTGGCGCGCCGGCGGCGCGTCCGGATCGGGCGGGGCCGGCGGCTCGGGGCGGCCGCAGGCTCATCGTGCCCTCGCGGGTCCGGGCCGGCAACCGAGCGCAGATCGAGGAATCGTGTCGGATTCGCCACGATCAGCCGGCCTCGGGGGGTGCGCCCGGGAGGCGCGCGTTCCGAGGGGGCGCGCTCGACCGACGGACACCGCACAGCCCGAGACTCGATGCGCCTGCCAGGCGCGTTCCGGCCATGGCCGTGCGGGCCTCGCGCCAGAATCCCGCACGAGCTGCCGGATGTTCCGGCGAGCTCTGAGTGGATGTCGCGGGTTCGCGCCCGAGGGGCGCGAACCGGCTTCACGGGCTAGTGCTCCGCCGGAGCTGGCTGCTCGACGTCGGCCAGGGCCATCCGATAGATCGCCGCGCCGTCCAGGCCCCGGGACGGCGACGACAGGAGCCCGAGGTCGTCGACGAGACGCCGCTCGATTCGCGTCCCCTCGAGCTCGTCGACGAGGCGGGCGGCCCGTCCGGCGGCTCGGAGGACCTGGCGCGTCTCCGGTCGGATCGGGTCGTCCCAGTACCAGCCGTCGCTCGTGAACATCGCCAGCCGCCAGCGCTGGGCCTCGAGGAGGTCCAGGGCTCGCCGGCGGACCTTGTCGGAGGCCGACGGCCAGCATTGCGACGCGAACTCCGCCGCCGGGATCTCTCCAACGACGACGTCGACGTACGCATCGCGGGCCGTGTCCGGGTCGACGTCCCCCGGCAAAGCGGCGAACGCCGTCGACGTCACGACGTCGATCGCGCCGGCCAGACGTTCGAAGGCCGCCCGGAGCGGGCCCTTCCAGCGGCCGTCGGCCGCATCCGGGCACTCGGCGCTCCAGCGGGCGACGCCGTGATGGCAGCTCCACGAGGTCCGCTCCGCGATCCGGATGGCCGGGTGGGGATGGTCGGCCGGCTCTGCGACGAGCTGATCGACGGTGACGATGTCGAAGGTCCGATCCTGGGTCGCGGCGCCCGGAACGACGAGCCGCTGGAGGAACAGATCGCGGAACTGGCGGTGGTGGCCGTAGAGCTCGCCGTCGGTGGCGATCAGCGCGATCGGCGAATCGAGGGGCTCGGGTCCGCCGCTGAGGCGCGGCGCGACCCGCTCGCGGGCGAAGCGGTCGGCGTCGGCCGTTGCCTCGGGCTCGAACGAGGCCGACGCCGACAGGACACCGTCGTAGAAGACCACGACGATCGTCCGGTCATCGCCGAGCTCGACCCGGCACGGGCGGCGGGTGTCGACGACGCTCGGCGCCGCCTGCCACGGCGCAAGGATGGTGAACTCGATGCCCTCCGCCTCGGCGTCGCGCAGGGTCGCCAGGTCGACAGCGGTCTCCGGCAGCCACAGACCCTTGGGTCGCCGCCCGAACCGGATCTCGAAGTCCCGAATCCCCCACCGGATCTCCGTGCGACGATCGGCTGCCGAGGCGAGGGGCAGGATCGAATGGTGGAACGGCTGGGCGATCGCAGTCGAGCTCTCGCCGACGAATCGCCGGTACGTGATCGGGTCCTCGACCGCCAGCCAGCTGGCCAGCGTCGGGCCGAGGTTCCACGAGATGTAGGGGAGCGAGCCGCGTTCGGCGTTCGGCCGGTAACACTCGGCGTCGACCCGCTGGTTCCAGTCGTGGAACGGCGCCGCCGATGGTTCGGTGGGAACCTCGCCGGTCCAGGGGTCGATGCGCAGGGGCTGGTAGAAGTGGGCGTGGACCGCCAGACGGCCGCGACTCACCCGGCGGCCGCGCTCACTTCGGCGCGACGGTCCGCGCTGACCGTCACCCGCTGCTCGATCGTGATCGATTCGCACTCGCCGGGGCCCAGCGCGACGAGCCGACCGATCAAGGCCGCGCTGCCCTGGTAGACGAGCTCGAAGCCGCCCTCGGAGTTCGAGACCGTCTCGATCGGGGCGATCCAGACGTCCTCGGCGGGAGACAGGATCGTGTCGACGCGGATCCCGACGTAGTCGTTGCCCGCCGCCGTCCCCCGAACGGTCGACGCGTCGAGGCGACCATCGTGGGCGACCCGCCGGCCTTCCGCCTCGAGCCAGGCCGATGGGTTCCCACCCCCGCCCAGGAGCATCGTCGACCACTCGACCGCGATCCGCGTGTTCAGCGTCATCCCTCCGGTGTTCGTCACGCTCAGGGTGACGATGAGCTCGGGATCCAGTCGGCTGCCGCCGATCCGGATCGTCTTCTCGGCTTGGACAGGATGCGCCACCCCATCGACCCGGACCGTCCCGTCTCGCAGCAGGGACACGGCCGTCGGGGTCAGACCTGTCACGGTCCACGAGCCGCCGGCGAAGTCACCGAGATCGCGCGTCCCGGCCGCAACGTCGTCGGGCGTGGCCTCCAGGTCGAAGAACCGGAGGAGTCCGGACCGGCGCTCGTCGGGGTCGTACCGGAGGTGGGCGCTCAGGCCCGCCTGCTTGGACATCACGATGTCGTGGATCGAGGCGATCTCGTCGCCGCTGGCCACAGCGTCGTCCCCGCCCTCCGCGGCGGCCCGCGCGTCGAGGGCGCGAACCCGTTCGTGGTACGCCTCCGGCCGACGGCGGAGCACGGCGGCCAGCGCGAAGCGCGCGGCCCGGAGGTCCCAGCGGCCGATGCCACCGCCCCCGTCGGGCTTGACCGCGACGATCTGGCCCTCGTTCGCGAGGAGGACCTCGGGCTGGCCGTCGAGGTCGAGGTCGGTCGTGATCCCGGTCGGCGGCGGGTCGTCGCCGATGGCGAGGTCCTCGGCCGCGATGAGGTTGCCGAGATTGGCGAGGCGCAGGTCCGGGAGGTAGATCCCGCCGAACAGGCCGTGCCAGTAGGGATCGTTCGACTGGCCGGCCAGGAGGTGGTCGAGCGCCGCGTCGCGAACGGGTCCGGCCGGCATCGCGTCGACGAGGGCCGATGTCCGCAGCATCTGTTTGTGGAGATCGTTGATCTCACGGTAGCGGACCTGGAAGTTGCGCCAGATCGCGCCGCGCAGCCAGCGGATCTCGGGGCGGCCATGGTCGCGGGCCTCGTGGACCGCCTTCGAGAAGGCGAGGGCCTCGTCGGCCGGTAGGGCCCACTCGCCCATCTCGGCGTAGGAGCCGGTCGGAAGATAGACGCGCCCGATCGGGGCGTGATCGGCCAGCCAGCGCGACGGGGTGACCGTATGGAGCCACTCGGCGTTCTCCTCCAGGGCGGAGAAGAACTGATCGACCCAGCCGTTGGTCCAGCAATGCTCGTAGGTCGTGGGCCAGGCTCCGAACTTCTCGCCGTCGTCACCCATCGTCCCGACGCGGTCGCCGGCCTCCGTCGCGTGGTCGCGGAGGTGGGTGATGACCGAATCGACCGAGCTGAACGGGATGCGGTAGCGAAGGCCCTGCTCCGTCCCATACACCGTAAGGACCTTGCCCTGGTCGTCGGTCGTGTACGGCCCCCACAGCGCTTCCTCCCGGATCGCGGCGGCCCGGAAGTGGGCGTCGTCGAGGATCGTCCAGCGGTAGCCGGCGTCGACGAGCGCGGTCGGCAGGTCGGGTTCCCAGACCCGTTCGGCGAGCCAGGCGCCCTGCGGCCGGACACCGAATTGGCCCTCGAGCTCGTCCGCCATTCGGCGCAGCTGCTCGACCCGATCCCGTTCGGGGAGGGAGGCCAGGACCGGCTCGTACCAGCCGCCGCCGACGATCTCGACCTGGCCGCAGGCGACGAGCGCCGCAAGGCGGTCGAGGAACTCGGGCCGCTCGGTGCGGAGCCAGGTGAGCAGGGGCCCCGTGTAGTGAAGCGCGAGGCGGACGCCCGAGTGGCGCTCCAGGGTATCGAGCATCGGCAGGTAGGCCTGCTCGTACGTCTCGGCGATGACCCAGCCGAAGTTGCCGACGGGCTGGTGATTGTGGAGCGTGAGGGCCAACCCGATGCGGCGTGTCACCCGCTCTCCTCAAGGCCGCGCCCGAACGAGTCGATCGGCTGACGGCGCCGGGATTTCGCCGCCGACCGTTGACGTCGCGGTCGCGTCCTGTTAGGGTCCGTAAACCGGTTTGCTAAACCGGTTTTGGTGGCTCCATGATACACGCTCGCGATCGGCGTCTGGGAGCGATTCGCGCAGCGTCGTCGGTGGGGGCCGAAGGTTCCGGGCCCGAGGAGGAGCGGCGTGGAGCAGGGGACGCGACGGGTCACGATCGCGGACGTCGCCGAGAAGGCCGGCGTGTCGAAGACGGCCGTGTCGTTCGCGTTCAACAGCCCCGACCGGCTCAACACCGCGACCGCCAGCCGCATCCTCGACATCGCCCAGGAGCTGGGCTACCGGCCGGATCCCGTCGCCCGGATGCTGACCCAGCGGCGGACGGGAGCGATCGGGGTGCTGACCCCGCAGGACCTGTCGGTCATCTTCACCAACCCGTTCTTCGGGACGTTCAGCGCCGGAATCGCCGGTGTCGCCGAAGAACATGGCTACGGCCTCCACTTCATCTCGCCGCTGCACGGCTCACTGTCGCGCGCGATCAACCGGGCGACGGTCGACGGGGTCGTGGCGATCGGCCTGACCGAGGACCACCCGGAGATCGACGAGGTCCGCCGGGCCGGCCTGCCGATGGTGCTCGTGGATTCGAACACGACCGGCGAGGTCGCGTCCGTGGACGTCGACGACGAGGGCGGGGCGCGACTGGCGGCCCGGCACCTGCTCGAGCTCGGCCATCGCGACATCGCGATCCTGGCCATCGACGGCCCCCGGTCAACCGCCCAGGCCGAGGGCGGGGTCGTCGGGCGACGGCTGCGTGGCTACCGCTCAACGCTCGCCGAGGCCGGCGTCGACGTACCCGCCGACGAGATCGCGACGGGCACGGCCAGCATCGACGGAGGCCGCGAGGCGTTCGGCCGGCTGTGGGCTGCCGGCCGCCGCCCGACGGCCGTGCTCGCGATGAGCGACGGGATGGCGATCGGCGCCATCCAGGCGATCCACGAACGAGGCTGGACCGTGCCGGGCGACATCAGCGTTGTCGGCTTCGACGACGTCGATCTGGCCGCCTCCACGGATCCGCCGCTGACGACCGTCCACCAACCCGTTCGGGGGAAGGGTGAGACGGCGGTTCGCATGCTGCTGTCCGTGATCGAGGGCCGGAATACCGCGCCCGGTCACCAGCGGCTCGAGACGCGGTTGGTCGTCCGGTCCTCGACCGGCCCGGTCCCCGCGAGCAGAGGGGAGGTGGCGGCCGGTAGACCGAAGTCAGCCTGACGAGTCGCGGACCCGACCGTGGGTCGCCGACGCGATCGAACGGAGGAGTCGCCCTCGGAGGGCGGCAACGGGCCGGCCCGGCCGGCCACTGAACCACGCAGGAGGAGAACGCAGAGCACCATGAACGCGAAGCTACGAGTGGTCAGCACCCTCGCCGGGGTGGCGATGATCGTCGGTGCGTGCACCGGCGGCGCGACGCAGAGCCCGGCGTCATCCGGCGGTGCCGCGAGCAATCCGCCGGCCGCATCCGAGGCGACGGGGTCGCAGCCCGCGGCGAGCGGTGCAGCCCTTTCCGGCTCGCTCACGATCTGGGAGGCATACGGCGCATCGGGCAGCGCCGAAAAGGACGCCTTCGACAAGATCGTCGGCAACGTCAAGGCGGCCAACCCGGGCCTGAACGTCACCGTCACCGACGTGCCGTTCAACAATCTCTTCACGAACTTCGAGACCCAGGCAGCGGCCGGCTCGGGGCCGGATCTGTACATCGCCCCGAATGACAGCCTCCCGAACGAGGCCCGCAACGGCCTGCTCGTCGACGTCAGCGACCTGACGGCGACCCTCAAGGCGGCCCCCTACAACACGTCCGACGTCGCGATCAACGCGGCGACGGTGGACGGCAAGATGTACGAGATCCCGGAGTCGATGAAGGCCGTCGAGCTCTTCTACAACAAGTCCGTCCTGACGACCGCGCCGGTCACCATCGATGACTGGAAGGCCAACGCCTCCAAGCTCGGCTGGGTCTACGGAGCGAACGGCGGCGGTGCCTACTATCTGTGGGGCCTCTACTCGACCTTCGGCGGGAAGATCCTGGACGATTCCGGCAAGTGCGCCGCGACCGCGACCACCGGCGTGGCCGACGGCCTCAAGTGGCTCCAGGGCATGAAGACCGCCGGGATGCGCTTCTACCAGAACGACAACGACGCCAAGGCCGACCTGATCTCCGGCAAGATCGCCGGGTTCATCGACGGTCCGTGGCAGTCGGGCGACCTGAGCAAGGCGCTCGGCGACAAGCTGGCGGTGGTCGCGGGCCCGAAGGGGACCGGTGCCTGGGCGCCGATGACCGCTCCCGACGGCTTCTACATCAACGCGGCGTCGCCGAACATCGACCTGGCCAAGCAGTTCGCCCTGCAGTTCCTGCTGCCGGCCAATGAGCAGGTCTTCGCCGATGCCGGCCATCTGCCGGCCAACACGACCCTCCAGCCGAAGGATCCGATCGCCCAGTCGTTCTCGGCTCTGATGCCGAGTGGCTTCCCGCGGCCCACGGCCAAGGAGCTCAACAACTACTGGGGCAACTTCGGGAACGCCCTCGCATCGGCCATCGACAAGGGCAGCGATTCGACCAAGCTGGTCGCCGACGCCTGCGCGGCGATGGACAAGGCGAACGGCAAGTAACCGATCGATGACGCGGGGCCGCGCCGCGGCCCCGCAGCTCGCTCACGTGTGAGCGATGATCGGGGCGCCGGCTCGTTCGGGCGCCCGGTCCCTCCGCGATCTGCCCACTACGGGCCCGGCTGAAGAGGAGGAGGTCCAGCCATGACCGCGGTCGCGGTCCCGATCGCCACGCAACGACCGTCGCGCTGGCGCCGGTCGGCAAGCACGCGCACGGCGTACCTGTTCCTGCTGCCGGCTCTTCTCGTGATGGCGATCATCACGTTCTACCCGCTCGTCTTCCAGATCTGGATGGCATTCACCGATTTCCAGCTGAAGAACCTGCGGGTCACTGGCCCCGCCCCGAACTACGTCGGCGTCCAGAACTTCTTCGACATCGTCAACGGTCGGCTCGCGGCGATCATCCCGAACTTCGACTTCCTCCGGATTCTCACCTTCAACATCGTCTGGGCGTTCGTGAACGTCATCGTCCACGTGATCCTCGGGGTTGCGATCGCGCTGATCCTGAACGTGCCGGGCCTGCGCTTCCGTCGCTTCTGGCGGGCGGTCTACATCCTGCCGGTGGCGATCCCGCCGATCATCGTGGCGACGGTCTGGCGGAACATGTTCGACGCGCAGTACGGCGCGGTGAACCAGCTGATCAACGGAACGGTCGGCGTCCTCTTCCACTTGCCACCGTTCACCCTGGACTGGCTGAACGAGCCCAACCCGATCATCGCGGCCGGGCCGCTCGTCCTGCCGCTGGCGTTCTTCGCCCTCCTCGGCGCGAACATCTGGCTGGGCTGGCCGCTCAACTCGGTGGTCGCGACCGGCGCCCTCCAGAGCGTCCCGAAGGACCTCTACGAGGCGGCCGAGATGGACGGCGCCGGCTGGTGGATGCAGTTCAGGACCGTGACGCTGACGTATCTCCGCCCGGCCATGCTGCCGTACGCGATCTACGGCTTCGTGATCACGTTCAACCTCTTCAACCTGTCGTATTTCATGTCCGGCGGCGGCCCGTTCGGCCAGACGGAGCTGCTCGTCACGACGTCCTACCGGCTCGTCGCGCAGCAACATCTATACGGCGTGGCGGCTGCCTTCTCGATCTTCCAGTTCCTGATCCTGTTGGTGCTGACACTCGCCACGAACCGCCTGGCCAAGGCGACGGCGTCGTTCGATGCGTGACGGGAGGCCTCGGCCATGACCACTCCAGCGATTGCCGTTCCTCAGGCCCGTCCGGCGGTGCGGACGCGGCTGCGTCGCGGCAGCAACATGCCGCTCGGCCGCCAGATCATCTTCCAGCTCGTCTGCATCGCGATCGCCGTGACCGTGCTGTTCCCGATCGTCTGGATCGTCGGGATGTCGCTCGACCCACGGAACATCGCGCGACCTGATTCGATCATCCCGCCCGGAGCGTCTCTCGATGCGTACGCTCGGGTCCTCGCCCGGCCGACACTGAACCCGGTGAGCTTCATCCAGCTCGCCTTGAACAGCGTCCTCCTCGCCGTGTCGGTGTCGCTCGTGAGCGTCGGATTCGGCGTGCTCGGCGCGTATGCCTTCTCCCGGATGCGGTTCCGCGGCCGGTCGTTCCTGATGCTGGCGGTGCTGACCGTCCTGATGCTGCCGGCCGTCGCGACGATCGGCCCGCTCTACATCTCGTTGACCCGGGTGAACGTCGGCGGGGTCGTCCTCGGCCAGTCGCTCATCGGGGTGGCCCTGGCCGTCGCCTCCAGCCAGCTGCCGTTTGCGATGTGGAACCTGAAGGGCTACCTCGACACGATCCCCAAGGAGCTCGAGGAGGCGGCCGTCGTCGACGGCGCGACCCGCTTCCAGACCTTCCTCCGGATCGTGCTGCCCCTGACGACGCCAGTCCTCGCGGTGACCGCGTTCTTCGGCTTCGTTGCCGGCTGGACGGAGTTCCTCATGGCCTCGGTGTTCGTGGTCGGCAAGCCCGACCAATGGACCCTCGCGGTCGCCCTGAACGCCCTCGTCGGTCAGTACGCCGGAAGTACGCCGTGGTCGACGTTCGCCGCCTTCTCGGTGCTGTTCGCCCTGCCGGTGATGGTCGTCTACCTGCTGCTCCAGCGATACATCGTGTCCGGCCTGACGGTCGGCGGGGTCAAAGGCTGAGGTCCGTCCTTGGGAGCGCGACCCGGCTCGGAGCCTTCCGGGCGGCCGCGCTCGGCCTGACCCTGACCCTCGCTGCCTGCGGATCGTCGCCGTCGCCGACGGCGGTCGCGACGTCGACCGCTGGCCCGATCGGCTCGACGGCCGGCTCGGCCTCGGCCGGCGGCCCGCCGCCGACGTGCGGGCCTGTGCCGCCCGTCGCCCCGCCGCCTCAGCTCGGCCAGCCTGGCTGGTGGGTCGGCCGGACGTTCTACGAGGTCTTCGTGCGGAGCTTCGCCGACGGCAACGGCGACGGCGTCGGCGACCTCCGCGGCCTCACCGCCCGCCTCGACGACCTGAACGACGGGAATCCGGCGACGACCAGCGACCTCGGGATCACCGGCCTGTGGCTCATGCCGACGTTCCCATCCCCGTCGTACCACGGCTACGACGTCACCGACTACCGCGGCGTGAACCCCGGCTACGGCAGCCTCGCCGATCTGCGGACGCTCGTGACCGAGGCCCACCGCCGCGGGATCGCGGTGCTCCTCGACCTGCCGCTCAACCACACCTCCGCCCAACACCCGTGGTTCGTCGCCTCGCGGACCGGCAAGGGATCGTACGCCGACTGGTATGTCTGGTCGGCGACGCCGGGGGGCAACGGCTGGCAGCAGGACGGCTCGCGGTTCTACTACGCGGCGTTCGGCCCGGATCTGCCCGACCTGAACCTGCGCGATCCCGCGACGACCGCCGAGGTCACCGCCGATGCCGAGTTCTGGCTCGACGACGTCGGGGTCGACGGCTTCCGGCTCGACGCGGCCAAGTACCTGATCGAGGACGGTACGACGACCGAGAACACGCCCGAGACCCATGCCTGGTGGAAGTCCTTCCGATCCGCGGTGGAGGTGAAGGCGCCCGGCGCGCTCCTCCTCGGCGAGGTCTACGACACGCCCCAGAACAGCGCGAGCTACGTGCCGGACGACCTCGACCTGACATTCGACTTCGCACTCGCCAGCACGTATGTCACCGCAGCCCAGTCCGGAGATGGCAACTCCGTCGAGCGGGCGCTGACGAAGATCACGGCCCTCTACCCGCCGGTCGGCGGCTTCGGCTCGTTCCTGACGAACCACGACCAGGACCGAGTGGCGAGCCAGCTCCACGGGCACGCAGGTCAGCTGCGCGTCGCGGCCCAGCTGCTCCTGACCGGGCCGGGCGTTCCGTTCATCTACTACGGGGAGGAGATCGGGATGAGCGGGGCGAAGCCCGACGAGCGGATCCGGACGCCGATGCGCTGGGACGCCTCGTCGCCCGCGGCCGGATTCAGCAGCCACGCGCCCTGGGAACCGTTGTCGGACGATCCGCCCGGGGTCAACGTCGCGGCCGAGGCAGCCGACCCGGGCTCGCTCTGGTCGACCTACCGCGATCTCATCGCCCTGCGGGCGGCCCACCCCGCCCTGGCGAGCGGGACGTGGACGCCCGTGACGAGCGACGTCCAGTCGTTGGTCGCGGCCCTCCGTCGCAGCCCGACGGAGACCGCGCTCGTCCTGACGAACCCGACCACCGCGCCGGTCTCACCGACCCTGTCGATCGCGAGCGGCCCACTCTGCGGCACGCCGACCGCCACGCTTGCGCTCGGCACCGGATCGGTCCGGGCGCCGACCGTCACGGCGGCCGGCGGCTTCGACGGGTACCAGCCCTGGACGATCCTGCCCGAGTCCACCGTCGTGATCGTTCTCGGCCCGTGACGGTCGATCCGCCGGCCTGGGTCGCCGACACCGTCTTCTACCAGGTCTTCCCCGACCGCCTGGCGCGAAGCGGGCGCGTCCCGGAGCCCGGGCCGATGGAGCCGTGGGACGCGTCGCCGACGCCGACCGGCTTCAAGGGCGGCGACCTGTACGGCGTGGCCGGTCGACTCGACGACCTCGCCGATCTCGGCATCACGGGCCTCTACCTGAACCCGATATTCCGCGCCGCCTCGAACCATCGGTACAACACATCCGACTACCTGGCCGTGGACCCGCTCCTCGGTGGCGACGACGCGCTCCGGACGCTCCTCGACGCGGCCCACGAGAGAGGGATGCGGGTGATCCTCGACGGGGTCTTCAACCACGCCGGCCGCGGCTTCTTCCCGTTCCAGCACCTGCTCGAGAACGGCATCGCCTCGCCGTACCGAGACTGGTTCTACCTCCACCCGGACGTCCTGGCCGGCCGCCGGGGGATCGACGCCTACCGGCCGCGCGGCGACGCGACCTTCGACCTGACCGGCTACGCGATGTGGTGGAACGTGCCGTCGATGCCGAAGCTGCGCGTCGAGCACCCCGCAACTCGCGAGTACCTGTTCGGCGTGGCCGAGCACTGGCTCCGCTTCGGCGCCGACGGCTGGCGGCTGGACGTCCCCGGCGACATCGGCGACCCGACCTTCTGGCCGGAGTTCCGGCAGCGCGTCCGGGCCGTCAAGCCCGACGCCTACCTCGTCGGCGAGATCTGGCGGGAGTCGCCGGACTGGCTGCTCGGCGACCGGTTCGACGCGTTGATGAACTATCCGCTCGGATTGGCGATCCTCGGCTTCGCCGCGGGCGGCGTTCTCGATCAGGCCGCGATCGCCAGCCAGATCGACTACGAGCGGTTCCTCCATCCGCTCGACGGGCCGGCCTTCGGAGATCGCGTCCAGTCGCTGATCGAGCCGTACGACCCGGCGGTCGTCGCCGCCCAGTACAACCTGATCGGCAGCCACGACACGCCCCGGGCTCGCACCGTCCTGGCGGGCGACGCGGCCGCGCTCCGTCTGGCGACGCTCCTGCTGGTGACGCTCCCCGGCGCGCCGGCGATCTACTACGGCGACGAGCTGGCGATGGAGGGCGGCCCGGATCCGGACTGCCGGCGCGCGTACCCGACCGCTCCGGATGCCGACGCGCTCGCCCACCGGTCGTTCGTCAAGGCGGCCATCGGGGCGCGACGCAACCACCGAGCGCTGCGTCGCGGAACGGTGGACGTCGCGGCGGCGAACGGCCCAGCGATCGCCCTCGCCCGGGCGGCCGACGGCGATCGAGCGGTCGTCGCGGTCAACGGCGGGCGCGAGACCGTTCGACTGGACATCGAGCCCCGGCTGGTCGCCGGCCTCACGGCCCTCGAGCTTCCGGTCATCGCCGTTGGTCACGTCGTCGACAACGGCGTCCTGGAGTTGCCCCCGCAGTCGGCCGTCGTCCTCGTCTGACGGAGTCTCAGCTCCCTGCGGCCGCGACCGACGCCCGGCGAGAGCGTCGAGGCCGCGCGAGCTTGGGAGCACGAGCAGCACCCGGACCGGCCTCGGGCGGCTGCCTCGACCCGGCGGCCGGAAGGTACATCTTCTCGACGTAGTCGTGGAGCATCCTCGTCGTCGAGAATCGCCACAGAGTGGAGGCCATCGACCGGCGCATCAGGTCGACCCAAGCCTCGGGCAGGCCGGTCGAGCCCCGGTCGTAGTAGCGCGGGACGATCTCCTCCTCGAGGAGCCGGTAGAGGTCCTGCACGTCGGCCCAGTCCTGGGCGCCCTCGTCGGGGTTGGTCTCACGGCCGCCGATGGCCCAACCGTTCTCGCCGAGCCAGCCCTCGTCCCACCAGCCGTCGAGGACGCTGACATTGACGACGCCGTTGACGCCGGCCTTCATCCCGCTCGTGCCCGACGCCTCCAGCGGCCTGCGCGGGTTGTTCAGCCAGACGTCGACGCCCGACACGAGGTACCGGGCGATCCGCATGTCGTAGTCCTCGAGGATGAACACGCGGCCGCGGAGCTTCTCGGAGCGCGATCGGGCGAAGATCTCCTGGATCACCTGCTGGCCGGGTCGATCGGCCGGGTGGGCCTTGCCGGCGTAGACGATCTGGACCGGCCGGTCGGCGCTCCACAGGATCCGGCTCAGCCGGTCCAGGTCGGTGAAGAGGAGGCCGGCCCGCTTGTAGGTCGCGAAGCGGCGGGCGAAGCCGATCGTCAGGATGTCCGGATCGAGCGCCGACTCGAGCGCGTCGAGGACGCCCGGCGCCTCGCCGTGGCGGGCGAACTGGACGCGCAGCCGGCGCCTCGCGAAGATCGCCAGCTCCAGCTTCTCGCGCTGGTGGGTGTCCCACAGCTCGGCCGTCGGGACATCGGCGAGGCGGTCCCAGAACGGGCCGACCTCGCTCTCCTCGTCGATGTCATCGAGGTTGGCGCCGAGCGATCGCCCGAGCATCTCCGCGACCGCGTTGCCGGTCCACGACGGGACGTGGATCCCGTTCGTCACGCCGCGGATCCGGTTCGGGGAGATTCCCTCCCAGGTGCTGTCGGCGGTCTGGGCGTGGAGCTGGCTGACGGCGTTGGCGTCGTTCGTCAGGCGCAGCGAGAAGCCGGTCATGTCGAAGATCGAGCGATCGCCATCCGACCCCAGTCCCAGCTCCAGGACGCTGTCGACCGGGACGCCACCGGTGTGCTGCCGGCCGTCGCCCTCGAGGAGCGGGCCGGCGATCTTCCTTACGAGGTCTGCCGAGAACCGCTCGTTGCCGGCCGAGACCGGGGTGTGGATCGTGAAGACGCTGTCGCGACGGACCTTCTGCCAAGCCGCTTCGAGGTCATCGCCCGCGGCGACGAACTCGCGGGCGCGCTCCGCCAGCAGGAAGGCGGAGTGGCCCTCGTTCAGGTGCCAGACGGCCGGATCGATGCCGAGCGCCCGCAGGGCTCGGACACCGCCCGCGCCGAGCACGAGCTCCTGGTGGAGGCGCATCTCCCGGCCGCGGACGTAGAGGATGTGGGTGATCGGCCGGTCGCCGTCGTCGTTGTCCGGGATGTCGGTGTCGAGGAGGAGGACCGGCGTCCGCCCGACCTGGACGCTCCACACCGCGACGTGGAGGTCGCGATCGGGGAGCGCGACCGTCACCGTCAGCGGCTCGCCGTCGCGTCCCTGGACGCGGCCCACCGGCCAGGCCCGCAGGTCGTAGTCGGGATACGCGTGCTCCTGGTGACCGTCGGCGTCGATCGTCTGGTGGAAGTAGCCGCGGCGGTAGAGGAGGCCGATGCCGACGAACGGCAGGGCCATGTCGGACGTGGTCTTCATGTGGTCGCCGGCCAGCACGCCCAGACCGCCGGAGTAGATTCCGAGGGCCTCGGTCAGCCCGTACTCGGCGCAGAAGTAGGCGACCGGCCCGGGCAGCGCGTCGGCGTGATGCCTCTCGAACCAGCGGTCGGCCCCGTTCGACATGTAGCGGTCGAAGTCGCGGAGAACGTCGCGGACCTCGGCCATGAAGCTCGTGTCGTCGAGCAGGCGGGTCCAGTCGATCGGGCCGGCCAGGACCGGGACCGGGTTGCGGTGGCGGGTCCAGGCCCGCCGGTCGATCCGGCTCCAGATCACCCGGACGCGCGGATGCCAGGCCCAGTACAGGTTGTAGGCGAGCGGGCGAAGGCCTTCGAGGGACGGCGGCAATCGGAAGGAGTCGCCCGGGATCGTCGGGACGATGACACGGGAGGGCATTGGGTACGCATGATAGCGGCCCGAATCGCGGGTGTGAACCGGTTTAGGCACGTCGTCCCGTGGTACAGTCGCGAGCCTTCGTCGCGCTCGGGACAGTGGAGGCGGCCGATGGCGAAAACGGCGACGGGTTCCAGCACGAGTTCGAGGAAGCGGTCCTCGGCCAGCGCGGGCTCGCGCAAGCAGGCGGTCCGGCCGAACGAGGCGTCGGGCGGGCCGCGCCTTTCCAACAAGGCCTACCTGACCGAGCTGCGCCGCCTCCAGATCGAGCTGGTCAAGCTCCAGGAGTGGATCCGCCACGCTGGTCTGAAGATCGTCGTGATCTTCGAAGGCCGTGATGCCGCCGGCAAGGGTGGTGCGATCAAGCGGATCACCGAGGGCATGAGCCCCCGGGTCGCCCGCGTCGTCGCATTGCCGGCCCCCACGGAGCGCGAGCAGACCCAGTGGTATTTCCAGCGCTACGTCGCGCACCTGCCCGCCGCCGGCGAGATGGTCCTGATGGATCGCAGCTGGTACAACCGGGCCGGCGTCGAACGGGTGATGGGCTTCTGCACCGAGGCCGAGTACCGCGAGTTCATGCGATCCGTCCCGGAGTTCGAGCGGATGCTCGTCCGGTCCGGGATCATCCTGATCAAGTACTGGTTCTCGGTCAGCGACGAGGAGCAGGAGCGGCGCTTCCGGCAGCGGATCGAGGATCCGACGCGGCGCTGGAAGCTGAGCCCGATGGACCTCGAGTCGCGAACCCGCTGGGTCGAGTACTCCCGGGCCAAGGACGAGAACTTCCGCTACACGGATACGAAGCAGGCGCCGTGGTACGTCGTCAACTCGGACGACAAGAAGCGGGCCCGGCTGAACGTGATCCGGCACCTTCTCGGGCTCATCCCGTACGAGGAGGTCGCGCCGGAGACGATCGAGCTGCCGCCCCGCCAGCCGGACGACGGCTACATCCGGCCGCCGCTCGCGGAGCAGACGTTCGTCCCCGAGCTGTACTAGCCCGGCGAGCGCCGGCGCCAGGCCCCGCACCTGACCCCGCATCCGCGCCTGAGTCCTGGGTGACTCAGATCCGCGCGTTGAAGCCGCCACCGAGCGTCTCGAGGCGTACGGCATCCCGCAGATCGTGACGAAGCTGGATCTGCTGGAGTATCCGTCGCACCGCGCTTCGCACGGCTGATCGCTCAGTCCCTGTCGCGTACGGTGGCGCTCGGTGCGGGCTGCCATCCAGGACGCGCTGCCGCGACCGTTTCGACCTGGTTGCGGCCAAGCGCAATCCGTGCGTCCTTGGGAAGGTTGCGCGTGATCGCAACGACCCGGAATCGCAGCGGCGACCGGTCCTCCCTCCCCACGGAACGCAGCACCGGGCCCGGTCGACCTCTACGATGCGCCGATGCCGCTCCGCATCGCGATGATCGCCGCCGAGTGCGAGCCATGGGCGAAGACCGGCGGTCTCGGCGACGTCGTCGACGCGCTGGCGCGGAGCCTCGGCTTGCTGCCCGCCTCGATCGCCGGCCCGGTCGACGTGTTCCTGCCTCGCTACCGGAGTGTTCCGGTGCCGCCCGGCATGGGGGGCGGGACGACCGTGCGGGTCCCGGATCCGCTGGCGCCCGACGGGGCCACCGACCTCCGGATCGTCGACGTCGAGGCGAACGGCTACCGCCTCCGCCTCGTCGACCACCCCGCCGCCTACGACCGCGACGGGATGTACGGGCCGCCGGGCGGCGGCGACTTTGCCGACAACGCCTGGCGGTTCGGGCTGTTCTGCCGGGCCGCCCTGGAGACCCTCCGGCGGGAGCGCGACCGACCGGTCGACATCCTCCATCTCCACGATTGGCATGCCGGCCCGGCCGCGATCCAGCGCGACGCGTGGCTGGCCGACGATCCGGTGATCGGTCGGGCGGCCGTCGTCATCACCCTCCATAACCTCGCCTATCACGGCTGGACGGCGCGGCGCGATCTTCGTCAGCTCGGGCTTGTGCCGGGCGGCGGGGTCCTGCCGGCGAATGCCGACGGGGTCGACCTGATCCGGGAAGGGATCGTCCGGGCCGAGGTGGCGAACACGGTCAGCCCGGGTTTCGCCCGCGAGGCGCTGACCCCGGAGTACGGGATGGGCCTCGACGACGCGCTCAGGGCGAAGGGCGATCGGTTCGTCGGGATCCTGAACGGGCTCGACACGGTCGTCTGGGACCCCACGACCGACGCCGACCTGGCGGCGATGTACTCGGCGGCCGACCTGTCGGGCCGGGCCGCGTGTCGCGCCGACCTCCTGACGCGGCTGGGTTTCGACCCGGCCGATGAGGGTGCGGTCCTCTCGATGATCGGGCGGCTCGATCCGCAGAAGGGCTTCGACCTGCTCGCCGCGGCGGCCCGGCGCCTGGTCGAGGGCGGCGCCCGGATCGTCGTCCAGGGCTCGGGCGACCACGCCTTGGCGGCGCCGTTCCGGGCGCTCGCGGACGCGCGACCCGATCGCATCGCGCTGATCGAGCGCTTCGACCGGGCGATGGCCCGCCGCATCTACGCCGGCGCCGACTTCTTCCTGATGCCGTCCCGGTTCGAGCCGTGCGGCACCGGCCAGATGATCTCGCTCCGGTACGGGACGCCACCGATCGTCCGCCGGACGGGCGGCCTGTCCGACACGGTCATCGACGAGCGGCGACGGCCGGGGCAGGGGACCGGCTTCGCGTTCGACGAGGCGACGCCCGCCGCGCTCGCCGAGGCCTGCGAGGCCGCGATCGCGATGCGCGCGGCGGGCGGCGCGGCGTGGGAGAGCCTCGTCGCGCGGGGCATGGCGGTCGACTTCGACTGGGATCGTGGCTCGGCACCACGCTACGCGTCGCTCTTCGAGCGGGCGCTCGCGATCCGCCGCCACCGAGGAGTCTGAGAGGAACCGCGCCTCAGGCAGGCTCGAGGGCGCGCAAGAGCTCGAGCGCCGTGCGTTCGGGCAGCTGGCGCATCGGCGAGTGGCTGCCGCCCTTGATCGTGATCACGTTCGCCTCGCCCAGGCGGCGCGCGAAGGCCGCCGCGGCCTCGTCCGGGACCAGGCCGCCCGACGCCGGCTCGCCGCGCACGAGGCGCACCACGGCCCCCGCAGCCGCCGGATGTTCGAGTGCCGCAAGGCCGCCATCCCAGTCCCCGTTGCCGGTCAGGACTGCCCGCACGGCCTCGACGTCGAACTGGGTGAGGGCTTCGGCCTTCGCGAAGACGTCGCCGTAGCTCCATGTCGGATAGAGGGTCCCGATCGCCAGGATCGCCTCGCCGAGGTCGTCGTGGTGGCGCTCGATCGGGTCGACCAGCATCGTCGAGAGCGCCGCCGCGCTGACCGCCGGTGGATCGAGGAGGACGGTGACCTCCGGCTTCAGCCCGGCCGCGGGGAACCACGCCGCGGTCATTGCGCCCCAGCTATGGCCGACCACACGGACGTCGGGCCGATCGAGGCCGGCTGCGGAGGCGAAGGCCACGAGGTCCGCGGCGTTGTCGGCCATCAGGTGATGGCCCGCCCAGACACCCGTTCTGCCGTGCCCCGCCTGGTCGACCGCGACGACCCGTCGGCCCAGGCCGGCTGCCAGGGCCGGCCCGAGCCGCCACCAGATCCGGCTCGAGGCGGTCACGCCGTGGATCAACAGGAGCGTTGGTCGTTCCGGATCGCCCCAGGACCGAGTCGCGAACGGGATCCCGTTCGCCTCGACCACGCCGAGCTCGGCATCCGCCGGCGCCGCCAGCACGGCCACGACGGCGTCCTGCAGATCGATCGTCGACGTCGACATGCGTCGGAACGTAGCACGCCCAGCGGGCGGCGGACCCGGCGCTAGAATCACTCTCCATCCCGTCGCCGGAGGTCCCGATGGCCAACCAGTTCGTGGTCGAGCTGAAGAACGAGCCCGGCTCGCTCGCGGTTCTCGCCGAGGCACTGGCGGCCCGCGGCATCGACCTGCGGGCGATCGGCGGGGGCGGCATCGGCGACTCGGGCCACATCATCATGACCACGGCCGATGACGACGCCTCGCGGGCCGTCCTCGAGGAGGGCGGCTACACCTTCATCGAGGGCGAGTCGATCCTGACCGAGGTCGACGACCGGCCGGGCGGGATGGCCCGGCTGTCGCGCGAACTGGCGGACGCCGGGGTCAACATCTTCGGCCACCTGTTCCTGGGCCGCTGGGGCGACCGGGCGATGTTCGCCTTCGTCGTCGACGACCCCGACAAGGCCCGCCCGATCCTCGAGCGCAAGGGGTAGCGTCCGGCCGGAGATGGACGACGCCCAGCGCTACCTCTTCGATCTCCAGGGCTGGATCACCATCGGGGATGCGCTCGACGCTGCCCAGCTCGCGACGTTGAACGAGCAGTTCGACCGGCGGGTCGCCGCCGCCGTCCCGGACGACGCCAACTCGTGGCGGTTCGGCGACGTCCTCGATTGGGGGCCGGACTGGCTGAACCTGATCGACAACCCGCGGGTCACGGGCGTCCTGGAGGGGATCCTCGGACCCGGCTTCCGGCTCGACCACGATTACGCCGACCTGATCCGGCGCGGCAAGGGCCCGATCGGCACGATGCTCCACGGCGGCGCCACCCCGTTCGACTACGGCCAGTCGTACGCGGTCCACGACGGCCAGATCCGGTCGGGGCTGGTGGTCGTCGCCTACAACCTCCGCGACGTCAACCCGGGCGACGGCGGGTTCGCCGGCGTGGCCGGCAGCCACAAGGCGAATTTCGCCTTGCCCGAGGACTGGAAGGAGCTCGAGGTGGATCCGCCTCGGGCCTACGTCACGCCCGTCACCGGCCCGGCCGGAACCGCGATCGTCTTCACCGAGGCGATGTCCCACGGGACGCTGCCGTGGCGGGGAGCCGGCGAACGGCGGACCGTCTTCCTCAAGTACAACCCGCACGCGATCGCCTGGTCGGCCCGGTTCTACGACCGCGACCGCTACCCGAACCTGACGGAGCGGCAGCGAGCGATCCTCGAGTCGCCCAATGCGCGCTACAGCAGCCGGCCCACGAAGTAGCCGGCGGGCCGTCGGGCGCGGGCAGCTCCGACGAGAGCCGCCCGCGTCAGGAGCGATCGCCTAGGGCGTCACCGTTCGGAACATCACATCCGTCCGGTTGGACGTGCTTCCGGTCGTGACGACGAAGAGGTTCGAGAACGTCGAGCCGTGACTCGACAGGCCCTCGTAGTCGCCGAGGAAGTAGCCGCGGCTGGCGGGTGCCACCGGCGCCGTCGTGATGTCGAATGACGACGCGGTCAGACGCGACTCCGTCCAGGTCGAGCCGCCGTTCGTCGAGAGCTCGAACCAGAAGTCCGTCTCGACGCCGGTCGCCGGGGCCTGGTTGCGGAAGTCGTAGTACGACACCGCGACGTCACCATCGGCGTTGACGTGGACCGACGGGGTGAACGCGTCGACCCCGACCGGGTTCTTGCTGACCTTGACCGGATCCGACCATGTCAGCCCGCCATCGGTCGACTTCGATAGCACGACGTCGTTGTGGGCTCCGTCGTTGAACCGGCCATCGGTCCAGACGGCGTACACGTCGCCAGTTGTGGGATCGACCGCGACGTCGTCACCGCCGACGCGGATCGGGAACGACCCGTCGGGGATCGTGTGGCGGACCTCGAGGTTCTGCGAGATCGTCACCGGCGTCGGCGTCCAGGTTGCTCCGTGATCGGTCGACCGGTAGACCGCCTTCCAGTCATGGACCGAAGGCTGAACGCCGGACCCGGTTCCGTAGTCCGCGAAGTCGAGCAGGGTCCCCTCGGGCAGGACGGCGACCTGGTTGCCGATCGTGAAGAAGTTCGAATTCTTGTCGGTGAGCCGACGAGCGGGCTCCCAGGTCGCCCCGCCGTCCGTGCTCCGCGCGATGTAGGGAACGCCGCGGAATGCGAAGGAGTTGACCTGGGATGGGAAGCCCTTGCTCTGGCCGGGCTTGAAGATCCGGTCCCACACGGCGTACACGAGGTTCGCGTTCGTCGGATCGGCCGTGATCGACTCCTTGTCATTGAAGAAGCGCAGGTCGTTGTCGTCGAGCAGGACGGCAGGAGCAGACCAGTGGGCACCGCCGTCCGTCGAACGGCTGGCGAGGATCGCGGTCGTGAACCCGTTCGGATCGAGCGACAGGGCGATCGCGTGGGCCGTTCCGTTCGGACCGAACGACACCCACGGGTCGGTCGCCCTCTGGTAGCGCGTCTCGGTCGAGCCGGCGCAGGTGCTCCATGGGATCGGCGTCGCCGGGTAGTGCCACGTGGCTCCGCCGTCGGTGCTGTAGGCGGTGTCGTCGCTGTGTGAGCCGCCGTCTGTCCAGCGGTCTGCTTGCCAGACGCCGATGACGTTGCTGCCGTTCGTCGGGTTGACGTCGACCCACGGCTCCACCTCGGCGTTCACGAAGACCTCGCCGGGCGGCGGTCCAACGCTCGCGCCATCCGTGCAGGCGGCAAACGGGCTCGGCTGCCGGCTCGCCGTGCTCAGCGTCCCGAGCGTCGCCGCGAGGGCGACGGCTCCCGATGCGAGCAACGCGACGGTCGCCGCGACCGCCGAGCGACGTGCGACAACGGGCGCAGAAGCGCGGGTGATGGGGGCCATGGCCTCCTCCTCGATCCGGTCCGCAACCCCCCGGTCGTCGCGGATGAGGGTCGCCCGGTGTGAGGGCGAAGGCGTCTGGTGTACTCCGATCGGCCGGCGTTGTACAGCGCCGCACGGGCTGCTTCGAACTCCGGGCAAGAATTGTCTCGGCGGCCGCGCCGGCGAGCGCCGGCCCTGCGACCGAGCGTCACTCGCCGCGGGGATCGGCGTCCGGCTCGCCTGCCGTCGGCCTTCCGCGTGCGCCTCCCTCGGTTGCGGCCCGCCGTACCGCCTCGTGGAGCTCGGACGGCGGGTATGGCCGAACGACGACGGACGCCCCATTCCGCTCGAACCGATCGTGCTGCTCGGCCAGACGCTCGGGGAGGATGACCACCATCGGCAGGGCCGCGTCGTTGAGCAGCCGGCGGATGGCATCCAGATCGTCTGGGTTCGAATCGGCTCCCAGGTCCAGAACGGCCGCCCGGGCCGGCTCGTCGGCGGCCCGAAGATGACGCGCCTCCTCGACGGATCGGCGCGCGATTGGTTGGAAGCCGCCGAGCTTGAGGGTGACCTCGAGGACCCGCAGCCAACGCTCGTCCGGCGCGATGACGAGGATCGGCACGGCGGCCATCACGATCGACTGTACACTAGCCCGCCGTGAGGGAGCCCGCCCGCGGCGACGTCAGGGCACTGCTGGACGCGGTTGCGGAGCGCGGCGGCTCCGACTTCCTCTTCGCGCCTGGCCGGCCACCGACCGCGCGCGTCGGCGGCGAGCTCGTGGCGATCGGCGAGATGCCGTTGACACCGGCCGACACCGAGGCGTTCGCGCGCGAGCTGGCGGGCCGACGGTGGGACGAGCTCCAGGCCCGCCGCGAGGTCGACTTCAGCTTCTCGCTCGGCGACGTCGCCCGCGTTCGAGCCAACCTCTTCTACCAGCGGGGGACGCTGGCGGGTGCCTTGCGCCTCGTCCCGTACCTGATCCCGAGCCTCGAGTCGCTCGGCACTCCGGCCGTGTGTGTCGAGCTCACCCGTCAACCCCACGGTCTGGTCCTTGTGACCGGGCCGACGGGATCGGGCAAGTCGACGACGCTGGCGGCGATGATCGATCGCATCAACCACGACCGCGCGGCGCACATCATCACGATCGAGGACCCGATCGAGTACGTCCATCACCATCAGCGCTCGCTGGTGGTCCAGCGTGAGGTCGGGTCCGACACCCTCGACTTCGCCCGCGGGCTCCGAGCGGCGCTCCGAGAGAATCCCGACATCGTGCTCGTCGGCGAGATGCGCGACATCGAGACCGTCGCCGCGACGCTGACCCTGGCCGAGACCGGGCACCTCGTGTTCGCGACGCTGCACACGAACGACACGGCCCAGGCCGTCGATCGCATCATCGACGTCTTCCCGGCGGGTCAGCAGCGCCAGGTCCAGCTGCAGCTGTCCCAGACGCTCCTGGCCGTCCTGCACCAGCGCCTGCTGGCCAGAGCCGATGGGGCAGGTCGGGTGGCAGCCTTCGAGGTCATGCTGGCCACGCCGGCGGTGCGCAACCTCGTCAAGGACGGGAAGACCAACCAGCTGCGCAACGTGGTCGCGACCGGCGCCGCCGCAGGGATGCGGACGCTCGAGACGGATCTTCGCCGGCTGGCCGCCGACGGCGTGGTCAGCTGGGGTGTCGCGGCCGGGGCGACACTCCGCCCGGAGGAGCTGACCCGCTAGCCGCCCTCCGAGCCGTGGAGGGGCCCGAATCGGAGACGGCGCCTCCGGTCGGGAGGCGCCGTCTCGTCGAACGCGATGGTGACGGAACGATCAGCAGGCGACCTGGGTAACCAGTCCCGCCGCCGTCCACGTGTAGGTGCCCTTGGTGGTGGACTGCCGCAGGTAGTTGGGCGACAGGGTCTCCGTGCCCGCTCCGGTCGGCAGCGCCGAGAAGGTGTTCGTGGCCGCGGCCTGCGCAGTCACGGCGCTGATGTTGTTCTTCGCCAGCATCGCGTCCATCGCGGTCTGGACGGTCGATTTCTCGGTGGCACAGGCGTTCGTGTTGGCCGTCGCCGTCAGGCCGACGAGGCTCGACGTCACGATCGCCGCCAGGATGCCGAGGATCGTCACGACGACGAGCAGCTCGACAAGTGTGAACCCCCGCTCGTCGCGGTGCGTTCGACGAAGTGTTCCGATCATCTGCATTGGCTCCATCTACCCATTCGGGTCCCCGGTCAAGACTCCAGGCCCTCAACTGCTGCGGGTCCGGCCGGAGCGACCGGGTCGCATCGGACCCCTGTGTCGCAATCGTCGGAGGTTCTCGATGGCATCGATACCGGACGATGGTCCCGGTCGGCTGAGTACCTCGATGGGAGTCCGGGCCGGTGGAGTGCGGTCGGGAGGAGCTGGGGGCGACGGAAGGAAGCAATCCCGACGCAGGACTATTTCGTGGTGGTCCAGCTCGACAACGTCGGTGCGCCCGCGCCGGCATTCGGGTAAGTCGTCGTGACCGTCGCCGAGCCGGCGGTCGCGGTCACGGTCACCGTCGCCGGCGTGGGCGCCGAACCCGCCGCCAGCAGCCGGTTGCCGCTCGTCACCGCATAGAGGTCCCCGTCGACGCCGATCGCCAGCCCGGAACGGACGGCCCCGAGGGCCAGCGCTGAGCTCCATGTCGTCGACGCGCTGGCGCCACCGTCTGCGATCCGCATCAGCGTGCCGGCTTCGTTGCCCGCGTAGAGGGCGGTCGCGCTGTCCAGAACCAGGCTGGACCGGATGCCGCTCGCGAACGGGGTGTACGTCCAGCGAACGGCGTTGGAGTTGCCGAGGTCCTCGACCTTGCGGATCGCCCCTGCATCGTTGGCGACGAAGACGAACGTCTGACTGCCGGACACGAGGACGGCCGGGGAACTGAGCGCGTTCGCCCCCAGGACGACGCTCCAGTCGGCGGTCGAGGAGGCGCCGTTGTCCTGCGTCGCGTACAGGCGGTTGTTCGTGCCGCTGCCCACGAACACGTGATCCTGGGCCAGGGTCGTGGCGAACGCGGGCGCGGTCAGCGCGCTCCCGGCGCTGATGGTGCGCGTCCAGGCCTGGACACCGGTCGTCGCGTTGTACGCGCGGAGGATGCCCGTCGAGGTCGCGGCATACACCTTGTCCTCGGCCGTGTTGAGGCCAACCGACACCGTGACCGCGCCACCGGCGGCCGATGTCCACAGCGGCGCGATCGAGCCGGCCAGCGACGCGTTGAAGGCGTAGACATTCGCGTTGCGGGCCGCGACGTAGACCCGCGTGCCGGCGGCATTGACTTTCGGTCCGCCGACGAAGCCGACGCCGGCGCCGGTCCCGAGGCTGAAGGACCAGGTGAGGCTCACTCCGGTCTTCGCCGCGTTCTCGGTCAACCCGAGGAGCGTCGACGCGGCGGTGGCCGTGCCGTCGGTCGCGGCGATGATCATCTTCGCGCCGCCCGCGGTGGTCACGATCGCTGGGCTGCCGATGAATCCGCCGAGCTGTGGGCTCTGGGCGGCCGACAGGAAGCTCCAGGCAAGGCTGCCGTCGGTCGCATAGGCGTACAGCCCGTTGGCGCCGCCGACGTACACATAGCCGTCGTCGGCCACGCTCGGGCTGGCGACCGTCGCGCCCTGGGTCACGGTCGGGAACGGCGACCAGCGCGACGACGAGGCGGCCGGGCCCGGCTCACTGGTCGTGCCCCAGCTCCGGCCGTTGAAGGCCCACTGCTTCCAGCCCGCTCCGCTGATCGGGCTGAGGACTGAGGTCACGGTCGTGGTGACGGTCAGGCCGTTCACGTTGATGGTTGGCGGATTGCCGGCCTTGGACTGGCGCTGCCACCAGATGCCGAGCTCCGCGCCGGCGTCCGCCGCATGGAGAGCTGAGGCCTCGTCGCCTCCGGCCGCCGACGCGCGGAGGCTGACCGAGGCCTGGACGGCCAGCGCGCTCCCGACCAGGAACAGGAACGTCACGAGCGACAGGACGATCACGAGCGACTGCCCGGTCTCGCCGCGACGAGCCCGCCGGATCGCGTTCATCGACGGATCACCACAGCCGGGGCATGGCTCGGATGGTCTGCGACGTCGTCTCGCCGCCGGGCCCCGTCAGGACGAGGTCGACGCGCAGCGTCCAGTGGCCGCCGACATCTCGCTCGGTCTGCCACGAGCAGCTCGACACGTTGCGCGTGATGTCGCGCGTCCCGGCCCCACTCAGGCGCTGCAGGACCAACGGGCCGTCGCCGGGACTCGCGGCGGCCGCGGTGCGGAAGCGGACGCTCGCTCCCGCCTCGAGAACCCCCAGGTCGATCACGGTCGAGCACGACGTCGAGCTGGTCTGGCTCAGCGCCGGCGCAGTTGCCGTCGCCATCGCTCCGTCCCGATCCAGGTCGAGGGCGGCCACCGCGATGCCCGCGGCGAACCGGTCCCGGTCCGCGGCGCGGCGCTGGAGGTCGTTGACCGTGAAGATGGTGGTCGACACGGCGGTCAGGACGATGGCCGAGAGGGCGACACCGACGAGGAGCTCGGGCAGGCTCGACCCCGACTCGTCAGCCATGGATCGGCTGATCGTCGTGGGCGCGGGTCGACGCCAGATCGCGTTCATCGGTTGGCCTTGGCGAGCTCCACCCTGGCGACGGTGCTGCCGGCGTTGGAGATCGTGATCACGACCTTCTCCAGTCCGAGGGCGTTCTGGGTCGCGGACCAGGCCGAGGTGCCGTCCCACCAGGTCGTCGTGACCGACCGTGTCAGTCCGGCCGGCAACGGCTCGTAGTACGCGCTGTAGTCGCCGGTCGCTTGGTACGGTGCCGCCTTGATCCGGGCCGCCTGGGCGCGTGAGACGGCCTGCGCCAGGGAGGCCTGCTCCGCCAGGCGGCTGGCGACGGCGAGGGTCGAGAACGAGCCGAGCAGGACCATCATCGCCAGCCCCAGGAGGGTGACCGCGACGAGCGTCTCGACGAGCGATCCGCCAGCCTCGTCGCCCGAGGCATGACGCGCCCGGCGTCCGGCCATCATCGGATCTGGCGAAGGATCGAGTACATCGGCGTCACGACCGACAGCGCCACGAAGCCGACGAGCAGCGCAACGCCGACGATCATCAGCGGCTCGATGATGGTCGTCATCTGCTTGGTCCGGTACTCGAGATCCTCGTCCATGAAGTCGGCGGCGTCCTCGAGATACCGATCGAGGGTCCCCGTCTCCTCGCCGACCTTGATCATCTGGATCAGCAACGGACCGAACAGTCGGGTCCGCATCAGCGGCTCGGTCAGGCCGTCTCCGGCAAGGAGCGCGTCGCGGATCGGTCGGAGACGACGCCGATAGACCTCGTTGCCGGTACCCGCCGCAGCAATCTCGAACGCCTCGACGATTGGCTCGCCGGCGCGCAGGAGGATGCCCAGCATCCGGGCGAACCGGCCTTCGATGCCCAGCCGAACCAGTCCGCCGATGAGCGGCAGGCGGAGGATGAGCCGGTTCCGCATTCGGCGGACCGGACCTCGGCCGCGAACCGCGTACGCGGCGGCGATCAGTCCCAGGACAACGCCCGCTGTGACGATCCCGTATCGCTCGCCGTACGATCCGAGGGCCAGGAGGATCTGGGTGGGCAGCGGCAATTCGGCCTTGAAGTCGGCGAACAGGCGCGCGAAGGACGGCAGGACGAACGTGATCAGGATGAACACAACGATCACGGCCAGGCCCAGCACGAGGGCCGGATAGGTCATGGCCTGGCGGATGCGCTTGTTCGTGGCGTCTCCCCGGGCCAGATAGCGGGCCACCTGGTCGAGGATCGTGTCCAGCTCGCCCGACGCCTCGGCGGCGACGACCATGTCGACGTACAGCTGCGAGAAGACGGCCGGGTGACGCGCGAGCGCATCCGACAGCAGATCGCCTTCCTGGAGCCTGGCGGCCAGTTCGTCGAGCGTCCGCCGAAATGTCCGTGAGCCCGTCTGCTCGCGCACGACCCTGATTCCGTCGATGATCGGCACGCCGGCCCGCATGAAGGTGGCCATCTGTCGGCTGAAGACCATGACCTCGGTCCGGCTCACCCTGAACAGGCTGGGGAACGCCCGCTCGAGCCAGCTCGCGCCGCCGCCGGCCGGCCGGCCGGCCTCGCCCCCTTCCGCGGGATCGCTCCGGCTCCCGAAGATGGCCCTGACCCGGTCGGATCGGATCACGCCGCGACCACGCTGCGAAGCGCTTCTGCGGTCGTCGTGACGCCGGCCGCGGCCTTGCCGAGGGCGTCGGTCCTGAGCGGCACCATGCCGTCGGCGATGGCCTGCGAGCGTAGCTCGTCGTAGCCGACGCCGCGGCTGACCAGTCGGCGCATGTCGGGCGTCACGCGGAGCAGCTCGTACGCCGCGATCCGATCGAGGTAGCCGGTCCCGCCACAGTAGGTGCAGCCACGACCGAGCCAGAGGGCGTTCGGGACGTCGATGCCCGAGCTCAGCAGCAGCTCGATCTCCTCGGCGGTGGGCTCGATCTGGATCCGGCAGTGCGAGCACACCCGACGCATCAGGCGCTGGGCGGCGATGCCGGTGATGCTGGCGGCGACGAGGAACGGCTCCACGCCCATCTCCATGATCCGAAGGAGGGCGCTCGATGCATCGGTCGCGTGCATGGACGACAGCACGAGATGACCGGTGAGCGCCGCCTGGACCGCGATCTCGGCCGTCTCCCGGTCGCGCATCTCGCCGACGAGGATGACGTCCGGATCCTGGCGCAGGATTGCCCGGAGGCCGGACGCGAAGTTGATTCCCGCGGCCGCGTTCACCTGGGTCTGGTTGACGTTCTCGAACGTGTACTCGATCGGGTCCTCGATCGTCGTGACGTTGAGGGCGACGCGGTCGATCTCGTTGATCGAGGCGTAGAGCGTGGTCGTCTTGCCGCTGCCCGTCGGGCCGGCGACGACGATCATCCCGAAGGTGGCGTCGAGCAGGCGACGGAACTCGGGGTGAACCGGCTCCGGGAAGCCGAGCTGGTCCAGCCGCCGGAACGTCCTCGTTCGATCGAGGATGCGGAGGACGACCTTCTCGCCCCACATCGTCCGCATCGTCGCGACCCGGATGTCGACCGAGCGGCCTTCGACCTCCATCGTGATCTGGCCGTCCTGGGCGCGCTGCTTCTCGACGATGTTGAGCTCGGCGAGGATCTTGATCCGACTCACCAGACCCGGAGCGAGATCGGCCGGGAGCTGAGTGACGTCGCGGAGGATCCCATCGACCCGGGCCCGGATGCGGACGCCGTTCGCCTGCGGTTCCAGGTGCAGGTCGCTGGCTCGGTCGCGCAGCGCCTGGGTCACCAGCAGGTTGACGATCTGAACGACAGGGGCCGCACTCAGGTCGAGGAGCGGTCCGCTCCGCTCGCGGCCGGTCGGCGCGACCACCATCTCCGGCTTGCGACTCGCGAATGCCGACACCTGCGCAGCGAGGTCGCCCGTCACCCGGTAGCGGCGCGGGATCGCCTCCTCGATCTCTGCCCGGAACGCGAGGAGTGGCTCGACCTGGTGGCCGGTCAGCGTCGTCGCCTCGGCGAGCGAGCGGCGGTCGCTCGGGTCCTCCGTCGCCACGAGCAGTCGCGTCTCGCGGACCGCGAGCGGCAGCAGGCGGAGTCGACGTGCGTCGCTTTCGGAGATCAGGCGCAACGCGTCATCGTCGCTCGGGAATTCCCGCAGGTCGACCAGCGGCGCGTCGATCTGGACCGACAGCACGGCGGCGAGGGTCACGTCATCGAGCACGCCGTCCTCGCGCAGGATCTCGCCGAGCCGCTGCCGGCGGGTCGACTGCGCGGCGAGCGCGGCGTCGATCTGGGTCGCGGTCGCGAGGTCAGCCTCCAGGAGCATGTCGCCGAGGCGTCGCAACGGCGGAGCGACCGATCCGACCGTGTGGCCGGATTGGATTCGCTCGGCCGACGACGCGCCCGGGGCGAGGGTGCTCATGCGATCCCGGGCCAGAGCAGCCGGGCGACGGCGGGGCCGTACAGCAGGCCGGCCAGCGCGCCGGCCGCGAGTGCCGGCCCGAACGGCATCGGCTGGCCTCGGTCGAGGCGTCCGGTGAAGGTCAGGGCCAGCCCCGTCACCGCCCCCAGGGCGAACGCGGCGAACAGGCCGACGAGGACTCTCGGCCAGCCGAGGAGCAGGCCGACGACCACAGCCAGCTTGGCGTCGCCGAATCCCATACCACCGGTCAGGAACGCCAGGAGGCCGATCGAGACCCCGGCCGCGAGCCCGGCCGTGACGAAGCTCCACCACGGGCCGAGCGGCTGCACGAACGCGAGCACGGTCCCGGCGGCGATCGCCGGATACGTCGCAGCATTCGGGATCCGGCCGTGCCGGATGTCATGGATCGCCAAGGCCGTCAGGGAGAGGCCGAAGCCGGCCAGGGCCGCGAGGTACCAGATCGGCCAGTCGAGGATGTCCTGCACGTGGCTCCACTCGTTGACAACAGCCGGGCAGCCGGGCGCTGGGCAGCGGGGACCGGATGTCGGATGGCCCGGGGCCACGCTACGAACGAGTGGGGTGCGGCGCCATGGTACGAACGTTGCAGGCCGGGCGAACGGCGGTCCGGTCCCGTCGGGTTCGGTACGGTCCGGGATGGACAGGCGGGCGGCTCCACAAGCGCCGGCGCCCTGAACGGGCGCGGGTGGCCCTCGTGGTAGCGTTCACCTGCACCTCGGGGCGAGGCGACGCGCGGGAGTAGCTCAGTTGGTAGAGCGGCACCTTCCAAGCCTCTCCGTCTCAGCGCTGCACTATCCCTTGTGGAGACCTGAGCAAGATCGGCTCAGTCATGCGCTCTCGCTCGAGTGGCGCGGACCGTCACTCGATCGGGGGCGGTCCAACGTTTGAATCGAAGAGGGCTGGCGTGCCGCCCGTCTGCCAAAAGACGACCGGGCTGCGAAGGCTGCGATCACAGGGCTGATCCGGGACGCTGAGGTCGGCGGTTTTCCCGTCGGGCCGCCGAGGCCTTGCTCTCGTCACCCAAACTGCTTGCAGAGAGACGCCCCCGCGGCCTCCCAAGGGTAGGATCGGGTTGGCTGATGGCCCTGCGCCATGAAGTAGCCGAATCCACGGCTCCGAGCCCGCAGTCGCACGCGTCGCTGCGGCTTGCGGAGATCCTGGCCGCGCTGTCTCTGGCCACGGACCTGGCGAACGCGTTTCCGATCGAGAAGGCCTTGCGCAACTGCCTGCTAGCTGTCCAGCTCGGACATCGCCTCGGGATCAACGGCCAAGCCCTTTCCGACGTCTACTACTTCAGCCTCCTGCGCTCGATCGGCTGCACGTCGTATGCCTACGAGGAGGCGCTGGCGGTCGGCGATGATCAGAACTTCCGAAACACGTTTGCGGGCCTCGACTCGGCGAACCGCACGGATGTCCTCCGCCGTGCGCTGTCGCGCCTCGGCGAACAGGCGGGTCCGGTCGGGCGCGCGCGGGCGTTTGGCGGTTTTCTGGCGCACGCGCCTCACCTCGTCGAGGGGATGGCCGCAGCCAATTGTGAAGCCGGGACTCGGCTCGCCGAGCGCCTCGGCCTCAGCAACGGCGTCCGCACGGCGCTTGCAGAGCTCCATGAACGCTGGGACGGCGCCGGCGTCCCCGGGCATCTCGCTGGTCAAGAACTCAGCATTGCCGCCCGCATCGGGGTGTTCTGCCACGACGTGACTGTCCACCGTACGACCGCCACCCGTGACGAGGTCCGGCGGATGGTCCGCCGTCGCGCTGGTGGCGAGCACGATCCGGAAGTCGCGACCGCGTTCCTCTCAGCGTCTGACGAGCTTCTGAGCGGGATCGAAGCGGGCTCGGTCTGGGACGCGGCCCTCGAGGCCGAACCCGAACCGCGCCCGTGGATTCCGGCATCGCGGCTCGACGAGGTTACTCGGGCCTTCGCCGACTTCGCCGACCTGAAGTCGCCTTACACCCTGGGCCACTCGACGGGGGTCGCCGATCTCGCCGAATCCGCCATCAAGAGGCTCGGGGGGACAGACTCCGAGGGCGCCTCGATCCGACGTGCCGGTCAGCTGCATGATCTAGGGCGGGTCAGCGTGTCCAACGCCGTGTGGGACCGACGAGCGGCACTCAGCGCTGCGGATTGGGAGCGCGTTCGGCTCCATCCCTACTACTCCGAACGATTGCTCGACCGCTCGCCGGTGCTCCGACCATATGCCCGCCTGGCGGGCGCGCACCACGAGTGCCTCGACGGTTCTGGCTACCATCGCGGCAGCCCCGCCGCCTTGTTACCCCGCGCGGCCCGCGTTCTCGCGGCGGCTGACGCGTTCCACGCCATGACCGAACTGCGACCGTATAGGGCGGCGCTCGAGGCAACGGTCGCAAAGCGCCAGCTTCAGCGGGAGGTGAGTGAAGGCCGGCTTGACGAAGAAGCCGTTGGGGCCGTACTCGCGGCTGCCGGGCAGGACGCAGAGCTCGCCCGGCGGGAATGGCCCGCCCAGCTCACCGATCGGGAGGTCGACGTCCTACGCCTGGTCGTGATCGGTCGGCGCAATCGCGAGATCGCGGCACAGCTGTTTGTCTCGCAGGAGACGGTGCGCACGCACGTTCGCCACATCTACGAGAAAGTCGGTCTCTCCAGCCGGGCGGGCCTGGCGCTCTTTGCCATGGAGCACGACCTGATCCGCGGGTAGGTCTCAGCCGAATTGCTGGCGGCCGAGAATCCCCCGATCGGGTGACGCGCTGGAAAGCCGTGCCGGACGACCCTGTGCCCGTCCATTCACCGACCACAGGAGGACCGGACAATGAGAACCGTTAAGGAAGCCGCCGACCGCCACATTGCGGCGTTCAATCAGAAGGACCTGGACGAGTTCGCCGCGAACGAAGACGCCTCGATCGAGTTCGTGATCCCCGGCGACGTGACGATGCGCGGGCCTGAGCAGGTTCGCTCGTTCATGACACTGTTCTGGGAGGCATTCCCCGACATCACAATCAGCGTGAACCATCAGGTGACCTCGGGCGACACGGCGGTCACGGAATCGACGTACCAAGGGACCCACACCGGGACCTGGCGCACGCCGAATGGAGACGTTCCGGCAACAGGCCGAACGATTCGCGGTCGGCAGGTCTCCATACAGCGTGTCGTCAAGGGCCTGATCGTCTCCGAGCACCTGTACTTCGACCAACTCGAACTTCTAAGCGCCCTGGGGTTGGTGCCAGAGTTGACCCAGGCCTAATCCGTTGACCGCTGTTACATGAACCCCGGGTCCGGCTCGATCGCGGTCAGCGAGGCGAGCAGATCTGCCGCCGTTAACGGGCCTTGATCTTGGCCTGAGGCCACCGGAGGAGGCTGCCGGAAAACCATGCGCTGAGGGCCGTTATTGCGCTGTACGAGCGCCGTACCAGCGAAATTCGCAGTGCGGGCGCGGTCTTCCCGTCAGTTATGCTGTCTCACTGAGCACGAAGCGGCGCGGGAGTAGCTCAGTTGGCAGAGCGGCAGCCTTCCAAGCTGCATGTCGCGGGTTCGAACCCCGTCTCCCGCTCCACATCCCACGACCGGATCGCGATCTCGGGCCGGCAGTTGCGCGCCGCCCTCGCCGGAGCCATCCGGCTGACCCCCGCCGTCGCCGACGAGGCGGCCGCGCTGTCCGCGGCCTACCGGGCCGGTGCCGCCCCGCGGCACCTGGGCGACCTTCGATCAGCCGATGCGTACGCCTCCGTCCGGATGCCGGCGACGTTCGCGGCCGCCGCCAAGGCGTTCACGGCCGGGGCCGACCGGCTCCCGGGGTTCGCGCCGCGGAGCCTGCTGGACGTCGGCGCGGGGGCGGGCGCGACGAGCTGGGCCGCGACGGCCGTCTGGCCATCCCTCCGGGCACTGACGCTGGTCGAGCGAGAGGCCCCCGTCGTCGACGTCGGGCGAGCGCTCGGGGCCGCGTCGGGCGACCCGCGGCTGGTCGGCGCCACGTGGCGGCGGGCGGACGCGATGGACTCTGCCCTGCCCGCGGCCGATCTCGTCACCGCCGGCTATCTCCTCGGCGAGCTCGCGCCCGGCGTGATCGAGGGAGCCGTGGAGCGACTCTGGGCGGCGACGCGAGGAGTGGTCGTCCTCGTCGAGCCGGGCAGTCACGCCGGCTACGAGCGGATCATCGCCGCCCGATCGGTCCTGATCCGCGCGGGTGCCCACGTCACCGCTCCGTGCCCGGGCGACGAACCGTGTCCTCTCGCCGGCTCGGCGACGGCGTGGTGCCACTTCCTGGCCCGGCTCGATCGGAGCCCGCTCCATCGCCGGGCGAAGGCCGCCGAACGCTCGTGGGAGGACGAGCCGTTTGCCTATCTCGTCGCAGCCCGGGTCACGACGCCGGTCGAGCCGCTCCCGCGCGTCGTCCTCGGCCGGCCGCGCCGGCGGCCGGGCGTGGTCGAGCTCCGGATCTGCGCCGACGGGCGGATCGAGGCGGTCGTCGTCAGCCGCCGCGACGGCGAGCGCTACCGGTCGGCCCGCGACATGACGTGGGGAGACGCGGTTCGGTTAGGCTTCGTAACGAACGGCTGAGGTCTGCGTCACCGGACCAGGGAAGCGTCGGCCGTGGGTCACCGTCGGGTATCCCCCATACGGGGGATGCGATCGGGTTTCAAACTCATTGAAGATTCGGGCGAGCCCCGTCATGGGGTGGTTCGAACCGCTCCCCTGCCCCGGATGTCGATGAAGCGTCTGCGCCGTCTCGCCAGCTCTGGTCGCCGCCTTCCGTCGCGAGGCATCGCGACCGCCCGCCGTCGACCGCGCGCGGCCGCCGCCGGCGCCCTGCTCGCGCTCCTCGTCGGCACCCTCTCGATCGCCCTCGTCGTCACGAGCGCGACCCGCTCGGCGCCGCTCGTGGCAACGCCGACGTTCACCGTTCGCGACGGCTGGACGCTCGCCGAGCTCGAGCGCCACATCGAGGATGGGGACGTCGCGGCGATCACCGCATCCGGACCCAGCGCCGCGTCGCCGGCCGGCGAGCTCCTCGCTCGGACCCGCGACGGCCAGGTGATCACGATCGACCTGTCGGTCGGCGCGGCGGACGCCGTTGCCGCCCTGACGTCGTTGGGCTACGGGAACCTGCTGACCACCGAGGCGGTCGGGTTGGCCCGCCCCGGAGGGCCCGCCGCCGGGCCGAACCTCCTGGCGGTGCTCCTGCCCTTCGCGTTCCTCGGCCTCACGGTCCTGATCATCTGGCGGATGTCACGGCGCGCCGGCAGCGCGATCCGCGACGGCGCCTCGAAGTTCACGACGATCCTGCCGCCGGATCCGACCGACGCCGCCCAGCACGTCGTCGGCGAGAGCGACGGCCCGTCGATCGCCCGGGTCATTCTCGATGACGTCGCCGGCTGTGACGAGGCCAAGCTCGAGCTGACCGAGACGATCGAGTTCCTGCGCTCGCCGGATCGCTTCCGACGACTCGGCGCCAGGATCCCGCGCGGGATCATGCTGTGGGGGCCGCCGGGCACGGGCAAGACGATGCTCGCCCGCGCGGTCGCGGCCGAGGCCGGCGTCCCGTTCCACTACGCGTCCGGCTCGGAGTTCGTCGAGAAGTACGTCGGCGTCGGCGCGAAGCGGATCCGCGACCTCTTCGCCCAGGCAAGGAAGCTGGGCCGCGGGGTCATCTTCTTCGACGAGTTCGACGCGATCGGCAAGTCGCGCGGCGGCCCGAACAGTCACGAGGAGCGCGAGCAGACGCTGAACCAGCTCCTCGTGGAGCTCGACGGGTTCGCGTCGACCGATGACGTGGTCGTCATCGCCGCGACGAACCGCATCGACATCCTCGACACGGCTGTGCTCCGGCCCGGCCGGTTCAACCGGAAGATCCATGTCGGGATGCCGGACGTGAAGGGCCGTCGGGCGATCCTCGACGTCCACGTCCGGAACAAGCCGCTGGGCGAGACGACCGACCTCGAAGAGGTCGCCCGCAAGACGTACGGGTTCTCCGGCGCGATGCTGGCCGACCTCCTGAACGAGGCGGCGATCCTGGCCGCCCGCCGCGGTGGGGAGACGATCGAGCCCGAGGACCTCCACGCCGGCTGGCTGAAGGTGGCCGTCGGAACCTCGCGACGGCGGTCGATGGACGAACGCGAGCGGTCGATCATCGCCGCCCACGAGGTCGGCCACGCGATCTGCGGCAAGGTCCACGGCGACAAGCGGAAGGTCGAGGAGATCTCGCTGTTCGCCCATGGCGAGGCGTTGGGCGTGACCGTCAGCAGCCAGGAGGACAACGACCTCCCGTCGGAGTCCGACCTCCGCGCCCGGCTGATCGCCCTGATGGGAGGCCGCGCCGCCGAGGAGATCCTGTTCCACGAGGTGACCGGCGGCGCGGCGAACGACTTCGAGGCCGCCAACCGGATCGCCACGATGATGGTCACGAAGTGGGGAATGGGCCGGGATCCTGAGGCGGCCGACGGCGGCGTTTCGGGTCGCGGCTCGCTGTCCTTCCTCGTCCCGACGGGCGGCCGGTCCCTCCCGTCCGACGTCCAGGCCGCAGCGACCCGGGCGATCCGACTGATCCTCGACGAGGCCTACGCCGACGCGAGCCGGACGCTGGTCGCCCACCTCGACACGCTGCGCCGCCTCGCGGCGTACCTCGTCGAACACGAGCGGGTCGACGGCGCGACCTTCGACGAGCTGTTCGATGGCCGGCGAGAGGTCGCCAACGCGGCGAACGAGTGGCGCGCCGAGGGCGCCCGACCCCGGGCCTGGGGCGACGTCGTCGACCTGGCATCGCGTCGGGCGAGCGGGAGCACGGCGCACGCCCCGGTGCCGGCGCCTGGATCTGCGCCGGTTCCGACGCCGTCGCCTGCGGACTCCGGCGAAAGCGGGGTCGCGGCGATCGCGGGAACCAGCGATGGGTCCGCGCCGGTCGTGTCGTCGGCGGCCGTCGGGGCGAGCCAGGAGTCGATCGACTCGACATCGATCGAGCCTCTCTCGTCTGCGCCCTCGCTGCCGTTCGCCATCGCCCGGGCCGGCCGACGCCGGACCGGCAAGACGCGCCGGTCGGCGGCGCGACGCGCCCGGCGCCTCGCCGCGGGCCTGCTCGGCCGTGCCGAGAAGTGGCTCCGCTCCGGCGAGCTGGAGGCCGACCGGCTCTGAGTGACGGCCTGCGGGCCCGTCCCCATGTGATACCGAGTTGGGCGTCTCATACGAACGACGCATCCGACCCCGGACGATCTCGCGATTTCGCCTCATCGATGAGCAGGTTTCGCGCGCCCCGAGAAGCGCGCACGATCCGCTCGTGGACCTCTACGCAACGCTCCAGGTGCATCCGTCGGCCGAAGCAGACGTGATCCGCGCCGCCTACCGGGCGCTCGCGGTGAAGCACCATCCCGACGCCGGCGGCAACGCCGCGCGGATGGCCGAGATCAACGACGCGTGGGCGACACTGCGTGACCCGGTTCTTCGCCGTTGCTACGACCGGGAGCAAGGGTTCATAGGAGCGATCGGTCCCGGGGCTCGCGACGCCGCGCCGGCGGCGCCGACCCAGGCTTCCGCGGCTCCAGCCGCACCGGCCCGGCCCGCCGCTGCGTCGTCGAACGGGACACGCGATGCCGCGACGTCGGCCGACGATCGGACGCGGAGCCGCGGGCGTGTCCTCGACTTCGGGCGATACGCCGGCTGGTCGATCCTCGAGCTTTCGCGGTCGGATCCGGACTACCTGCTGTGGCTCGAGCGCACGCCGATCGGCCGGTCGTTCCGGAACGACATCGCCCAGGCGATGGACGTTCGTCGCGCCCCAGCGATGGCGGCCGCGGCCGCGGCTTCGTCGCGGGACCGCGGCCGACTCGGCGGCTGGCTCCGCTAGGTGTGATTCGGGGCCCGCTCGGGGGAAACGAGGCAGCCGTCGCCGGGTGGGTTGGGCCCGGTACCCTTGCCCGGTGAGCCTGGTTGCCGTCACCAACCTGACCAAGCGCTACGGGGGTGCCATCACCGCCCTCGATGCCCTGACCGTCGAGATCGAGCCCGGCATCGTCGGACTCGTTGGGTCGAACGGCGCCGGCAAGAGCACGCTCCTCAAGATCCTCCTCGGGCTGATCGAACCGACCAGCGGGTCCGCGACCGTCTTCGACCTCGACGTCGCGACGCACGGCATCGCGATCCGCGAATTGGTCGGCTACATGCCCGAGCACGACTGCCTGCCGCCCGACGTGTCGGCGACGGACGTCGTCTCCCATCTCGCCCGAATCTCCGGCCTGCCGCGAACGGCCGCCCGCGAGCGCACGGCCGAGGTCCTTCGCCACGTCGGCCTGTATGAGGAGCGCTACCGCTCGATCGGCGGCTACTCGACCGGGATGCGCCAGCGAGTCAAGCTCGCCCAGGCGCTGGTCCACGATCCGCGCCTCCTCCTGCTCGACGAGCCGACCAACGGCCTCGACCCGGCCGGCCGCGACGAGATGCTCGAGCTGATCAGGCGAACAGGCACGGAGTTCGGAATCGCGGTGATCGTGGCCTCGCACCTGCTGGGCGAGATCGAGCGCGTCTGCGACCATCTGGTGGCGATCGAGGGCGGCAAGCTGCTCCGGTCCGCACCGCTCGGCTCGTTCACCGAGCGGACCGGCACGCTCGCCGTGGAGGTCGAGGACGGCCGCGACGCCCTGGCGGAGCGACTCACCGCGGCCGGCCTCCAGACGATGATCGACGGTTCGGCGGTGCTGATCGACCTCCGTGACGAGCGGCCGTACGACCTCGTCCGCGACATCGTCGCGGAGCTGGGGCTGCCCCTCGTCCGGATCGAGCAGCGCCGGCATCGTCTCGAAGACCTGTTCCGCGATGGCCCCGAGCCCGCGACCGAGATCGCTGCGCCACCGACGGCGGGGCCGCGATGAGCCAGACCGTCGGTCCGACCCGCGTCGGCAGCATCTACGACCTCGGCTATCGTCGCTACGAAGGCGCCCGCCTGGGGCGAGCCGCTGCGATCGGCGCTCTCGCCGCCGACAGCTTCCGGACGACGTACGGGATCGGTCATGGTGGCCGCGCCAAGGTGGCGCCGATCGTCCTCGGCGTCCTGGCGATCCTGCCCGCTGTCATCGTCGTCGGCGTGCTGACGATTGCCGCCCGGATCGGCGCTCGCGAGCCGTTCGAGAGCGCCGTCCCCCTCGGCTACGACACGTACTACCGGACGATCTCGGTCCTCATCGCCCTGTTCTGCGCGGCGCAGGCCCCGGAGCTGTTCGCTCGCGACCAGCGCCACGGCGTCCTCGCCCTCTACTTTGCCCGGGCGCTGCGCCGCAGCGACTACGCCCTCGCCCGGCTGGCCGGGTTCGGCATCGCCCTGCTCGTCCTGCTCCTGGTGCCGATGGTGATCCTCCTGATCGGCCGGGTCCTGCTGTCGACCGACGTCGCCGGCGCCTTCGCGGACGACCTGCCGACGCTTCCCGCGGTCGTCGCCCAGGCGCTCGTCATCGCCGGCGTGTTCGGTGGCCTGGCGATGGCGGTCTCTGCCTTCACGCCCCGGCGGGCCTACGCCACGGCCGGGATCATCGCGCTGTTCGTCCTGCCGGGGATCATCGCCCAGATCGTCATCGGCCTCGGATCGGGCGGAATCGGGACGTGGCTGGTCCTCCTGAGCCCGACATTGATCCTCGATGGGACCGGTGCGTTCTTGTTCGGAAAGGAGCTCCCGGGCCAGCTGTTCTTCTTCGACCTGCCGACGTGGACGTTCCTCGCGAGCGCGGTCGTCGTGACCGCGGTGGCCGTCGGCCTGGTGGTCCGGCGGTTCGCCCGGATCGCCGTCTGACGATGACGGTCACCGTCACCGTGCGGCCCACGGCCACCGAAGGGCCAATCTCGGCGGCCACCGCGCCGACCGCGCAACCCATCGTCCTCGACCGCGTGTCGCGCTGGTACGGCAACGTCGTCGCCGTCAACGACATCAGCTTCGGCGTCGGCGCCGGAATCACCGGCCTGCTCGGCCCGAACGGGGCGGGAAAGTCGACGCTGCTCCACATGCTCGCCGGGTTGCTCCGGCCGTCGGCCGGGCAGGTTCTCATCGAGGGCCGTCCGGCCTGGCGCGATCCGACGATCTACCGCCGGATCGGACTCGTCCCCGAGCGCGAGGCGGTCCACGGGTTCCTCACGGGCCGCCAGTTCGTGGAGCTTGCCGCCCGCCTCCAGCGCCTCGCCGGACCGGCGGCCGCCGCCGCGGTGGCCCTCGACACCGTCGACCTCGCGCCGGCCGCGGACCGGCCCGTCGGGACCTACTCGAAGGGGATGCGCCAGCGGGTCAAGATCGCCGCGGCCCTCGTCCACGATCCGTCGATCTTGCTGCTGGACGAGCCGTTCAACGGCATGGACCCGCGCCAGCGGTTGCACATGATGGATCTCCTCCGGACGATGGCGGGCGAGGGTCGGACGATCCTCTTCAGCTCTCACATCCTCGAGGAGGTCGAGCGGCTCGCCGACGGGATCCTGGTCATCTACGCCGGCCGTCTGGCCGCCTCGGGCGACTACCGCGAGATCCGGCGGCTGATGACCGACCGGCCCAACACGTTCCGGATCCGCTCGTCGGACGATCGCCGCCTGGCGGCGGCGTTCATGACCGAGCCGGCGGTGTTCGGGACGGAGCTGGGCGACGACCGGCTGACCGTCCGGGCGTCGGAGTTCTCGGGCTTCACCCGAATTGTCGCCCGCGTCGCCCGGGACGCCGGGGTGCGCCTCCTGGAAGTCGCCCCGACGGACGACTCCCTCGAGAGCGTCTTCGCATATCTCGTGAGTCGCCGGTGAGGGACCTGGGGCCGATGGCCGCGATCGCGATCGTGACCGCCCGAGCGCTGCTCGGCCGGCGTCGAACGATCCTGATGCTGCTCCTCGCCGGGGCGCCCATCCTGCTCGGCCTGCTGATCCGGTTGAGCGGGCGCGGGGCCCGGCCGGCCAACCTGGAGCCGACCCTCGAAGGTCTGCTGGTGTCGACGATCCTGCCGCTCGTCGCCCTGGTCTTCGGCACCGCGGCGCTCGGCTCGGAGCTCGACGACGGCACCGCCATCCACATTCTCACCAAGCCGATCGCGCGCTGGGTGATCGTGGTCCCGAAGCTCGTCGTCGCCGGCGGCCTCACCGCCGCGATGCTCGTCGTCTCGACGATCCTTTCCGGGATCCTCCTCGGCGGCACGGCGTCCCACGAGATCGCGGTCATCGTCGCGTTCGCGGTCGCCATCGCGATCGGGTCGTTCGTCTACGTCGCGATCTTCCTCGCCCTGGGCGCAGCAACCAGCAGGGGCCTGGTCATCGGCCTCGGCTACGCGCTCCTGTGGGAGGGCCTCCTCGCCGGCGCCCTGCCGGGCACACAGCTCCTGAGCGTCCGCGAATACATCCGCGGGATCATCTCGGCGCTCGCGCCGGCGGGGACGCTGACGTCCGTGGTCGGCGCCCAGGGCTTCGTCGCGGCGGTCCTCGCGCTCGTCGTGATCACCGCGCTGGCGTCTCTCCGGCTCGCCGCCTACGAGGTCCGCGCCTCCGAGTAGGACCAACGGGTCGTTGTTCCGGCGGGCGCCGCTCCGCAAGGATTCGGGCCATGCCCGTCGACCTGATCGTCTTCACCGCCGACCGCCGCATCCAGGGTGCGATCCCCCTCGCCGACGATCGCCTGAGCGACATGCTGAACTCCGTGCCACGGATCGTGATCCGGGGTGCCCAGCTCCGCGACGTCGTCCAGAACGTCCCGGACCAGGTGGCCGACGTGACCATCACGGTCGGCTCCATCGTCGCCGTGCTCGCGAGCGGTCGGCGGGGCATGGAGAACCTGCGCCGGCGGACCGACGTCCACAAGGCACGCCTCGGGCTCGTCCGCTACACCGTCACCGGTTGGCTGCACATCCCGGCCGGAGCCGACGCCAACCTCGCGTCGCGCGAGCCATCCGCCGTCCTCGCCGGTCGGGACATCCTCGTCCCGCTCACCGAGGCGACGATCACCTACGAGAAGTCCGGCGAGACCATCAGCGAGCAGTTCGAGACGATCCTGATCAACCGCTCGCAGGCCGCGTGGATCGACCTCGACGACGCGGCCGGCGGTGACGACGACGCCGTCGACGAGCGGCCGAAGGTCTACCACGCCGCAATGGCCAAGGACTTCACGGGAGCCACCTGAGCCGCTTCTCGGCCGGGCGGCACCGTCCGAGTCAATCGGCGGTCGGCACGCCGAGCACGCTGAACCCGCCGTCGACGTAGATGACCTCGCCGGTCACGGCCGACGACAGGTCCGAGGCGAGGTAGACCGCCGTCCTCCCGACGTCCTCGATCGTGATGTTCGCCCGGAGCGGGGCGACGTCGGCGAAGTCCGAATACATCTTCTTGAACCCGCCGATCCCGGCCGCAGCCAGCGTGCGCACGGGCCCGGCGCTGATCGCATTGACGCGGATCCCATCCGGACCGAGGTCGGCTGCGAGGTAGCGGACGCACGCCTCGAGCGACGCCTTCGCCACGCCCATCACGTTGTAGTTCGCGACGACCTTCTCGGCGCCGTAGTAGGTGAGCGTAAGGATCGACGACCCGCGGCGGAGATGGGGCAGGGCCGCCCGGGTCAGCCCGACGAGCGAGTACGCCGACACGTCCTGGGCGAGGGCGAAGCCGTCGCGCGACGTGTCGATGAACCGACCGGTGAGGTCTTCTCGCTTGGCGAACGCGAGGGCGTGGACGAGGACGTCGAGGCCGTCGTGGGTCTGGCCCCAGCGGGTGAAGACGCGGTCGATGTCCTCGTCGCGCTGGACGTCACAGGGCTCCACGAACGTCGAGCCGAGGGATTCGGCGAGAGGCCTGACCCGCTTGTCGATCAGCGACTCAACGGACGAGAAGCCGATCTCGGCGCCCTCGCGATGCAGCGCCTGGGCGATGCCCCACGCGATCGAGTGGTCGTTGGCGACGCCGAAGATCAGGACGCGCTTGCCGTCCAGGAGACCCATGCCTGCCCTCCACTGGACGCCGAGTCGGGGCGTCTCCGGGAGCATAGCCGCGAGCGCGGGCCCGAACGGCGCTCGCGCGCGGCGGAACTATTGCGCCTGGGTCACGCGGACGTCGTCGAACCCGGCCTCCACGATGCCGTTCGTGCCGGTGTCGGCGGCCGAGAATCGCAGGCGGATCGTGCGGCCGGCGAATGCCGTCAGGTCGATCGACGCCAGGTGCCAACCGGCGTTGCGGACCGTCCCTGTCCCGTGGGCCCGGAAGACGGTCGTCGTCGTCCCGGCATCGACGTCGAGCACCTCGACCCGGAACTCGTCGCCGGAGACCGCGGACGCATCGTGTGCGAACGTCCAGCGGAACTGGAGCTTCTGCCCGGCAAGGGTTGCCATCGCGATCGTCGGCGACGTCACGCTTGTCCGCCCGCCGTCCACGTCGTTGGCGCGCGCGCTCGAACCAGCCGCGAGCCCGGTGATGAACGCGTAGCGACCGGAGGGAACCGTGCCGGGTTGCTTCGGCCCCGACGAGGTGGAGGTCGGCTGTGGATCGCCCCGTTGCCACATTCCGGAGGTCGCGGTGTCCGTCCCGTTTGCGTTGACCGCCCAGCCGCGACGGACTTCGAGGTCGTCATCGAACACACCGCATCGGGCCGTCTTGACGGCAGTACCCAGGACGCCAAGTGGGCACCATGCCCGATCGATGAGGTAGAGCACGGCCTCCTTGTTGCGGCCGGTCTCGGACGGGATCAGGGAATCGCGGGGGTAGTCGACGACCGACAGCTCGAACGTGTACGCGAAGATCCGATAGACGCCGTATTCGTAGTCGCGGGTCGTGCCCGAGGTGAGGTACAGGTCGCTCGCCTGCTCGGGTTTGTAGCCGTTCGTCGAGGCCATGCGCTTGCCGATCGCCATGAGGGCGTTGTGATCATCGACCGTCATGTCGGCCGGGACGTTGGCCAGGGTGTAGCCGTACGGCCACATCACGAGCCGGCCGGATTCGTGGAAGGTGATGGCCGCCCGGATCTGCTGTTGGCCGTTGACGACGCGACTCTTCAGGAAGTCGCGGATGTTCCGCGTCTCCGGCGCCGAGAACGCGAACGGGCCCATGTAGGTGATCGCGGCCGGGTTCTTGCTCGTCCGCCCGTCGGTCAGCCCCCAGCGATAGCCGAAGTTCCGGTTCAGGTCGGTCCCGATGTAGCGCGTCCCAGGGGTCGGCTGCCGGTTCTTGCGCCAGAAGTGGAAGTGGCCGCCCGAGATGTCGTATTCGGCGCCGTCGGGGTTGACTTCGAAGATGATCCAGATCTCGCGGGTGTTGACGATGTTGGTGATGCGGCTGTCGTGGCCGTAGCCGTCGACGAGCCAATGCATGATGTGGAGGGTCATCTCGAGACCCATGTGCTCGTCGCTGTGGGTGACCCCGTCGAAGAGGACCTCGGGCTCGTTCTCGTCGACCGCGACGTTGTCCGAGATCTTGACCGCCCAGACCTGCCGTCCCTGGTAGCTCGTGCCGATCGAGAAGCGCCGGACGATGTCGGGATGCGCGGCGGCGGTCGCGGCGACATCGGCGGCCATCTCGGCGTAGGTGTGGTAGCCCGTGTAGCCCGCGGGGAAGTCCCCGGCCGAGGCGGATGCCGGGCCGACGAGCGAGGCAAGGAGCAGGCTGGCGAGGACGGCCACGCCGACCCCACGACGAGCGCGCAGCAAGACGGTCATGACGTCAAGGATGACCCCTCCGGTCAACGCCGCCAACCCGCCGAAGGGTCCCGTCGGCGCCCCGGACCGGCGTTCAGGGTGGCCCGGCGGCCGGACCGACGGCCCGCGCTAGACTGGCGGCAACGTTCCGACCTGCCCTGCCAGGCCCAATTGCTCCGAGGTTCCCGACTGATGGCCACCGAGACCCAACCGCGTCTCAAGATCACCTACGCGACGCTTCGCGCCGACAACGAGCGGCTCCATCGCGACTACGAGGCGGGTCTGGCCGAGGCCAAGACGCTCCTCGACGGCCACCACCGCAACTGGGTCGATGGCAAGGAGCGCGACAGCCAGGGGGAGTTCACGGTTCATTCACCGATCGACCGCGACATCATTCTCGGCCACTTCGCGACCGGGAGCCGGGGGGACGTCAAGGACGCGGTGGCGGCTGCGCGGCGCGCCCAACCGAGGTGGTTCGCCCTTGGCTGGGAGAAGCGGCTCGAGATCCTCAAGAAGGCGGCAGAGCTGATCAGCCAGCGCCAGATGGTCTACGGCGGGCTGATGGCCATCGAGGTCGGCAAGAACCGGCTCGAGGCGCTCGGCGAGGTCGAGGAGGCGGCCGACCTCATCCGCTACTACAGCAAGACAGCCGAGGACAACCGCTTCTACGACCACCCGATGGACAGCCTCGGCGACGCCGCCGTCCACACCCGATCGATCCTCCGGCCGCACGGCGTGTTCGCCGTGATCAGCCCGTTCAACTTCCCGATGGCGCTCGCCGCCGGGCCTTCCGGAGCGGCGCTGCTGGCGGGCAACACCGTCGTCTTCAAGCCGTCGTCGGCCGCGCCGATGTCGGGTGTCAAGCTCGTCGAGGCCTATCGCGACGCGGGCATCCCGGACGGCGTGATCAATCTCGTCATGGGCCCCGGCGAGACCGTCGGCGCCGAGTTGCGCGAGAACCCCGGCATCGACGGGATCGTCTTCACCGGGTCCTACGCGGTCGGCATGGACCTCTACCGGACATTCTCCAGGGACTTTCCCAAGCCCACGATCGTCGAGATGGGCGGCAAGAACCCGGCCGTCGTGTCCCGCAAGGCCGACCTTGAGGAGGCCGCCGAGGGGATCATGCGGAGCGCGTTCGGTTTCGGCGGCCAGAAGTGCTCGGCGAACAGCCGGGTCTACGTCGAGAAGCCCGTCCACGACGAGCTGATCCGGCTGCTCGTGGAGAAGACCGAGGCGATCACGATCGGTGACCCGCTCCTCCGGGAGAACTGGCTGGGTCCGATCATCGACGAGCGGGCTGTCGACCGCCATCAGCAGGCCGTCAGCGAGGCGCGGCGGGACGGACGGGTGTTCGTCGGTGGGGAGCGGCTCTCGGATCGGGGCATGGATCGCGGCTTCTACGTCGAGCCGACCGTGGTCGGCGACCTGCCGGCGAACCACCGCGTGTTCCGCGATGAGCTGTTCGCGCCGTTCACCGCGGTCCATGCGGTCGACTCGTTCGACGAGGCGATCCGCCTCGCCAACGATTCGGTCTACGGCCTGACCGCGGGCGTCTACAGCGAGGACCAGTCCGAGGTCCAGAAGTTCCTCGACACGGTCGAGGCCGGCGTGCTCTACGTGAATCGCCGCGCCGGCGCGACGACCGGGGCCTGGCCGGGCGTCCAGGCTTTCGGCGGCTGGAAGGGCTCCGGCTCGACCGGCAAGGCGGGCCTGTCGATGTACTACGTCGGGCAGTTCCTCCGCGAACAGAGCCACACGATCGTCGACTAGGTACTTCGCCTGGATCCCGATCCAGCGCTGATCGATCCCGCAATCCATCGGGTGGGCCCGGTCCGAACGGACCGGGCCCCTCTGCTATCCTCGGCCGCGGATTATCCAGTCTGCATACTTCGTATGCGTCCGGTCGCGTTCATCGTGGTTCAGAGGTGCTCCGTGTCCGCGTCCAACCGTCTCGCCGGGGATCGGCCCGTCCCGGATCTCGTCACCGAGCTGCCGGGCCCGAAGGCGCGAGCGCACGTCGCCTACGACGAGACGTGGACCTCGCCAAGCCTGCCCCGGGCCTACCCGATCGTCCCGGTTCGCGGTGACGGCCTGACACTCGAGGACATCGACGGCAACCTCTTCCTCGACTTCGCCGCGGGGATCGCGGTCAATTCGACCGGCCACGCCCATCCCGCCGTCGTCGGCGCGATCAAGGAGCAGGCCGGCGAGTTGCTCCACTTCAGCGCGAGCGACTTCTACCTGCCGATCTACGCCGAGACCTGCCAGCGGATCGCCGAGATCACGCCCGTCGCCGGTGGCCGGGCCCGGGCGTACCTGGGCAACTCCGGAACGGAGGTCGTGGAGACGGCGATCAAGCTGGCCCGGTTCGCGACGAAGCGGCCGTACGTCGTCGCGTTCCTCGGCGCGTTCCACGGCCGGAGCTATGGGTCGGTCAGCCTGACGGCCTCGAAGTCGAAGTACCACGCCGGCTTCGGGCCGCTGCTGCCGGGCGTCTACCACGCACCGTATGGCCGGGTCGAGGACCTGCGCTGGTTCGACGAGGTCCTATTCGACAAGCTGGTGCCGGCGTCAGAGGTCGCCGCGATCGTCGTCGAGCCGATCCAGGGCGAGGGCGGCTACATCGTTCCGGAGGACGGCTTCCTCCAAGGCCTCCGGGCGATCTGCGACCAGCACGGCATCCTCCTCGTCGCCGACGAGATCCAGTCGGGCGCGGGGCGGACGGGGACGATGTGGGCGATCGAGGGGTGGGGCGTGAAGCCCGACATCCTCCTGACCGCCAAGGGCATCGCCAGTGGTTTGCCGCTCGCGGCGCTCGTGGCCCGGGCGGACCTCCTCGAGGCCTGGGGACCCGGCGCCCACGGCTCCACATATGGCGGCAATCCGGTCGCCTGCGCCGCCGCGCTCGCGACCATCGACCTCCTCCAGGGCGGCCTGGTCGAGAACGCCCGGGTCCGGGGCGAGCAGGCTCAGGCCGGACTGGCGCCGCTCCGCGCCCAGTTCCCCGCTCTGGTCCGGGATCTCCGCGGCCGTGGGCTGATGATCGGGATCGAGTTTGACACCGCCGAGCACGCCGAGGAGGTCCAGTGGGCCGCCTTCCAGCGCGGGCTGCTGGTCCTCGAATGCGGCAAGTCGTCGGTCCGGCTGTCGCCGGCCCTCACGGTCAGTGAGGCCGAGATGGCGACCGCGCTCCGGATCTTCGGCGAGGCCGTGGCGGAGGTCGCCGGCGAGTCCGCCGACCGGCCGATCCTCCACGCCGCCGAGGCGGCTCATGCGATGACCGGCGTGGAGGCTGCAGGCTAGACTGTCGTGCTCGTGCGACGGCGCGGCGCGGTCGTCGAGGGGTGCCGTCCCCGATACTGGCCGGGTGACCACGTCGAAGCTGGCCTCCATGGCGGATGCGGTCCGGGAGCTCGTACGGGACGGCGATACCGTCGCGATCGAGGGGTTCACCCACCTGATCTCGTTCGCAGCGGGGCACGAGATCATCCGTCAGGGCAAACGCGACCTCACCCTGGCCCGGATGACGCCGGACCTCATCTACGACCAGATGGTCGCGGCCGGGGTCGCCCGGAAGCTGATCTTCTCGTGGCTCGGCAATCCCGGGGTCGGCGGCCTCGGGGCGATCCGTCGCCGCGTGGAGAGCGACCCTCC
>Ga0070707_100000287_pt1 | contig 49584 bp, 45 predicted proteins | sample KBSK5502metaG_FD_65468 | JGI IMG/M metagenome (GOLD analysis project Ga0070707, IMG submission 65468) | Corn, switchgrass and miscanthus rhizosphere microbial communities from Kellogg Biological Station, Michigan, USA - KBS K5-50-2 metaG | ecosystem: Host-associated > Plants > Roots >... | reverse complement strand
ATTGAGTTCAAGAAGATGTCTCACGACGAATTACGTTATAGTCTACACCTTGCGCTAACAGACCTGCCCATTGGAATTACTATTTTGGCTATGGTGCTCTCAACACTCCTGAAGTGAAGTCGTCAAGGCATTTTTCAAAGGAGAAAATAGAGTCCGACAAATAACTGAATCTTCATTAAGATCAACGATAGTTTGTATCTTTCGAACTTGAACCAACAAACAACTGCCAGTGTAAGTAAAAGAGTCATTGCTAACAGATCAATAGCCCCACCCAGTTTATTCACTATTGTTATTAGCAAGAGCAAGCCCGCAGTTTGCAGAGAAAATGCTACTCCACCGAGCCGCTTGGGGCGAAAGCGATGCAAGAATGAAATAGGATCCCCAACCCTATCCTTAATGTCCATGCAAATTTCTCTTCCTAAAGTCATGAGGAAAACTGATCCGCAAATTACGTAAAGCCTCATCTCCTTCGGATATGACATCGTAACAATCAGAATGGGGACTGTAGCAGCGATTGCGACATAAGGGGCCTTAAAGCTCGGAATATACTCAACTATATAGCCGTAACTTATCGACAGGGAAATGGCACAGTAATACAAAAAATCAATGCCGGGCGAGATGAAGAAGCTCGTTGAAAATAGAGCTAGAGCTAGGAATGCAAAATAGAGAACCACAGCGAACGCTGGAGAGAAATGGCCAGCGGGTAGGGGCCTGTCCGGATGATTGACTCGATCTCTTTCCAGATCGTCCAGGTCGTTTGCAATGAACGTGCATATCGAGATGAAGAGTAATGGAACAGCTCTGCGAAGACTCAAAGATACGTCGTTATCTCTTGTGAAAGACGGAATGAAAATTGCGAAAAAACCAAGCAGCGAAGATTCAAGGCGTATAAGCCGTAGAATTGCGGGGAGGATTCGCACGATAATTCTTAGTTATCATTACCGAAACCTATTTTGATCCGAGCGGCTTCTTCCACTGGTTAGGTCCTTTTGAATGTCCTTCAAAGGTTTGTGGCAAGACACGTTTATCGAACCCACAGAGTCTGGCGCATAGGGTTGCGAATGCGGCGACTAGTAGTAGGTATCAGTGTTTGTGCGCAGTCGTAATGGCCGCACAGGTTCATGTTGGCTTCGATCCTTATCGCCTGCTCAAAATTTCCAAGCGCTTCGGGTCATTTCCGTGTAAGCTAAGCCGCTGACTCAACGAGTTTTCTTATGGCCACTATTTTTGTTGATAACATTCTCAAAGGCCACGTCGCTTTCGTAACTGGCGGCGGCACGGGGATCACGGGTGGCGTCGCCCGCGCGCTGGCTGAAGCCGGCGCCAACGTAGCCCTCGTCAGCCGCAGCATTGAACATCTTGAACCCGCTGCAAAAGCGATCAACGAAGCGCGTAGTGTCAGAAGCCCGACCGTAAGGGAGGGCCCCTTTCCAGACAATGCACTGGTCGGTGAGGCACTTGCGGTGGCTGCTGATGTTCGCAAACCGGAAGAGATCGAGAAGGCAATCGCCGCGACCGTCGAGCGATTCGGCAAAGTCGATATCGTAGTCAACGGCGCTGCCGGTAACTTCCTCTGCGCGCCGGAAGAGCTTTCGCCCAACGGCTTTGGCACGGTTGTGGACATCGATCTGAAGGGAACTTTTAATGTTTGCCGGTCGGCGTTTGCACAATTGAAGGAACACCGCGGGCAGATACTCAATATCAGTGCGACGCTGCATTACCTCGGCACACCAATGCAGCTTCACGTCTCTGCGGCCAAGGCCGGAGTCGACGCGTTGACCAGGAACCTCGCGGTCGAATGGGGACGATATGGAATTCGCGTGAATGCAATTGCGCCGGGACCAATCGGAGACACTGAAGGCATGAAGCGGCTGGTTCCGGAACCAATCAAAGAGAAGCTGCGCAAAAAAATCCCTCTCGGACGGTTCGGACTAATTGAAGACATCGAGCAGGCGGCCGTGTTTCTCTGCTCAGAAGCAGCCAACTACATCAATGGCGCGGTGATCGTGGTAGATGGAGGTCACTGGCTGGCAGCGAATCGATTGATATGACGAAGCAGCCGCTCGAAAACAACCGAGTGTTCTGTCTGTTGTTAGACTCATTCCTTCAGTTTTAGGCCGGTTGAGGGCTGAGAAACTATCGCGGTGGGCGCTTCGCTCAAGTCTTTTGTTACCTTATCTGGTTCTGTCTTGTCCCGGGGCAGACCAATGCGTCGCAGAAAATCGTGGTAACGGGGGTCGCCAATAGTCTTTTTCCACATATGCCTCGCTGCGATTTTGCTGGCGGCGTTAAGAAAAACTATTTCTCCGTTCCGCTCTTCGAGTGTCCTTTCCAGCCAGGCGAACGCAGAATCAACGTCACCAATACCGTTGTAAACGCGCGCGACGTTGAGCGCGGTGGTGTACTTCTTCTTTCTGGTTTCGAGCAACTCCTCCAGCACACCTAAAGCCTTATCGCGCTCTCCGCTGAGGCCGTAGGCGCAGCCCAGATATGACTCGACTATCTGAGTGCCGCCCAGAGCCATTGATTGTTCCAGCGCGGTGACCGCCTCGCCAGGCTTTTCCTGAGCCATCAAAACGGCGCCCTTCAGCCAGTACGCACCGTGAAATCTTGGCTCGATCTCGATCAATCGGGCAACTTGTTTGAGCGCGCCATCAACCTGATCCGCAAGTAAGTAAATCCATCCTGCGTACAGACCGACCATCAACGAAAGCGGATCCAGCTCAACCGCGCGCTCGCCTTCTTTAATAGCCTTGGCAGACCGCCCTCGTGAAGCGAAAAACAGGCCCAACCGCCAGCGAATGTTGGCGTCTTGCGGACTCAGTTCAAGAGACCGCTTAAATTCTCGCTCGGCGGCCTCCCAATCCCGTTCGTAATAGAAGAAAATGTTCGCCAGCGCCAGGTGGGCTTCGGCCAATTGTTCGTCAATCTCCAGGGCGCGAGTTACGGCGGCCTTTCCCTTGGGGAACGTTTCGTGCGGAGAGTACAGACCAAAGTAAGAGAGCGTTACGTAGGAGAGAGCTATTTGGGCATAGGCAGGTGCATATTCGGGCTCAATCTCAATCGCTCTCTCAAAACACTCAATGCCCTTAAGCCAATCTTCGGCTGTGTGCTTGTTGTAATAGTAACGCCCTTTCAGATAAAGCTCGTAAGCCTTCGTGTTATCGACAAAACGCTTCAACACCACGGCCTTTTCTTCACCCAGCAGTTTCACTTTCAAAGCATCAACCACGGCCAGGGTAATTTCGTCCTGCACGTCGAAGATGTCTTTCATCTCGCGGTCGTAGCGTTCAGACCAAACGTGATAACCATCCGCGGCGTTCACCAGTTGCACCATGATCCGCAGGCGATTGCCTGACCTGCGGACGCTGCCCTCCAACACTGTCTTCACGCCCAGAGCGTTTCCGATTTCGCTGACGTTGGCGTTTTTGCCTTTGAATGAAAAAGCCGAAGTGCGCGCCGCCACCTTCAAGTCTTCGATCTTCGCCAAAGCGTTCAAGAGTTCTTCCGCCAACCCGTCGCAGAAGTATTCGTTTTCCGCATCCGCGCTGATATTCGCGAACGAGAGCACGGCGATGGAATTTCCCGCTTCGGCCACGAAGCTTGGCGCCCAGCTTTCAGACGGATTACTTCTGAGACTTGGGTCAGAACCGCTGACGGCAGGGTACTCTCTTGAAGCTGGCCCAATGCGCGCGGCAGCGAGGTCCATTTCACTTCTCAGTTGCTTGAGGTCAGCATACAAATCTTTCGCGCTCTGGTAACGCTCATCCCGCGCTTTTCTGAGTGTCTTCAAGACGATCCGTTGGAGTTCGGCAGGAACTTCGTTATTGAACTTGCGTAAATCTTCAGGCTCGCTTCTGAGAATCGACGCCAGCAGATCTGTATTAGTTGCGCCACCGAAGGGCTTCATGCCCGTAAGCATCTCGAAGAGCAAAACTCCGAGACTCCAGACGTCAGTGCGCGCATCCACATCAAGCCCGCGCGCCTGCTCGGGCGACATGTACGCGACCGTGCCGACCACCATTCCCGCATGGCTTAGCAACTCTTGAGTCTCTGCGTCTTCCGTCTCAAACATCCTCTTTGCCAACCCGAAGTCCAGAATCTTCACATGATCGCGCCTGTTGATGATGATATTGGCAGGCTTGATGTCACGGTGAACGATGCCGAGCGCATGGGCCTCGGTCAGAGCGTCGGCGATTTGCAACGCGATGTTTAGTATCTGCGCCAGATCAAGACGGTCTTCTTTGATCTTCTGGGCAAGCGTTTCGCCCTCGACATACTCCATTGCAATGAACGGCACGTCGTGGTCGTCGTTGATTTCGTGAATGGTGCAGATGTTAGGGTGATTAAGCGCGGAGGCGGCCTGTGCCTCACGCAAAAAACGACCGACGCGCTGGTGGTCCTGACAAAACTCCGCCGGCAGGATCTTGAGCGCGATGAGACGGTTAAGTTTCACATCTTCGGCCAGATACACCTCACCCATCCCGCCGGCGCCGATCGTGGAGCGGATTTTGTAACGGCCTAGTTGAGTGCCTGACGCAAGCGTCATAGAAGGACGTAGAATGCCTGATTGAATAGACTCGGTCGAGACAAGGCGGTTCGCCGCGGATTATAGATTACGCAGGCCAAAGTGCGCTAGAGTGCTAGCCAAAATGCTCTGAGGCCGAAATCCGGCGGCTTTGATTTAGGGAACGATCCAACTAGAGGTAAAACTCTAAACTAGTGATGATTGAGCTTAACCCTTCAACCTTCGAAGACTTCGAAAAAGAAGCCAAACGCGGGAACGTCGTGCCTGTAGTGCGTAGCGTCCTCGCCGACTTGCAGACACCGCTGGGAGCGTTCCTCGCGATCGCCGGCGAGACGCCGCATTCGTTTCTGCTGGAATCGATCGAAGGCGGCGAAAGGGTGGCGCGCTATTCGTTTCTGGGGGCGAATCCCTGGATGATCGCGCGCGGGCGCGGAGCGGAAACTTTTGTCGAGAAGGGCGGCGTGCGCGAGGTGCGCAAACAAAATGCCGTCGATTTTCTGCGCGATTATTTCCGGGACAAGAAACTGGTACGCCGTGCCGGTCTCGCGCCGCTGTCAGGCGGAGCGGTTGGTTATCTCGCGTATGAAGCCGCGCGTTGGTTCGAACCCGTGCTGAATTTCAACGGAGCTGCGTCGCGAGAGACCTACGATGCCGTCTGGATGTTTTTTCGCACGATCGTCGCGTTTGATCGGGTTCGGCAACAAATGGAAATAACGTCGGTCGTTTTCACGGACGAGGCAGAAGGCAATCGGGACCGCTTGCGCGAACTTTACCGGCGCGCGGTCGCTGACACCGAGGCCGTTGAACTCAGCCTGGCGAAGAACTCCGCGCCGCCGAGTTCAGTGCGGCAATCCACTCATCAAACCACGGTTGAGTTTCAATCGAATTGGTCCCGAAGCGATTTCGAAGCGGCCGTTGCTTCAGTCAAGGGATACATCGCCGCCGGCGACTGTTATCAAACAGTAATCGCGCAGAAGTTCACGAAACCTACCGTCGCGGAACCGCTGGCAATCTATCGCGCCCTGCGCGCGATCAATCCATCGCCTTACATGTATTTTCTCCGGTTGGGCGAGGAAACAATCATTGGGGCATCGCCAGAGATGCTGGTCCGCTGTCATGAACAGCGGCTCGATTACCGGCCAATTGCCGGCACGCGCAGACGGGGCGCCGATGACGCGGAAGATGAAATGCTGGGCGAAGAAATGCGCAACGACGAAAAGGAAGTTGCGGAGCATACGATGCTGGTTGACCTGGGGCGCAACGACCTCGGCCGGGTCTCGGAATACGGATCGGTGGCAGTTGAAGCTTTGATGACGATCGAGCGCTATTCTCACGTGCAGCATCTGGTGACCAGCCTGAGCGGGCGTTTGCGCCCGGAGCTGGATCGCTTTGATGCTTTGGCTGCGTGCTTTCCGGCGGGCACGGTCACAGGCGCGCCCAAGATTCGCGCGATGCAGATCATCCGCGAACTTGAACCAGCGAGCCGGGGCGTCTACGCTGGCGCCGTGCTTTATGTTGACTACGCAGATAATCTGGATTCCTGCATCGCGATTCGCACAATCGAATTGCGCGATGGCATAGCTACTGTCGAAGCCGGCGCGGGGATTGTTGCCGATTCGGTCCCGGAAAGAGAGTACGAAGAATGTGTAAACAAGGCGCGAGCGCTCTTTCGGGCGATCGAATTCGCGGAGAAGGGACTGTGAAAGGGAAGCAATTCACCACGAAGGCACTAAGGGCACAAAGAGAAGGTATTGGACTTCTTTGTGTTCTCCGTGTCTTTGTGGTTTGTTTAGTTGTTGCCATGGCAACCTCTTCAGCTTTCGCGCAGAACCCGCCTCCTTCCGCAGAGACTTTGAAGAAAGCCAATACTCGACCCGCCGACACTAAAACCCAGACAGCCGAGCCGTTCGATGGCGCCTCAGTGGATAAGATGAAAAGCCAGTGCGTGACGCTGGTTACTGAGAATGGGTCAATTGTGATTGAGATGCTTCCGCACGCCGCGCCCGAGAGCGTGCGCAGCTTTCTTAATCTGGCAGCCACCGGCGCGCTGGACACGACAACCTTTAGTCGCGTGGTGAAGGGCTTTGTGATACAGGGCGGCAATCTGTCCACTAGTGAGAACTGGAACGCCGAGCTGGCTGCAAGAGCGTCGCGCCGGCTCCCCGACGAACCAAGCGACGTTGCCCACGTGCGCGGTATCGTTTCTCTGGCTCGTTCGGATGAACCTAACAGCGCGAGCACGCACTTTTTCATTCTGGTGGGCGATGGCCCGCATCTGAACGGCAAGTTCGCCGCGTTCGGGCGCGTGATAAACGGATTGGAAGTTGCCGACGCGATCAATCGCGCTCCCTCGGAAGGCGAAAAGCCTGTGAGCCCGGTGCGCATAAACCGTGCGGGCGTCGCCCAATGTCAGAAGTAAGCCGGCATGCCAAACGATTTCACTATCAAAGGGCTCGTCAGGGTTTTGAGCTTCTGCCTGTTGTTTGGTTTGGCGGCATGTGCCAAAACCGGAAGCGATCAGCCGTCGCCCGAAGCAGCGAAACGCTTCCTGCTGCTGCGCGGATACGAGTTTAATGAAGAATCTTTTTTTAGAGCCGCCGCGAATAGCGACCTCATGGCGGTCAACGGGTTTCTTAGCGCCGGGATTAACCCAAATGTCAGGGATGAAAACGAAGACACGCCGCTGACCGCCGCCGCAGTTCGTGGGGACCTGAAAATTGTCGGGGCACTATTGCGGGGCGGCGCAGACATTAATGCGAAGGGCAGAAATACATGGACGGCACTGCTGTTGGCACTCGAGGGCGAGCGAGATCAGGTCGCGGCTGTTCTGTTGGATCAACCCGGCATCGATTTGACGAGCCAGACTCCTCAAGGAATGACGCCGCTGATGATCGCCGTTTGGCACCAGCGAGTAGAGCTGGTGCGAAAGCTTTTGCAGCTGCACGCGGATCCTAATCACCAGGACAAGGACGGCGATACTGCGCTGCATGGCGCAGCGTGGCTTGGTAACGCGAAAATTACTCGGATGCTTCTGGACGCCGGAGTAAATCCCAACGTCAGGAACAAACTCGGCGGGACCGCATTGATGTGGGCTGCTTCTTACGGGCAAGATGAAGCAGTTGGAGTGCTTTTAGAAAAAGGCGCCGATCCGCGGATTAGAGACGTCGATGGTGTGACCGCCGGCGGCTGGGCGATGAAGAATGGACGAGAGCGACTCGCGATGCTCTTGCGCGAAGCGGAAAAGGGAAAGCAGTAGGCAGTAGGCAGAAAGCAGAAAGCAGATACGGATCTCGAGACAAACCACCGGAAAAAATCGGCGATCGGCAATTGGCAATCGGAAATCGGCAATGCTTTTGGTCATCGATAACTACGACTCGTTTACTTACAATCTCGTGCAGTATCTCGGAGAGCTGGGCGAGGCGATTGAAGTCCGTCGCAACGACGAAGTGACGCTGGACGAGATCGAATCGAGCCTGCGCCCGGCGCGCATCGTAATCTCGCCGGGGCCAGGCACGCCGGACGACGCCGGCGTCTCAATGAAGGTAATCGAACACTTCGCAGGCCGGGTTCCCATGCTTGGCGTATGCCTCGGCCATCAGTCGATTGGACAAGTATTTGGCGGCCGCATAGTCCGAGCGCCGCAACTATTCCATGGGAAATCGTCCGTAGTGAACCACGACGGTAAGACAATCTTTCGCGGCGTCGAGCGCCCGTTCAACGCCGGCCGCTATCATTCATTGATAGTTGAAGACTGCGACTTGCCTTCATGTCTTGAAGTCTCTGCCAGAACCGGCGACGGAATCATCATGGGGCTGCGTCATCGAGAATTGCCGCTTGAGGGCGTACAGTTTCATCCAGAGTCGATAATGACGACCGAAGGCAAAAAGTTGCTGGCGAATTTCCTGAGTCTGTGAGTCTGTTGTCTGAAGTCCAATTGGTTGTGCTTGCGAGTCGACTTAACAATGCAATTCAGATGTCTGAATTAACAACAAACAATCTAAAAGCTAAAGAGCTCCAGACTTCGGACTCAGGACTCCGGACGTTTCTGGCGCGGCTGATGCGCGGCGAGGATCTTACGCGCGGTGAAGCCGCCCAGCTTCTCGACGGGCTACTCGATGGTGAAGCGACTGAGGCTCAGATTGCTGCCGCGCTGGTCGCTCTCAGACTTAAAGGCGAAACGGTGGAGGAACTGGCGGGGTTGGCGGAAGGAATGCGGGCGCGCGCGGTGCGCATCAACTCGCGTCACGAGCGGTTCATCGACACCGCAGGTACGGGTTCGAGTTGCGCTAAGACTTTCAATGTGTCGACCGCGGCCGCATTTGTAATCGCCGGAGCGGGCTTGCCGGTCGCCAAACATGGCAATCGCGCCGCCAGCAGTCGCTGTGGCAGTGCTGACGTATTAGCTGCCCTGGGTGTCAATCTCTCAGCGCCGCCGGAGATTACCGAAAGCTCCCTTAACGAAATCGGTATTTGTTTCATGTTCGCACCGCTTTATCACGGGGCAACTGCCAGAGCGGCAGGAATTCGACGTCAACTTGGAGTGCAGACCACGTTCAATCTTCTTGGCCCGCTCACTAATCCCGCGCGCGCGCCGCGACAAATCATCGGCGTTTCAGATCAAAAATTCGTCGAACCCATGGCCGAGGCGTTGGCGCTGCTGGGAACGGAACGCGCGTGGGTGGTTCACGGCGCAGACGGACTGGATGAAATCACGATTGCCGGCAAAACGTTTGTGGCTGAGGCAGGCAACGGTGAGGTGAAATTGTTTGAGATTGAGCCGGAAGCATTCGGAGTTGAGCGAGCCTCGCTCGAGGACCTCGCGGGAGGCGATGCCGAAGAGAACGCCGCGCTGATTCGCGATGTCCTGTCTGCCGCGCGACGCGATCAGGCGCGAACGCTGGTAATTGTAAACGCAGCTGCGGCATTACACGTCGGGGGTGCTGCGGACGATCTGCTCGCGGGCGCGCAACTCGCGGAACAGAGTATCGACAGTGGCGCCGCTTACAGGATGCTCGAGCAGTTGATCGAAGTCACCAACCAGTCGAAGGGACAGAGTTAGCGTCTGGTATTCCGATGGATGTGCTTTCAGAAATCATTGGCCGTAAACGACAAAGAGTCGAGGCGGCGATGCAGGCCTTGCCGCCTGGGGAAATGGCAGCGATGGCGCGCACGGCGCGTGCAGGCGCGAAGGCCCATGCCCTCTCGGTGGCGCTCAACAGCGAAGAGAGAATCAATATCATCGCTGAGTTCAAGCGCCGGTCGCCATCAAAAGGCGACATCAATGGCAACGCCGATGCGGTCTTAACGGCACAGGCGTATGAGTCAGGAGGTGCGGCGGGAATCTCGGTTCTTACTGAGGAAGATTATTTCGATGGTTCGATGAAAGACTTACACGCCGTGCGCAATGCGACTTTGCTTCCTATTCTGCGCAAGGATTTTATCTTCGACGAATATCAGGTTTACGAGTCAGCCGCAGCCGGCGCTGATGCTCTGTTGCTGATCGTAGCGGTGCTGGATGACAAAGCTTTGGTCCGACTGCGCAAACTTACTGAAGAGGAATTGCAAATGGATGCATTGATCGAAGTGCATACCCGGGAGGAACTGGATCGGGCCGTTGCTGCGGGCGCGAATTTGATTGGTGTGAACAACCGCAATCTGCGCACGTTTCAGGTGTCGACCGCTACCTCGATGGAGTTCGCTCGACTAGCTCCAGTCGGCGCGATTCTGGTTAGCGAGAGCGGACTAGACGCGAACGAAGTGCGCAAACTCAAAGGGGTTGGGTACAGAGGGTTCCTGGTTGGCGAGACTTTGATGAAAGCGGATGATCCCGGCAAGCTACTGAGGGAATTGACCGAAATGCGCGAAGGCCCAGTCGGAACAATTTAACAAAATGGTCCTGATAAAAATTTGCGGTATTACGAACCTGGCAGACGCACGCGCGGCTATCGACGCTGGCGCCGACATGCTCGGATTTAATTTCTATGCGGGCAGTCCACGTTTCATTGGATCACAACAGGCCAGCGACACCATCACAGCCTTGCGCGCCGAATCACAGTCCAGCGCCCAGGGTGTAACGTTCGTGGGGGTGTTTGTTAACGAACAGTCGCCGGAAACACTGATAAACCTTGCTCGGGAAACGGGTCTTGACGCGGTGCAGTTGCATGGCAAAGAATCGGTTGAGTTTTGCCGGAAGCTGAAAGAGCATGGGCCGGATTTAATAGTAATCAAGGCGCTTCGCGCCGGTGATGGATTTCAACCAGCCGACGCGACTCAATATGAGACTGATGCAATTATGCTGGACGCGTTTCACACCGATTTGTATGGGGGCACGGGACAAGTGTTTGACTGGACGTTAGGACGCCGCACGCGCGAGCTGGTGCCGCGCCTTTTTCTCGCCGGCGGTCTTTCGCCCGAGAATGTTAATCAGGCGATTGCTGAAGTGCGTCCGTATGCGGTTGACGTTTGCAGCTCAGTCGAATTGAGGCCCGGTCAAAAGGATGCCGGGCGGATGAAAGCTTTTGTTGACGCAGTACGAAGTAGTTAGCCGCCATTTTCTGAGTGCTTCTCAGAAAGAGCAGACTGGAGTTTAAGTGCCGACGGTAACCGCGCCAATCGGAACTAACGATCGGACCATGAAGGCGAGTCCACCGACCGCGCCGGAGGAACCATCCGAGCGCGCCCTGGCCGCTTTCAATCTGCAAAAATCGTATGGGCGACGTCGCGTCGTTGATAACGTTACGTTGCAGGTCGAGCCCGGCGAAGTCGTGGGTCTGCTGGGTGCGAACGGCGCCGGCAAGACGACTACCTTCTACATGATTATCGGGCTTGAGACGCCAGAGGCCGGCCGCGTTCATCTGGCGGGCCAGGATGTGACGCGCCTGCCGATGTATCTGCGAGCGCGCCTCGGGTTGGGTTACTTGCCGCAAGAGCCTTCGGTGTTCCGCAAGATGACCGCGGCGGAGAATATTCTGGCGGTTCTGGAAACCATGGGCCTACGTCGTCGTGAGCAGTTGAAAAGAGTGGAAGAGCTGTTACAGGAATTCGGCATTGAGCATGTACGCAACACGCGCGGCGATTCATTGTCCGGTGGTGAACGTCGCCGCACCGAAATTGCGCGAGCGCTGGCCACCGAGCCGCAGTTTATTCTGCTTGACGAGCCTTTCGCCGGCATTGATCCCAAGGCAGTCGACGATATTCAAAGCGTGATTCTCTATCTACGCGGCCGGGGTATTGGAATTCTAATCACGGATCACAACGTTCGCGAGACTCTCGGCGTTACCGACCGGGCTTATATCATGGCCGAGGGTAAGATCTTCAGATCGGGCGTGCCGCGAGACTTGACAGAGGATGCGGAAGTTCGAAGACTTTATCTCGGTGAAAAGTTTCGAATGTGAATCCGGTGCGCGAACTGCGCGCGATAGGTTATAATCCTTCTGCGCGTCGCCCCGAACGAAAATCCCCGGCAGTTTGAATAGGTTATGGTTGATTCATGTCAGTAAGGCTCACTACCAGTCTTTCGCAGCGTCTCGTCTTAACGCCGCAGCTTCGGCAGCGGATTGAGATGTTGCAAATGACGTCTTTGGAACTGACCGACCTGATTCAACAGCAACTCACCGAGAACCCGGTTCTGGAAGAAGTCGCGACCCAGGAAGAGGCGCGCGAGCTGGCCGAAAAGATTCTGGATCACATGGCCAGCGGCGGGGAGTTGGAGAATTTCGAGGCGCCTACAGTAGAAGCGTCAGCGCCCGGACTCGGCGAGCCTTCGTCGAATGGCGCCGGCGAAGTCGAAGTTGAAGCGACTTTTCTGCCGGACACTGAAACGGAGTTTGCGGCGAACGCAGACGCGGAAGGCGCCAGCCAGGAAGCCGGGGAGGAGCTTGCCCCCGAAGACTCGCGCGACGCGTTTGAGGAAGTGGACTTTGGACGCGAGTTTCAGGACTACCTCGATCCCGGATACAAAACGCAGGAGTTCGAGTACAAGGAAGACGCTCCCACCTTTGAACAGTTTCTAACAAAAGCCCCGTCGCTGACCGAGCACCTGGAATGGCAACTGCACATCGATTGCGCCGACGGTGAGATCTGTCATGCGGCAGAGTGCGTTATCGGCAATCTCGATGAAGACGGACGGCTGACGACGACCAATGAGGAAATGGCCGCGCAAGGCGGTTGGTCGGAAGAGACGGTCGAACGAGCTCGCGCAATCGTGATGAGGTTGGAGCCGGTCGGTTGTGGTGCGCGCGACGTGCGCGAATGTTTACTGGCCCAGCTCGACGCGCGTGGCGAAACCGAACGCCTGGCAACCCAATTAATTCGCGATCACCTGGAAGAGTTGCAGCAGCACAAGCTGCCGCATCTCTCGAAGCAGATCGGCGTCGATTTGGAAACACTCGCCGCTGAGCTGCAATTCATTCGGTCGCTCGATCCGTATCCCGGCCGGCGCTACTCTTCTGAAGAGCCGATTCTGATTTCGCCTGAGATCTATATCGAGAAGGTCGACGAAAACGGCGAATACGTCATCTACTTTGCGGATGACGGCAGCCCGCGCTTGCGCATCAGCCCCAGCTATCAGCAGATGCTTTCGCAGGCCAGTGTAACCAAGGAAACGCGTAATTTCATCAAAGAGAAAATGCGTTCGGCGGTCGATCTGCTGCGCAACATAGAGCACCGGCGGCAGACAATTTATCGTGTGGTCGAGTCGATCGTAAACCGGCAGCGCGCCTTTCTCGATCACGGCGTGGAGCAGATCAAGCCGATGATGCTGAAAGACATTGCCGAAGACATCGGCATGCACCTTTCTACAGTATCGCGTGTGGTCAACCGAAAATACGCGCACACGCCGCAGGGCGTGATCGAATTGCGGCGTTTCTTTACCGAAGGCATGCTAAATGAAGAGGGCGAAGAAGTATCAACCAGGATAATCAAGCTAAAGATCAAAAAATTGATAGAAGAAGAAGACTCTCACAACCCTATTACGGACGATCAGGTGGTAAAACTGCTGGTGAAAGACGGAATCAAGTTATCACGCAGGACAGTGGCGAAGTATCGTGACCAAATGAATATTCCCGGCTCACGAGAACGCCGCGCCGTACTTTAGAGGCGCCAGGCTACGGAACTGCACAGGGCGAGGAGGGTAAAAGCCAGAATGACGTTTGAATACACGGGGCGTCACATCGAAGTTACGCCGGCCATTCGTCTTCATGTCGAGGAGCAATTCGGAAAGCTGGAACACATCTTCAATGGTACCAACGCCCGCGTACATGTGATCCTGGAAGTCGAGAAAAGCCGCCAAACGGGTGAGATCATCGTACATTGGCGGGATCACACGCTGACCGCCGCGGATACAAACATAGACATGTACATGGCGTTGAGCCGCGCCGTTGGCAAGATCGAAAAGCAGGCGATCAAACTAAAGAAGAAGATTATCGATCGCAAACACGGCGCGCGTAAGACATCGGCTGTAGCCCCAAATCCGGATGGGCAATTGGAAGCAACGCCGCTGCCAGTGCGAATCATCGCCGCGCGCCGTTACAGTGTTAAGCCGATGACGGCCGAAGAGGCGGCAATGGAGCTGTCCGCGCGAACCGATCATTTCGTCGTTTTTCGCGATGCAGACACCAACCGCGTAGGCGTGCTCTACAAGAGGCAGGACGGCAATTTCGGCTTGATTGAGCCTTGATAAAATCGTCTTTCAAACCAGTTGTGAGGAGTGACATTGCCGCGATGTTACTCCTCTTTTCTTTTTCCGGACTCTGAGCGAGTTACGAAATGCGAAAACGCAAAACTACCAGCCAATCCTCACCGGACATAGTCATCATTACCGGGCTGAGCGGATCGGGCATGACCTCGGCGACCAACGCTTTCGAGGATCTTGGTTATTTCTGTGTTGATAACATGCCGCTGACGTTGTTGCCGACCTTCGCGCGCCTGGTTCGCGCCCAGGAAGAAGAGCCGGGCCGCATTGAACGAGCGGCTTTGGTTATCAGTTTCCGCGAGGGCCGATTTCTCTCCGACTTTGCAAAGCAACTACGCGTGTTGCGACAACGCGGCCTGGTGGTCTCGGTAATTTTTTTTGAAGCCTCGGACAAAATCCTGGCGCGACGATTCAGCGAAACCCGGCGACCTCACCCCGCAGATCGCGGTAAAGGCCTGTTCGACGCGATTCGAGCTGAACGCGAGGCAATGAAGGGCGTCCGCGGGCAGGCAGACGAAGTAGTTGATACCTCCGAGCACACCGTGCATTCACTGCGGAAGCTTCTGCTCGAGCGGTTTAGTCCGGGAGGGGAAGCGGTCCCTTTGCGTGTACAGGTGCTGAGCTTCGGACACAAATTCGGAACGCCGCGTGATCTGGAACTGATGTTCGATGTGCGCCACCTGCCCAATCCGTTCTTTGTGAATGGACTGCGGGAACTCGCTGGCAGCGATCGTCAGGTGGTGAAGTATTTAAAGGCCCAGCCCGAAGTGGAAGAGACGTTGAGGCGTTTTAGCGATCTGCTCTTTTACCTGTTGCCGCAATATCAGCGCGAAGGAAAGTCTTACCTAACTGTAGGCATTGGGTGCACCGGCGGGCGTCACCGCTCGGTGATGGTCGCGAACGAAATCGCGGATCGTTTGCGACGCGCCGGCTTTGACGCCAATGCGGTTCATCGAGATATTCGCGAGGGCGCGCCGGTGCGAAAAAAGTCAGTGACCAGTAAAAAACCAGGATGAAAGTTATTAATTCCCAACCTGCTCAGCCAGCGCCAGGCCGCCTGGTTGGTGGCGTCATAGTTACTCATGGGCACCTCGGCAGCGAATTTCTGGCAGCCGCCGAAATGATCGTAGGTCCGCTGCCGCATGTCACACAGGCATCGATAGATTGGCATGATGATGTTGATGTGGCGCGTCACGAACTTGAGCGCGCGATTGCGCGCGTGTCGCAAGGCCGTGGCGTGCTGCTGCTTACCGATATGTTCGGTGGCGCCCCGATGGATATTGCCTCGATGTTTCTGGATGACGCTGCCATTGAGGTAGTGACTGGCGTGAATCTGCCCATGATTCTCAAGCTGGCCGAACAAACCCCTGACGAATCGCTGACCGCAGTGGCCGAACGAATCCGCGATAGCGGTAAGGATGGAATCCATCTCGCCGGTGACCTGCTAGAGCGACCAAAAACCGGGTAGAAGACTCCTTACGCCTCGCGTGGCGTACCCCAGGCCCAATTACTATCAAAATCTGCATTGATTTCGCGTCGCCCAGGCGTGAAAAGGCCGACTTTTCCTGAAAAAGCCACTCTTTAGGCGTTTATTAAACTCGGACGGCCCGTGGTTTCTGTCGGGCATTGCGTGTTTCCTAGTGGTCGCAGCCGGTGCCCCGGCAAGCGGACGCTCATAGCCAGGGAGTTGAGTGTCGAAATGAAAAGAGTACCGATTCTATTCACGTTGCTGCTGGTCTTACCCATTATTGCAGTAGCGCAAACCCAAACCAGAGAGCGCCGATCGGCAGACCGCGAAGGCTCGCCGTCAAGCGAATCAACAGCTGTGCGGACTCGCGTCGTCGGCCCTACCAGAGCCGCAAATCATGCGGACAAGCAAAGAATAATTGACTCCAGTGAGCAAGAAGTCGCGAAAGAGGACCCGCGCTTATCAAACGCGCCCAACCAGAAGGTTGCTGAGCCTGGATGGGGCAACACATCAGTAATAATTCGTCCGACGGCAAATGAACGCAGCCAGCCGCCAAGTTCAGTTTTCAAAAACGGGACCGGTGCAGCTCGAACATCCACTACCAAATTGGTGCAGCCAACTCTGATCGTCGCCGAGGTCAAGCCGGCCGCAATCTCTGCACTGAACAACCCAAGCAATCGCCCCCCCGCTTCTCTCCGTGCACCGGTAACCACCCTTTATCACGTTGGCATAGGAGACGTGTTGGACATTAGACTGTCGAACATGCCCACGCGGGAATCAACGCTCTACACCGTACTTAAGAACGGAATACTTGAATATCCGCTGCTCAACGGACCGATTAGTGTGGCCGGTCTTTCAACTGAAGAGATTGCCAAGCTGTTGAGTTCAGAAATCAAAGTCATTCAGGCCGCCCGCGTTAGCGTCAGCGTCCGCGACTATGCCAGCCACGCCGTCATCATTACTGGCTTGGTCGATAGTCCGGGTCGAAAAGTTTTGCGTCGCGAAGCCATGCCGTTGTATGCGGTGTTGGCAGAAGCGCTGCCGCGCCCGGAAGCAACCGTTGCTACGCTGGTCCGAGGCAGCAAGACTGAGACCGTGCCGCTCCGCAATGAACCGGCGATGTTGACTCTCGTCTTGCCTGGTGACGTGATTAAAGTTTCCGGCGACGATGCGAGCGCCAAGGCGTTCGTGTACATAGGCGGCGAGGTGACCACTCCCGGCGAAAAAGAGTTTCGTGACGGCATGACCCTGACGCAAGCGTTAATCTCTGCCGGTGGCGTGGCCCGAACGGGAAAGACCACTGTGAAAGTAGCGCGCCGAAATGCCAACGGCTTTCTTAGAGCAAACGAATTCAATCTACGCTCAATTGAGGAAGGAAAGTTGGAGGACCCACTGCTGCAAGCCGGAGATCGAATCGAAGTAACGCGCGGCCTCTAGTTTTTGCTAAACGCTGAAACGCAGGAAAGGCGGCTTTAATGCCGCCTTTTTTGGTTTTCGGAGCAGTTTCAAATTAATGCTCTACTGGATTACACTTGCAGCCTCGCATGGATGCCAGATCCAGATCTAAGCTCGTTCACTTTCTCATAGCCAAGTCAGCCGTTGAGATTATCCTGGTGGCTGGCATCGCGGTCGGGTTTTTTCTGATAACCTTTCCTCATTTTCAGGGATGGGGCGAGGCAACCCCCCACGCGATTGAGGGTTGGGTAGTCAGTCAACAGCATCCCGATCAAAAGGTTCAAGTCCAACTCTTCATCGATGGCAAATTCATATCGTCTGGCGTGGCCGACCGATCACGGCCCGATATTGTATTTGCCGGAAAGGCCACCGACGAATGGCATGGCTTCAGTTTTGAGATTCCCGCCCTCTCTCAGGGATATCATGTGGCGAGGGCATACGCGGTGCACACCACACATAGAGGCGGGCGGATCACGTTACAGATGATCGGGGACGCTATTCCGTTTGATATCGATGCTGAGGGTAAAGCACGCTGGTTAAGTTCGCATACTTCGAAGAGATGACTTCATCGTGATCCGACGGTGAGGATGCTGTCCTATGACGAACGAAAGTGAATCGAACGCCGCGCTGGCGGAAAAGATAGTTGGTGACAGGTCTCTCGCGGCATGGGAGATCATCTCAGTCGTCATATCCTTTCTGATCACTGAATGGATAGTCCTGGCACTGGGCGGCAAGTTGCTCGCCTCGATTCCCCTGATTGCAGCTTTCGGATACATAGTCGTGTCGCATCGGGTCCGCGGCGAGACCTTGCGCGACCTCGGATTCCGAATGGACAATTTTTTGCCTGCCTTGTGGCTACTGGCGATTCCGACGGTTCTGGCCCTGGCTTGCTTCTTATTTATCGGGTGGTCGGAGGGTGGCTGGCGTTTCGAGTTACTCTGGTCCCGGCCCCGATACCTTCTTCTGCCCGTCTGGGCTCTGGCTCAGCAATACGTTGCCCAGGGCTTCATCAATCGGCGCGCTCAGACAGTTTTCGGAAAGGGTTGGAAGAGCGTGCTGGTCACGGCTTCGATATTTGCTCTCCTACACATGCCGAACCTGAACCTGGTCTGGCTAACGTTCGTGGGCGGCATAGTTTGGGCCGCGGTCTTTCAGTTGAGACCAAATCTGTTCGCCCTCGCCATCTCACACACCGTTACCTCAATGATTCTGGCGCGGGTGCTCCCGAACATTTGGGTCAACAGCATGCGCGTGGGCCTGAAATACTTCCTTTAAGGCAGAATCGGCGGAAAGACTGCCGGGTTTTCTGGCTTTTCTAGAAAATCCGGAGCCAAATCGTACTGTACCTGTTGAACAGTGATTTGCTATAATCCACCGGCCTTGCAAGAGAGAGCAGGTCGGGTGATCGCTGCTTCGCAGTTTGAGATTTCAGATTTCAGTTATGGAGTCTGGATTGAGGACTCGAAGGAGAGGAAAGTCCGAACACCAAAGGGCAGCGAGCCCGCTAACGGCGGGGCGCCCTGGGGAATTCCGAATCCCAGATTCCAAATATGGGATCTGGCGAGGAAATCGCTCGGGCGACGACAAGTGCAACAGAAAACAGACCAGCCGACCGTGTTTCAGATTCTAAGATCTGGAATCTGAACGCGGGGTGATGGGTGAAATGGTGCGGCCCGCAAGGGCTATTTCAAATTTGAAATTTCACATTTCAGATTTGATTGAGTAAGAGCGCACCGGCGCGTGTGGTGACATGCGCGGCCAGGCAAACTCCTCGCGGTGCAAGACCAAATAGGGAGGCGTTATCAGGGCTGCCCGCCTGAGGCCTTCGGGTAGGTCGCTTGATCCGGCCGGCAACGGTCGGGCTAGAGGAATGATCGCCACTCCGATTTCAGATTTGAGATTTCAAATTTCAAATCTGTGATCTCTTGAGATCTCAAATCTCAGGTTTCAAATTGAGATTGCGGTCTCAAAGAGTCTTGAAATCTCGGACTTTAGAGTTTGAACTTTCAAGTCTGAAATCGGAGGAACAGAATTCGGCTTACAGGCTTGCTCTCAATTTGCCGGGCTCAGTCCCACGTAAGAGCGTTGTTTCGAACTTGCTTGATTTGCTCGCAGTCAGCGCGTCATGAATCAGGAATGGGCGCCGCTGATTTCTTCAATCGCTTTTCAGAAGGAGACCCCGAAAAGAAATGGCCAATCGCAAAGGAGTGTTCATCGGCGCTTATGTGCCAAATGAATTAAAAGAGTCGCTCCGCCGTCGCGCAGCGGCCGAACATCGCACGCTCTCGCAGGAAATCACCAGAATCCTCACCGAGGCGATTCATGGGCGTAATCTCCCCGTCGGGAGTATCGATCGGCGAGCGCCGAACTCACCGTCTCGCCGCCGCGGCAACGACCCTTTTCCCAGACGACGCCGGGACGACTTGCCTTACGCTCCCAATGAAGGAAAGAGCGGCGACTCTGGGCCGGAGTAGTGAGAACCGGAAGAGCGTTTCGTGCGATGCCGCTCTTCACTGCGGAAAAAGGAATTTGAGATACCTGGTTATAATTGCGCTGGTCGCGCTGCTGCTTTTTTTCCTTTACCGCCTGCTGCGCCCCTATATCAACCTCGGGCGAGAGTTTCTGAGCTCGATTCGTCACTTCCAGCAGATCATCTCCAATCGTGTTAAGCCCGAGAACCAGCAGCCTGAGAAACTGGTTTGCTGTGATACCTGCAGCACCTGGATCCCGATCGGGCGAGCTCTTAACTCCGGATCTGGAAATGTAGTCTTCTGTTCGACGGCTTGCCTGGGCGGTAATAAACGTCAGCGTCAAGCGGGTTGAGGTTCGGCTGATTCAGTTTGTTTGGCGTGCTTTCTGGCGCCCCACAAGAAGAACAGCGCTGAGACCAGCAGCCCTGCCGGAACCACCAGCAACGCCGCGGTCAAATGCTCGCGAGCAGGATCGATTCCCAGAAGTCGGGCAAAGGCTCCAATCCAACTCGCCTTACCTTCGGCCAATGAATCCGACAATCTGCCGACTCCAAATCTCGAAATGAGATCGCCGCCCGCGTGAATTACGACTATGTTGAGAGCCATTGCCGAAGCGCGAATCGCAGGCGGGACGCTGTTGACCAGAATAGCGTGAAAAGGCGCGTTGTTTGTGAAGAGCAATACTACCGCAAAGAAGATCGCCGGTAGGAATAGGAGCGGCCGATGCGCTATCAAAGCTATCGCCGCTGGAATAACGCCCAGAAGGCTGCTGAAGGCACAAACCAGAAAATAACCGTTCCGGCGTTTCGCGGCCACGCGGTCAGCAATCCAGCCGCCGCCAAAAGTACCGGCGGCTCCGGCTACCAGACTGACAACTCCGAGCACGACAGCGGCGGCCGTCTCGCTCATTTGCTTGTCCCGAGCCAGCATCAGAGTAGCCCAGGTCGCAAACGCGCCCAGGACGAATGTCAGCGCTGTGTATCCGGCGGTCGATAGCAGCCAATCCCTCGTCGCGAAAATCTGTCGGGTTGTGCTCCACCACGACTGGGTAGTGAGCTTGTCTTCGACAGGTTCATCCGAAGCCATCTCATCCGGGGCCGGGACATCAAGTGCTCCTCGCTTCGGCTCATTCAGTCGCCAGACAAAGACAGCCACGATCAGACCCGGCAGGCCTACGATCATGAAAGCGACTCGCCAACCCAGGAATTTGGCTAGTACTGCGGCCAGCACATAACCCAGGGCAAACCCCATGGGGATTGCTGCCTGGAACACTCCCAGGGCCGTGGCGCGTCGTTGCAGCGGAAAATAGTCCGCGATCAATGTCGGTGTAATGGTGGAATAGGATGATTCCCCCACGCCCACCATCGCGCGCGCGCCGCATAGGCCCAACGCTACCGATGAAAGGGCGACAACCCCGAAGAAGGGGAAACTGAGCAGCAGGGCCGGCGGCAGCAGCGGAGATCGATCTACCCAGGCGGTCAAACCCGTAGCGATACTCCAGATAACCGCGGCGGCGGCCATCAGACGCGTGCGCGAATAGCGATCACCCAGGCGGCCAAACAAAGGCGCGAGCACTGTGAACGAAAGCAACAAAGCTGCTTCCATCGCGCCAATTTCAGTATCAGTCAGGCCGAGATCTCGTTGAATCGCCGGCGCCACAGCCGGCAACGCCTGCCGGTCAATGTAGTTAAGAAAATTAACCAGCGTGAGAACTGAAAGCGCGTAGTAAGAGTAACGCGAAACAGTTGTTGCAGGCTGGGAAGGCTCAGCTAGACGCCCGGGCAAAGTCGGCCTGGCCTGATTGTCCATCAGCGGCGGTTCCTTTCGTTAAGACGTCAACGATCGCCGGCGTAATATCCGTCAGGCTGCGAACGCGGGCCGCAATGACCTGACGATGTTTGCCCCAGACAATGGTGGGCACCGGATTGAGCGTGTGGTTGCGTACTGAAAGATCCTCAACATTGCCGTGATCGCTGGTTAGGATAACTGTCGTGCGATTCAAATCAAGTTTCGCCAGCAAGGTTCGAATAAACTCTGCCAGCATCGGCAGCACGAGGCGTGCGAGTTTCCGATCCTGAGCGTGTCCAATCTTATCAGTGATGAAGTATTCGTAAAGCGTAAATCTGTTTGCCGCGACAATACCAGCCAACACTTCGCCCGCTTCCGCAGGAGTGCGAGGATTAACTTTTTCGCCGTGCTCAATCAGGATTCCGTTGGTGAAGTCCTGGTACACCGCATGGCCGGCCTTCAGATCTTCCACCAGATTGAAGCGCAAGCCGGCGGCCTCGACTGCGGCGGTAGTGGCCGAAACCCAACGCGGCCGGTTGGAAAAGAATCGTTCCGTATACGTGTTGGCAAACGTAATTGGACCGACACCGGCGTTCTTAAGCTGAACGAAGACTGAATGCTGTCGTATGATTTCCAGCAGTTGCTGATTAGGAAAACCCTGCTTGTGATAGCCAATGGCTGCCGGCGCGTTCACGCCCGTGAGGATCGTTGTCTGCCCGGACGCGCTCTGCGGCCGGCCCCCGACTCCGAGACACGCATCGGTTAATGCCAGCTCACCGTCAAAGGGTAATTGCGGAGCTTCGTCTTGAAAGATTGCGAGGGGTGAGGCGCCTGCCAGGCCGTCGAAAGGATTGTGCGGCCCGCGCGTCCCAATTCCCAGGCCATCAATGAAGAAGAGAAGCAGCGACTGATCATTTTCCATTTGTAATTTGACACTGATCATTCGTCATTGAGTTGTAGATAGACCGACGAATTGCGTCACGTTCAACTTCCAATGACGAACGCTTTGATCAGGAATCAATATAAAATGACAAATGAGAAATGGAAAATGACAAATGCAAATGAATACTTCCTAGCGCAGCTGCCTATCCCTTAGCAACCCCTTTGCCCTGTAAGCATTCAACTTGTTATGCAGTGTCTTCAAGCTGATGTCGAGCAACTGCGCGGCCTTGGTCTTATTGTTTCCGGTCTTTTCCAGCGTGCGCAGAATCATCTGGCGCTCGATCTCTTCCAACGGTGTGGCGACCGGAAATGTCACTGTATCTTCGGCGCGCAGTTTCTGTCGTTCATCAAACGGATAAGGCGCGAAATGATGCCGCTCGATTTGCTCGCCTGAGCAAATGACGACTGCGCGCTCAATCACGTTGCGTAACTCGCGCACGTTGCCGGGCCATGAATGAAAATGCAGCGCGTCCAACGCTGCCGAGCTGAGAAATCGTGCCGGGCGGTCGTGCTTCGCTGCCAGCCGCGTGATCAGGTGCTGTGTCAGCAGCGGCAGATCGTCTAAGCGTTCGGACAGCAAAGGCATGTGAATTGTGATCACGTTCAGTCGATAAAGCAGGTCTTCGCGCAACGTCCCATCAATCACGGCGGTCTGCGGATCTTTATTGGTGGCCGCGAGAATTCGCACGTCTATAGGGATATCTTTGCGGCTGCCAAGACGATGCACGACTCGCTCTTCGATGACGCGCAACAGCTTGGCCTGAAGCAAAGAAGGCATCTCGCCGATCTCATCCAGTAGCAATGTTCCGGTGTTGGCTAGCTCAAAGCATCCGTGACGGCGGGAAACTGCTCCGGTAAAGGCGCCCTTTTCATGACCGAACAGCTCAGACTCCATCAGCGTGTCGGGAATCGCCGAGCAGTTAATCGCCAGAAAAGGACCATCGCGTCGCGGGCTCAGGTGATGAATCGTGCGCGCGACCAGTTCCTTCCCGGTGCCTGATTCTCCGGTAATCAAGACCGAGGCCGATGAAGACGCCACCTGGCCGATCAACGCATAAACGGTTTGCATCGGCTCAGAATTTCCGACCAGTTCGCCGAAAGCCCCGCGATCGCGCAACTGCCGGCGCAGGATTTCATTTTCCCGCCGCGCTTCCGCAAGTTCGACGGCGCGCTCTAATACTATTCGCAGCTTTTCTGCATCAACCGGCTTTTCGAAATAGTGATAAGCGCCCTGTTCCTGAATGGCGCGGACGGCGGTTTCGACGTTGCTATTGTTGGCGGCGACGATTATCGGCGTGTTTGGATGGCGCGCGCGGATCTCTTCCAGGGAGGGGGACGAGGCGTCACCAAACGAAAGCCCATCAGTGATGATTACCGACGGTGCAAAAGCATCGGTCTCTTCGACTGTATTACCAGGAATCTCGGTAAAAACTTCGTAACCGATGTTCTGTAGTTCCTTGCGCAGGCTCTCGGAGTATTCGCGGTCGCTATCGATGATGAGGATGCAGGGCTCCATCAAATTCAGTTTATCACACGGGATAGCACGCGTGAGCAACAGTCTCAGCCGACGTGAAAGTGCTCGGCCGTGGCGCCGGTCGTCTCCCCGGTTGTCAGTTCAGGGCCTGGTAGCGGACGCAGACCGAAATCAGTGGCCACGCTCGCCGTGCTTTCATTAAGACAAAAGACCTGGACGCCGGTGAGTATCGTGGCCAGCTCCTGCGGACTCAACAATTCCGCCAGATCCCGAACGGAAGCCGAGCTGTCGAACGCCACACAGTCGATCCCGCCACCGGTGAGAAGCGCAGTCAGTTGCGCCAACATTGCCCGGTTAGAGACGCTGCGATAGACCGGAACCACATCGACGCGCGCCCCGGCGTCTTCCAGGAGATCGCGCACCCTGTCTGGTGAGGTTGATGACCGGGGAATCAGAAAGTTGAGCCGGCCCAGGGCCGTCTGCCCTCCGACATAGTTTTCGATTGCCTCAAATGCAGCGTCGGAGCGATGAGCATTAGGAATCAGGTCGATGTGTACCTGAGAAGCTTCAAGTTTCGCCACCGTCGCCTCACCAATCGCGCAGACTCGGAGAGTATCGAGCTCGCTGATTTCATGACCGAGATCTTGAAGCCGCATGAGAAAGAACTCAGCCGCATGTCCCGTGCAAAAGAGCAACCAATCATAACCGAACAGGTTTTCGATGGTCTCATCGAGGGCAGTGAAGCTTTCAGGCTTGCCAATCTCGATCTCTGGCCAAATCATAACGCGCGCGCCGTGGCGCTCAAGTCCTGCCACAAGTTCGCGCGGCGCCGCCGGTGCTATTAAGACAGTGCGTTCCGTCAGATCCGGTTTCCTGCTTTCTTCGGTTTGCATGAATCTTTAAGCGAAGGCTCTCGTAAAGAGTCGCCGGTTCGAAACGGTCAACTGAGAGCGTCTAACCTCAGTCCTGGTTCGTGTCGCTTCGTGTTACTTCGTGGATCGTGCACTTAGGATTCGCCGGCATAAGATCCACGAAGTCACACTAAGCTACACGAAATGCGAGCTCTTTCCCCCAACCACGGCTCTTGGATCTCTAACTTGCAACCTGCGGTCACGCCGCCACAAGAACTCGACACATAGAATACCAATCGCGCCAAAGCCAAACACCCAGAGCACTTCCGGAAACCGCACCGCCAGACTCAAGAAGTTCCGCGTAAACGGGATGGACACAAGTCCGACGAACGTCGCGCTGAGCCCAACAATCAGTGCTACTTTCCAGTGGCGTAGCGGCCGTGCCAGACAGAAGAGCACCCAGACGCCAACAACCATGACAACGCTGGATACAACGGTGCTCGCCAGTTGCGGCGAACCTCCTGCGGACGACACAGTCAGGTAACTCGCGAAAATTAGTACGGCAATAACCACGCCGGTGGGCACTGCAAAGCTCAACACCCGTCGCAAAAAGCCGGGAACGTAGCGCTGATTATTTGGCGCCAGCGACAGGAAGAAGGCTGGGATTCCAATTGTTAAGGCTGAAAGTACGCTTAAATGACGAGGCAGGAATGGATAGGGCAAGGCCGCCACCGTAACTGCCAGTGCCAGAAAAAGCGAGTACGCGTTTTTGATCACGAACAGGTTGGCAACGCGTTCGATATTAGCAATTACCCGCCGGCCTTCAGCCAGGACGTGTGGCATCTGCGAGAACTTATTATCGAGTAGCACCAGCTCCGCGATTGCTTTTGTGGCCTGCGCGCCGCTACCCATGGCGATGCCGATGTCGGCATCCTTTAGCGCTAATGCGTCGTTAACGCCATCGCCAGTCATCGCCACTACGTGACCCGTTGATTGCAGCGCCTTTACGATCGCTCGCTTTTGGTCAGGACTCACACGCCCAAACGCGCCATGTCGTTCGAGCATCGCAGCAAGTCCTTTAGTGTCGGATGGCAGTGTGCGGGCATCAATAGGCTCGCCAACGTCAAGACCAACCTCGCGAGCTATCGCGCCTACGGTTCGCGGACTGTCGCCCGAGATCACAATCAACGCAACACCCTGGGCGGCAAAGTAGCCGAGGGTCTCTTTGGCATCGTCGCGGATTTTTTCGGCGAGCACGATCAGCCCAACGGGCCGCATGTCGTTTGGTAATCGCTCTGTGCTCGGCGCTGTTCCGGCCTGCAGCAACACCAGAACTCGTTTGCCGCTGCCGGCAATAGCGTCGGCGCGCTTGTGCACATCGTTATCGACGTCCGCCAGCACCATTTCGGGTGCGCCCATAATCCAGTGTTCGTTCTCGTTTGCGCTGATTGCACTCCACTTCCGGGCTGATGAAAAGGGTACGGTGTAGGTGAGGTTGGCCATTGGCCTGGTTGCGAACGCGTCGTGCAGGGCCTGCAGGGTTGGCGAATTTGGTTCGATCGCGAATGCTGCAAGCACTTGCTCCGCGCGTTCACGTAGCGTGGTTTCGAACACTACCAGCTCGTCAAAAATGATCTTGCCTTCGGTAAGCGTGCCGGTCTTATCAAGACAAATGACATCGACGCGAGCCAGGCCCTCCACCGCCGGCAGTTGCTGAATTAGTACCCTCCGGCGGGCAAGCGCGAGAGTTGCCAACATAAACGCGAGCGAGGTCAATAGCACCAAACCTTCAGGCACCATTCCCACAATAGCTGCGATCGAACGCACCATCGCCTCTTGCCAGCGATTGCCGCTGCGAACAATCTGCCCCCAGATGAGTAGCGGCGCTACAACCAGAATAACCAAACTGATGTACCCAAGCAGCTTGTTAGTGCCATAAACAAGCTCGGATCGCGTTATTTTGAACTGCTTCACCTGCGCGGTTATCTTATGCGCGTACGAGTCGACGCCGACCGCTACAGCTCGGACGTATCCCTGGCCGGCGACGACGATCGAACCGGATAGAACTTTGTCGGCGACATTCTTGGCGACTGAGTCTGCTTCGCCAGTCAGTAATGATTCATCGATTTCTAATCCCTCGCTGGTCAAAATCTCTGCGTCCGCAGGTACCTGGTCGCCGGCGGCCAGCTTAAGTACATCGTCCAGCACCACTTCTTTGATGGGAATGGTTTGCAGCCTATCGTCGCGCAGCGCCTGGGTGACGGGGGCGTGCATAATAGCGAGACGATCGAGGGTGCGTTTAGCTCGGACCTCCTGAAAAATTCCGATCGCACTATTAATGATAATCACTAATCCAAATAGTGCGTCTATCGGCGATCCAACCGACAGCACTATGACAACCAACACCAGCAACAACGCGTTGAATCGGGTAAGGATGTTTGCGCGCAGAATATCTTTGAGCGAACGGCTGGTTTGTTCGTGCGCGTCGTTTACCTTGCCGATCGCCGCGCGAGCAATTACTTCCTGAGTCGTGAGGCCCTTGATAGTTTGTGTCTCCATGCGTTTGGGTTTTGTCCCGCAAGGCCGGCGCAAGTTTGCCAGAGCAGCAACAACCGCGGCAAGCTTGATCTGAGAGATGGATTGCGGAATGGCACGAGCGTTCCACGCCGCGAATTGAAAGCAAGAGGTTCCATTGACCCATCACGCAAGCTTGGCGTGTCCCGTAGAGTAGGTCTAGAATGGCTCTGGTTCTCCCCGAACCTGGCAACCATCGCTCTCGAGAGTCGCCAACCGTGAACCGTCCGATTCCATTCATCTCAACCATAATGAGAAGTACGGCAGCCGCGGTGGCCCTGCTGGTTCTGTTCGTCTCGATTGCGCCCGCGCAGCGTCCCCCGGACCAGAAACCCGCGAGCCCGCCGCCCACTGGGAATCAGGCTGAGCCTCCTCAAACTGATCTCGAGATAATCAAGACAGACACCAACCTGGTTACGATTCCGGTGATTGCCAGTTCTCGTACCGGCACGTACATCAGTGATTTGAGCAAAGAGGAGTTCAAAATCTCGGAAGATGGGGTGTCACAGCAGGTTGCGTTTCTGGCAACCACGACTGTTCCTTTTTATCTGGTGCTCATGCTGGACACCAGCGACAGCACGCAGGAGAGGCTACCTCAGATACAGCAAGCGGCCATTACTTTTCTCCAGCAGCTTGGCCCTCAGGACAAAGTCAAAGTGATCTCATTCGATGGCGAGCTTCATGACTTAAATGACTTCACCAGTGACAAGTCGACGCTGCGCCGGGCAATCGAACAGACGCGCTCAGGACATGATACGCACGTGTATGACGCAGTACAGATGGCTATCGACGCTTTGCGGCCGATTCAACAACGCAAGGCGATTGTAGTCTTCACTGACGGGATGGACTGGCACAGCGAGCGGGCGACATTTGACAGTACGCTTCATGACCTCGATGAGGCAGGAGTGATCGTCTATCCGATTCGTTTTGATACTCGAGCCTTTACTGAACAGCTCGCGCGAAAGCAGAGCAATGACGGCGGCGTTCAGTTACCCACCAGCGATATACTTCGCCAGCCCGGTTCCGGGACAACTCCGACCACGTTCCCGGGTGACGATCCTTCACCGGTGCCGACCCGAAAGCGGCCGCCACTTCCGATACCACCGCCGAACGTGATTTTTGGACGGGGAGATCCGAATCCGACCAACAATCCACCGAACAACCCAACGATGGATCCCTTTCCCGCTCCCAGCCGCTCGCCGCGACTGCCACCAACGGATCGCGACACTAATAACCGCAGGCAGCAGGACGACAGCTTGTCAGGGATGCTCGATCAGCTCTATCTAATGGCCGACAGCTATCTGGCAGATCTGGCACAACGTACCGGCGGCCAGGTCTATCGGGCGGACACGGTAAGTGTCTTGCCGCAGGCTTTTGCCGCGATAGCTGCCGAGCTGCGCACTCAATACCTGCTTGGTTACTACCCTACGAACAAAGCCCACGATTCGAGCTATCGAAAGATCCAGGTCAAGACTACGAGGAAGGATATCGCGATTCGGGCGCGTCCCGGTTATCGAGCCAAGGGCCGCTAAGGAACTGGCATACGCTCGACCTGTTTGCGGGCTTCGCTTTGTTGACGCAGACGTGGCAAACGCCAATGGTTACATCGAAACTTGTCGCTCCTCACTAACCCATGTTAGTTTTCTGATCGCAATCCGAACCAAACATTTTGAGCGTACTTATGCCTAATCGCGAAGAAGCGTGGGAGTTACTGTGCGAATACACGAAGGGCGACAGTCTGCGTAAGCACGCGATCGCCGTGGAAACCGCGATGCGAGCCTGCGCCAGCCGCTACGGCGAGGCCGATGCCGACACAGATGAATGGGGAATGGTCGGGTTGCTCCATGATTTCGATTACGAGATGTTTCCCGCCGCCGATCAGCATCCCTTTACCGGCTCGAATATCCTGTGCGGCCGTGGTTATCCCGAACGCATAATCAAAGCGATCCTGGGTCACGCAACTTACACCGGGGTGCCGCGTGACACCGACATGGCAAAGGCTTTATTTGCAACCGACGAGTTGTGCGGTTTTCTGGTGGCTTGCGCGCTGGTGCGGCCGTCGCGCAGTTTGGATGATATGGAAGTGTCTTCAGTAAAGAAGAAACTGAAGGACAAGCATTTCGCGCGCTCAGTCAATCGCGAGGACATTCATCAGGGCGTGGCAGAGTTGGGTGTTGAGCTGGATGATCACATTCGATTTGTGATTGACGCGCTCAAGCCGGTGCAGAACGAGATCGGATTGGGACCGAAGGAAGAGCCGGCAGCACCAGAGAGTTAGCACAGGAGGGTTAACGCGCATACCGGACTTCGGGCGTGCGCGGAATGATTAGTCGTGGAAACACTTGTGAAGCGACAAGATAGATTCCGAAGCTGAATATCAACGCTAGAATTATGGTGAACGCCGCCTGAGTCTTTCGCCGGCGCGATGTATGACGGTAGACAAAAAGTCCGGAGTAGACGGCAACAGCCAGCGGGATGATCGCACTGAAGAGAAGAATCGAATCGCTGCGTGCCATGGCCCAGGCCGTTCCGAATATGCCGATGACCAGTGCGGACCATAGTCCAAATCCAATGAACCCCGCGGCTACGGACACCAATACAAGCAGTTTCCAGCGCATCGAGATCTGGCCCTAACTAAAGCGTCAACTGTTTTGAATATTAGAAGTCCAAAAAAGGATATCATAGCGAGCAATCATCAACGAACAATGCTTACCCGCAGCGCTCTGATCTACCTCTCACGGCATGAAGGCCTCAAAGATTTTGCAGCGCGCTTTAGCCTTTTTAAGAAACTCACCACCCGTTTTATCGCCGGAGAAAACATCGAGGAAGCGGTCGCCGCGATTCGCGACATAAATCAGCGCGGATGTTCGGCCTCGTTCGATCATTTGAACGAGTCGGTCGGAAGCACCGCCGAGACCGAAGCCGAAGTACGCGAATATCTCGACGTCCTGGCCCGCATTGATGAAACCGGAATCGATTCGAACGTTTCGATCAAACTGAGCCAGTTCGGACTGGTAATTGATCCGGAATTGGCCTATCGCAATGCGCGGCGGGTGGTGGAAGACGCGGCCCGCCGCGGGAATTTCGTCCGTGTCGACATGGAGGGGTCGGAGGTCACGCAGGCGACTATCGACGTGTTCAAGCGGTTGCGAGGCGAGTTTGGACTCAACGAAGTGGGCATAGTCCTGCAGTCTTACCTGTATCGCACCATGGAGGACGCTCGCGATCTTTTGAAGATTCCAGCGCGCATACGTTTGTGCAAGGGTGCTTACAACGAGCCGCCGGAGGTTGCCTATCCGAACAAGAAGGACGTAGACGACAACTATGTGCGCGTGATGCAGTTACTTTTGTCGAGCGGCACCTATCACGGAATTGCGACCCACGATCCGAAGATGATTGATGCGACGGTTGAATTTGCCCAACGCGAAGGGGTGGCCAAGGAAGCCTTTGAGTTTCAGATGCTTTATGGCATCCGCCGTGATTTGCAGGAGCAGCTGGCGCGCGATGGCTATGGGATGCGCGTCTATGTGCCTTATGGGAAACACTGGTATCCTTACTTCATGCGGCGCCTGGCTGAGCGTCCGGCTAACGTTTGGTTCGTTTTGAAGAACCTGTTTAAGTAGGGATGGCCACAAAAAGGCACAAGAGGCGCAAGAAGAACTGGTGAGCATTCAATGCAAATGCCAGGCGTCAACGAACAGTCGTCAATGAACGCGGCGTTTTCTGTTGTGCATTTTGTGCCTCTTTGCGGCTGATAGAGTTTAGACTAAATGGAAGACTACATCTGGATATTGTGGGCCATCCTTGGCGCGATCTTGATCATCGCGGAAATCTTCACCACCGGATTCGTCCTGCTCTGGTTCGGGATCGGCGCGCTGGCAGCGGCCTTTGCCGGACTGGTTGGCGTTCACAGCATCACCTTGCAGTTTCTGATCTTCGCGATCGTATCGATTGGTCTGACGGCGGCGTCCCGAACGATCTTCGTTAATTATTTTTCACGTGAAAAGAGCGGCGGCGACCTTAAGTCGGGCGTTGAATCTCTACCCGGAAAAGTGGGCACGGTGGTTACTTCCAGTCGCGGCGCGTTGAATGAAGGAGCGGTGAAGGTTTTCGGTTCAGTCTGGACTGCTTATCCGGTCGAAGGCGAGGAGCCCCTGGAAGCGGGCGATCGGGTGCAGGTCGAACGCGTGCAGGGAGCGTCAATTTACGTTAGGCGAGCGGGCCAGGAACCTGATTGGCGGGGAAAAGAACTCGGTCCCTGACTGTCAGAAGTGCGGCTTTATCGCCGGCCCGTCTTGCCGTCTTCGGAATTACATCTGGCCAGTATCCGCTTCGGTTTCGTCAAGCGTTTTGTCTTCTTCCAGCACTGGCAACTCTACGGTGATCCGATCGGCACTGCCGTCCTTAAGCTCATCGCCGGTGAATCTCGCCAGCACCACAGTGATGTTGTCTTCTCCGCCGCGGTTGTTCGCCTCAGCCACGAGGGCACTACAAGCGGCGGCGAGGTCGGTTTCAGAGTCAGCCACGATTTGACGAATCTCTTCGTTGCGAAGCTTACCGGAAAGACCGTCGCTGCAAAGCAACAGCATGTCGCCCTGTCGAATCTGAATGCGGGCCGTAGCCGGAGTTAGTTCGGTCTGGGCTCCGAGGGCTTGCAGAATGACGTTGCGGAACATATGCGTCTCGGCTTCTTCTTCGCTAATCTGCCCCACATCGACAAGCTGCTGCACCAGAGACTGATCTTTGGTCGCCAGACGAATCTGTTCACCACGCATGACATAGGCGCGGCTGTCGCCAACTTGTACCAGGTCGAGCTTATCGTCCCTGATGGCAGCTCCGGTCAGGGTCGCGCCCATGCCGCTGCAACGACTGTCCTCCAGGCTCTTGTAATGAATGTTACGGTTGGCCTCCATCGTGGCCTGCTTGAGGCAATCGACCAGTTCGGAGCCAGGCGCACAACCGCCGCCGTCTGAGTTCTCGCCCATCAACACGTCGCGCACAGCCTCAATCGCCATGCGACTGGCGACATCGCCCGCCAGGGCGCCGCCCATGCCGTCGGAAACCACCAGCACGAGGCCTTGTTCACCAATTGCGAATTGGCGCATGTCAGACGGGTTCTCAGCGCCGTCAGAGCCGCTCCAGGTTCGGGCTCCGGACAGATCGAGAAGTAGAAAGTTGTCTTCGTTACCGCGGCGCACGCGGCCAACGTCAGACTTTGCATGCAGTTCTACGCGCATAGATTGGGGAGCCCGGACGGCGAATCAATATTTAGTGGCCGTCAGGATTCTATCTTGTCACTCGTTACTTGTCACTCGTTACAGCATTTAAAGCCTGATCGAGATCCGCGATAATGTCGTCGGTGTCTTCGATGCCTACGGAAATCCTCACCAGTCCATCGGTAATGCCGAGCCGTTCGCGTGTTTCCAGAGCCACCGAGGCATGGGTCATTGTCGCCGGGTGACAGATCAGCGTCTCAACGCCGCCGAGACTCTCGGCGAGGGTGCACAACCTCGCGGATTCGAGCACGGTGCGCGCCGCCGCCAGCGAACCGACGTCGAAACTCACCATACTGCCGAAACCCTTCTGCTGTCGTTTGGCCAGCTCATGCTGTTTGTGCGACGGCGAGCCGGGGTAATAGATTTTTCTTACCTTCGGATGATCTTCAAGAAAAGCAGCTACGGCTCTTCCGGAACGATCATGCTGCTCCATTCTGAGCGCCAGAGTCTTGGTGCCGCGCAGGACCAGCCACGAATCAAAAGGCGAGAGGATTGCGCCGGCGCTGTTCTGCACAAACTGGATCCAGCTGGCGTCGTCTTCGTTATTCAAAACTACGGCCCCGCCAATTCCATCTGAATGGCCGTTGAGAAACTTGGTAGTTGAATGCACTACGATGTCCACACCGAATTCCAGCGGCCGTTGCAGGTATGGCGACATGAACGTGTTGTCGCAAACCACGCGGGCGCCCGCGGCGTGCGCCACGTCCGAAACGGCCTGGAGGTCGGTGACCATCATGACCGGATTCGTAGGCGTCTCGACAAATACCATGCGGGTATTGTCTTTGATGGCGGCTTCGACATTACTTACTTCCGAAGTGTTTACGAAATCGAACTCAACACCATAGTTGGCCAGGATGCGTGTGAACAATCGAAATGTGCCGCCATAGGTATTGTCCGAAACGACGACATGCTCGCCACCCTTTACCAAACGCAGCGTGGCGTCAATTGCCGACATACCCGACGCGAACGCATAGCCGAATTGCGCGCCTTCCAGCGCCGCGAGATTTCGCTCTAACGCCAAACGCGTTGGGTTCGACGTGCGGGCGTACTCGTATCCTTTGTTCTTACCCAGGCCTTCCTGGGCATAGGTTGATGTCTGATAGATGGGAACAGTGACGGCGCCCGTGGCGGAATCCGGTTCCTGTCCGGCATGAATTGCAGTAGTAGCGAAACCCATAAATAAATCCAAAAAGTCAGAAACAGAAATCGGGAGCGGGAATTGCGAAAGACGGATGTTAGCTTGCTGGTGTTTTTAGTGTCAATTCGCTGCGACGGTTTGCGGCGAGCGCTGGGGCGCTTTTTGATCGATTATGTTCGCTTTGCAACGTGAAAGTCGTAGCGGGACCGAAAACAAATGCGATGCATTTGTTTTGCTAGACAGTCAAAAGAGTTCGTTCATGCTAGTTTCGGCCCGAGCGCACCAGCGACTGACTGGTTGATGATTGTTAGTGTCGCGGCATCGCTAAAGGCGGGTCCGGCTTTTCCGTCTCGCCCGAAATCGGGTATTATCTGGGACCAATAGGCCGTCTCAAAGGTTACATCTCGTTGCCGGCTTGTCGTTTTCGCATCTCCAGACCCAGACGGTTCTCCAGGAGAAAGAGCGTTCAGTGGTTGATGAAGATCGAGGTGACGAACTCACGCATGAAGAGCGCCGGCAATTTGATCGCTCGCGATTGATAGTTGACGTCTACTTCGATGGAGCCGATATGACTGGGATCGCCAGCACTAAAGACATAAGCCTCGGCGGGCTTTACCTGAGCACGCGAGACGACATTCCCAAAGGGTCGACACTGACGTTGCGCATCCCGATGGGCAAACAGTACGTCGTTGTCAGAGGCGAGGTCGTTTACAGCCTTCCGGGTCACGGTGTCGGCGTCAGGTTTCATCGCCTGTCAAACGAAAAGAAATCTCTTATGGAGCGCGAGCTGCCAACGCCTTGAGTTCAGAGTTCAGCCTTTAGGCTGTTTGGAGTTCAAAAGCCAAGCTGAAGCTTGAACTCTCAACTACGTACTGGGCTGCTAAACTAAAATATGTTCGATCAATTCACACTCGGCATCGAAGAAGAGTTCCAGATCGTAGACCCGCAGACTCGCGAGTTGCGTTCGCACGTAACCGAGTTTCTCGACGAAGGCAAGATGATTCTTGGCGAGCAGATTAAGCCGGAGATGATCCAGTCGATGATCGAAGTCGGCACCGGCATTTGCAAGAACATTCAGGAAGCGCGCGCCGATATCTCGAACCTGCGAGGTGTAATTGCGTCTCTGGCTGAGAAGAATGGACTCAAGATCGTCGCTGCCTCGACTCATCCCATTTCGCGTTGGCAGGATCAGAAGATTTTCGATGACGAGCGATATGAGTTACTGGTTCAGGAGTTACAAACCGTGGCTCGTTCGCTTTTGATCTTTGGCTTGCACGTTCACGTTGGTATTCCGGATCGCGAGCGACAAATTCACATCATGAATGCGTCGCGTTATTTTCTGCCGCACGTGCTTGCCCTAACGACGTCTTCGCCGTTCTGGATGGGTCACAACACCGGTTTGAAGTCTTATCGTTCGGAAATCTTCAAGCAGTTTCCGCGCACTGACATCCCCGATCACTTCGATTCCTATCCAGGGTTTCAGCGTTACGTGGACCTGCTGGTAAAGACGGGCTGCATCAACGACGGCAAAAAGATTTGGTGGGATTGCCGGCCGCATCCCATCTTTCCAACGTTGGAGTTTCGCATCTGCGACATTCCCACACGGGTGGACGACACGGTCGCGATTGCCGCGTTGTTCCAGGCTATTGTGGCAAAGCTCACCAAACTGATTGAAAAGAACCTCGGCTTTCGTCTGTACCGGCGCATGCTGATTCAGGAAAACAAGTGGCGCGCCGTGCGCTGGGGCCTGGACGGCAAGATGATCGATTTCGGGAAGCAGAAGGAAGTGCCGACGCGAGATCTGGTTCTCGAGCTTCTGGATTTTGTTGACGACGTGGTCGACGATCTCGGCTCGCGCAAAGAAATCGAGCACATCCACACGATTCTGCAGCGAGGGACTTCCGCAGAGGAACAGCTCCGCGTCTATAACGAAACCAAGGATTTGACGGCTGTCGTCGATCGCTTAATGGAATTGACGATGGAGAACGTCCCGCGGGATGTAGACCTCAGCGTAGGAAAATTCGCCACCGCGCAGTCGACGATTGCGAAGTGACGTTGCGGTTCGGGCTCGTTTCTAACCTTCAAGTCTTCCTGCCGTCTCTCTCCGCCAGATAGTACTGCCACAACATCCTTGCAGCAACGGAGCGATACGGACGCCAGCGTTCGGCGATCTTTGCCAGCTCAGGGAAAGAAGGCCGTGTCTTCATCTTGCGGAGTCGACCAACCGCCGTTGCCAGCGCTACATCACCATCGGGCCAGATGTCCGGACGTCTCAAGACCATGAGGAGATAAATGTTCGCCGTCCAGGGGCCGACACCCTTGATGCTCAACAACCTCGCGTGAGCGTCCTCATCATTCAGCCTGCCAATTCGATCCAGATGGCCGTTCCGGAACGCTTCAGCCACCTGTACGCAGTAATGCGCCTTCTGTCGCGTCACGCCCAGCGAGCGCAAATACGGCTCACCTGATTCAATAAATCCCTGGGCCGTAAACGGTTGGATATTTAGTTTCAGTCGCTCGAACATCGCCCGTGCCGAAATCAGAGAGACCTGTTGCTCGAGCACAATGCGCAACAGTGTCGTGAATCCCGGACGTCGCCCCCACATCGGCGGCGGACCATAGGCACTGTGAATGAGAGCGAGGTGGCGATCGCGCGTGGCCAGGATTTCGGCTGCGGCCGCAAGGCTCTCGCCAGTGAGACGAGTGAGACGGGCGTGCCGATCCAAAGCGCCGTCGCTGCTTCGCTTTGCCGGCGCACTCCAGACCTTAGCTGACGGTTTCAAATGCTTGGAAGGTGTTACCAGGGCTATCGCTGACGCCCGCAGGTACAAGGCGCGAGCCCTGGACCTGCGGAGGTCGGGTTGCGATCTTACGGTCTTACGGAGTAGCTGTGATAGTGAACCGCGAGGCCGGCACGTTGGATTTCACATCGTAGCTGGTAATGTCGAGGTCTGCCATTGGTTGTCCCTGCAGACGGGTGACGATGTGAAAGGGCAGCATCATGCAATCAGCCCGGCGATAGTCGCTGCGCTGCTCTTCGATCAAGACTTTGCTGTTATAGCGCGTGACTATCCTGTCGATTAGGAATGTCTGCTTACTAATCCAGTAGCGCACCGTGTCTTCGGCGTTGAACTTAACTTCCACCACATAGTCGTTGCCTTCATCGGCTTGTCGCGCGGCGACCAGTTGACCTTCGATGGCCCGATTCAAAGTGTCAAAGCCCATCATGGCCCAGTGACGTGATGCGGCAGTTTCGCGAACTCGAAACTCGTTGCCGAACATCATCCCTCCACCGGTTGCGCCGGTGAACACCAGAAAAGTCGGTCCGGGTCCCATGGAAGCAATCGGGGCGACATCGAGTCTCCGACGCATCTGCTTGTCCTGATAGTCGGTGATCTTGAGCTTGACCTCGGCCATGGCGCCGAGCGGATTGGCAGCCATACCGCCAAAGGCAGCCGCATTCACGAAGCCGCTTGCCTGCACCGTGACGTGCTGCAAGCCGGCGTAATCGGGACCACCGTGTGCGATCCTCGTAACGCTAAGAATTTCGCGGCCGCTGAAATCAGCTGCCGAGTTTGAAATTGTCGAAGCCGTGGTGATTAAAGCTAAGACCGCCAGGCAAAGAATAAAGAGCACAGACTTCCTGCCAACCATTCGTTGAAACATCTTTGGACTCCTCCCGAATTGCGTCTGATGTGCGCGATCGATGACCCGTTATAGCAGAGTTCGACCGCGCGGGTTAATAGCTAAGGATGACAAAAGGGGCACTAAACAAATCATGAAGTGGCAGGATGTTCCAGAGCCAAACGCAGAAAGTTCTCGAACAGCACTCGCCCATCACGCGATTCGTTGGGATGCTCCCACCGAGTGCGACTCTTGTTCCAGTCCTCGAAAGATTTTTCCAGATGAAACTGGACTGAGTAGATAAGCTGGTTTCCGGATCGCCTGACCATCATTTGATTGCGGCAGAGATATGAAGTGGCCAACAGCTTAAAGCCCGCCGGCAGACGATCCAGTTGTAATCCGTGATTTTGCCAGACGCGCAGGATGCGTCCCTCTTTGGTGTAGTCCTGCCACAGTCCCGATTGCGGATTGTCTATCTGTTGAAAAATCGGATCAGCAGGGTCAACTATGCGCACCAGCCTATACTGATACTCCGTGATGCGATTGTCGCGACGGGCGCGCTGTTCCTGGCTATCAAGCGTGACGACGCGGACGCCGAAACTCAAGCCGATCAATTGGTGCCCGCCACAAATTCCCAACACCGGCACCGGCGTGTTTTGTATGAAGTTCGAGAAACTGCTCAGGATTTCGGGCTTGTAATAGTCAAAGTCGCGGAGGGTGCCACTAAGCACGATTGCGTCAGGTCGAAAGCTGTCCACAGCTTCCGCAACCGCTGAGACGTGGACGACTTGAGTGCGTGGTTCCTTCACCAGACGTTGCACATTGCTAACTATGTTTTGTAGTGCCAGTTGAGCAATTCGGCGCTCACGCTTGAGATGCGTTGAGACCTCTTTCCCCCAATCCGCGCGCGCTATCTCTGAAAGATCGCCTTCGTCCCTGAGCAGATTATCGACAATCAGAACGCGGGCGGTGTCGATGGTCTTCTCGATCGGTTCGTAGCGACAGAAAGTCTGCTGGTTGAAAGGGAAGGGAAGCGAATCAACGCTTTCTGTGCCGGCTTCGCTTAGATCTGTTTCTTGAGTTTCCACGGTAATCTGAAAAAGGCTAGCCACGAAAAAGCGCAAAAGTCGCAAGAAAGGAAGGACGCACTAACTTTGTGGTTCGCGGATTCGGCCTTTCATTCTAACTTGTGCTTCTTGTGCCTTTTTGCGGCTCATATCCTTGCTTCGTGCTTTGCTTAAACTCCGGAATCCGTGTTCCGGCGCCGGCTGCAGCAATTTCATCTCGTACTCTACCAATTAACAGCCTACGAATGCGAGCGCGGAACGCTGTACTGCGATCGCTTGCCATGCTATCGACCAACAGCAGCATGCGATGCCAGGAGCTCTCAAGTTGGTCAGCCAGGTGCGAGATCATCGTGATGTCATAAGGGACCGCCACTGCTTTGCAGCCGGTCCGTGCCAGCACCGCGAGATAGCGCGCGGTGGCCAGATCGGGACAGAGCATCCGTTGCCGGCCGGCTTTCAGTTCAATGCCGAGCAATGTGTGGTGGATTTCAGGTTGGGCTCCTCTGGCAATCAGAGGGAACTGGTACGAGCGCGTGCGGACAGTCAGGACGAGTTGGCGATAGATGCGCGGCATCCACGAGTCACCAAGCTGCTCTTCAATCTCTGACACGTAGCGCGCGGCGGAAGTCATCGGGTTTGACTTCACCGGAATCGCACCGAAATCGAAGGCTTCGCACCAAAGGTGCTGATGACCCGGCCGGGGAACAGGCCCATGTAAAATACGCCGGCGATGGTAATCACCAAAGCGATCGCGATGCTGACTGGAACCGCCGGCGCAGCGAACGGCGCGTCGCGGTCGCGAAAGAACATGACGATGATCAGCCGCAAATAGTAGTAAGCCGAAATGGCCGTGTTCAAAACGCCAATCACTACCAGCCAGACGTAACCCTCGCGCAGCGCTGCGCTGAAGACCATGATCTTGCCCATGAAGCCCGCCGTTAGCGGCATGCCCAATAAGCTCAGGAGAAAGATCGAAAGCGAAAAAGCGAGCACCGGCGAGATGAAGCCGATGCCGTTATAGTCTTCAACACTGGTATTCCGATCGCCGCTGCGGGCCATCAGAGTCACAACGGCGAAAGCGCCCATGTTCATCACTGCATAAGTGAGAAGATAAAACGCCACGGCTGCCAGCGTCGCACTTCTCTGTACCGGATCGGCGGTGGCCCCGGCCGCAACGAATCCGACCAGCGCATAACCCGCATGCGCAATCGAAGAATAAGCGAGCATGCGCTTCACGTTGTTCTGCACGATGGCGACGATGTTGCCGACACTCATCGTCAGTGCAGCCATAATCGCCAGCGCACCAAGCCAGGATTTGTGTGCGTAACCAGCGGTGCTGGCCGCGGCTGTGGCGATCGGAAATCCGATCAGGAATACACGCATGAACGAAGCAAAGCCGGCTGCTTTTGGACCAGCGGCCATGAAGGCAGTGACCGGCGTCGGCGCGCCCTCATAAACGTCCGGCGTCCAAACATGAAAAGGCGCGGTCGCGATCTTGAACCCAAAACCAATCAGCATCATCGCGGCGCCGGCTAACATCAGGGGCGGATACAGAGAGTGATCGAGGCGGCCGGCGATGGCGGCAATGTTCGTGGTTCCCGGCAGGGCTTCGGTTGCGGTCGCGCCATAAACCAAGGCGATTCCATAAAGCAAAAATGCGGAAGCAAACGAGCCGAGAATAAAGTACTTCAACGAAGATTCATTCGAACGCACATCTGTGCGGCGAAAGCCCGCCAGCACATAGGTCGCAATCGATAGAATCTCGAGGCCCAGAAACACGATCACCAGATCACCGCCTGAGGCCATCAGCATCATGCCGCAGGTGGCAAACAGCAGCAGCGCGTGAAATTCGCCAGCCGGGAGTTTCTCGACGTCGATCCAAACCATCGCGATCAAAATCGTCAGGATTGAAACGATCAGGAAGATTAAGGTGAAGCTCAGACGCAGCTCATCAAGGACAATCATGCCGTTGAAGGCGCTGCGCGGACCCGGCCAGGCCACTGCCAGCCAGATTGAAGCCACCCCGGCAGCGATTAACGCTATGATCGATAACGCGCCCGTGACCCAACGCTGACCGCGCGCAGAAAATGCGTCCACCATCATAATCACCACGCCCGCGACACCGACAATTAGCTCGGGCGCAATTAGCGTGAGATTGATATCAGGGTTGGCCGCTTGTAATGCGATCGATAACATCGAGTTCAAACTAGCGATCAGACTCGGAACTTGTCCCTAATAGTTTGTTTAACCGCGCGCGCATGTCCGCTTTGTACGCGTCCGCGGGCGAACGCATGCCAAACTGCACCGGCGCTTGAACTTTCCCGTTCTTGCCCAGAAAAACAATCATGGGCAGGCGCACGCGTGGCGAAAACTGGAGAAAGACCATTTTGGCGGTGTCCCGCAGAACCGGAAAACTTACTTTTCGTTCCTTTGCATATCGCTTCAGGGCGTTGTTGGTAACTTCTTCCGGTCTTTCAATGCTGACCCAGAAAAACTTCACCGGCTTGCCCTGATACTCGGCGAGCAGTTGCTCCAGGGCCCGCAGTTCAGTGCTGCACGGAGCACACCACGTGGCGCCAAACGAAATCAGCACCACGTTTCCCCGCAAGTCGGCCATGTCGACGACTCGCCCATCGAGCCCCTGCATTTTCATGTTGGGCTCAGCCGGCAACTTGTCGCCCTGGCCTAACGCCCGACCAGTCGTGACACAAAGGAGGCCGACAGCCAGAAAGCCTAAGATTGGTTTTAGAAAGTGGAAACGCGTTCTTTTCATGATGCTAAGTTAACGAGATTTCTCCTGCTTAACCTTTGCGGCGACCTCCGTTGCCGAATCTGCCCGAGGGTTGATGACAAATCGACGGGCCGCTTCAATGCTCGCGCGCGAGCGATTAAGGAACGGACCGGGATACACGCCCATGACGAGCATCAGCACCACGAGCGGCAGCAGCAAACCGGCCTCGCGCGCGTTCAGGTCCGGCAGCGCGGCATTGGCCTCGCTGGTCTTCGTTCCGAACACCACACGTTGCAGCATCCAGAGCATGTATACCGCTGCCCAAATGACCCCCGTACCCGCCAACATCGTGAAGATCCACGCATGACGAACAGCGCTCGATGTCCACGCGCCCAGCATGATCAAAAACTCGCCGACAAAGCCGTTTAAGAAAGGTAAGCCAATTGACGAAAGCGATGCTATGACGAATAGCGCCGAGAACCAGGGCATCGGCCGAGCCAGTCCGCCAAAATCCGAAATCATGCGCGTATGACGGCGCTCGTAAATCATGCCGACGAACAGGAATAGCGCGCCGGTTGAGACACCATGATTCAGCATCTGATAAAGCGCGCCCTGCATGCCCTGCTCGGTAAATGAAAACAATCCGAGCACGACGAAACCCATGTGACTGACCGATGAGTAGGCGACCAGGCGCTTCACGTCGGGCTGCACCATTGCCACCAGCGCGCCATAGATGATCCCAATCACCGCAAGCGTGATCATTACCGGCGCGAACTGGCGCGATGCGTTCGGGAACAACCCGAAGTTGAATCGCAGCAATCCATAGGTACCCATCTTTAGTAGCACGCCCGCCAGGATCACCGACCCGGCGGTAGGCGCTTCGGTGTGCGCATCGGGCAGCCACGTGTGCAGCGGCCATAGAGGCACCTTGATACAGAACGCCAACGCAAAGGCAAGGAAGAGCCAGAACTCAGCCCGTGGCGAGATTAGCGCCTGGCTCCTCAGCGTTTCGCTGAGAACTGCATAGTCGAAGGTGCCGATGCCGGTCGCTGTCTGGTGGATGAAATAGAGCGCGATGATGCCCACCAACATTAGCAGCGAGCCTACTGCTGTGTAGATGAAGAACTTGACAGCGGCATAGACTCGCCGCTCGCCGCCCCAGACGCCGATTAAGAAAAACATCGGGACCAGAGAGGCTTCGAAGAACAAATAGAAAAGCAGCAGGTCGAGCGAGACGAACACGCCAATCATCGCCGACTCAAGCAGAAGCATCAGCACGTAATAGGTGAGCTGACGTTTGGCGATCGCCGTCCAGCTCGAGAGAATTGCAATCGGCATTAGCAGCGTCGTCAGCAGAACCAACCAGAGGCTGATGCCGTCAACACCGATGTGATAGCGCGCGCCGATAGCAGCGATCCACGGATAATTCTCTTCAAAGCGAAAGGCCGCCATCGCGCCGCCAGCGCCTTGAATCAGGAGCAGCGATACCAGAAATGAAAGCGTGGTAAATCCGAGCGCAATCCAGCGATGATGCGACTCTCGCGCCCCGGGCGTGAAGCTGTAGGCAATCGCTGTCGCCGCGCCGATGACGGGCAGGAGAATCAGAATTGTGAGCAGGTGACTCTGCATTTGAGTTCATTTGGAGTGCGGCGGCTTGACGCCGCTTTTGTCTCCCGCTAACGCCCTCAGTAAAAGCGGTGACAAGTCACCGCACTCCAAAAGTTCTACTTAATCAAAAACCTCAAAACGTGCGCGCCGCTGTAAGCGAAGTAGCCGATGATGATCAGCGCGCCGGCCAAAATGATCGCTGCGTAACCACGCACAAAACCAAGCTGCATGTGACGCACCGTCCGGCCCGTCTTCACCACAAATCCTCCCAGCGCGTGAATCAAACCGTCGATGACGCCGATGTCAAATACTTTCCACAGACCTTCACGTGACGTCACCAGAATGGGTTTGATTATCGTGGCGTCGTAAATCTCATCGACGTAGTACTTCTGCTCGAGCAGGCCCGGCATCCGGCGCAGTGGCTGCTTCTGGAACATCATCCAACCAATGCCGATACCCGTGATAGCAATCAGGACCGAGATAAGCGTAAAAAGTCGCTCTTGCGAAATCTCCGCGGGATTGTGAAGCGCTTCACCGCCGTGCGAATCCTTAGCCGGCGCCACTGCGGCTTTGCCGTCAATCGCCTGCGGAGGCGGAGACAGCCATTGCAATTGCTCGGTTCCTTCTCTTGCATTTCCCTCGTGGTTCGGAGCCTGGCTGACCACGGGTTCGAGCGTGCGCTCGAAATAGTTTTCCGGATGACCGCCGGTTAGCGAGCTGAGCGCATAAGGAACGCCGACCAGCCCTCCTAAGGTTGAAAGCACCGCGAGCACGATGAGCGGAATAGTCATCGAGAGCGGCGATTCGTGCGGCGTGTGATCGCTGTCGTGCGAGTGGCTGGCTTGCGGTTCGTGTTGCGAGTGATCGCCGTGGCCCGAACTGGCAGCTTGCGCTCCAAAACGCTCATTTCCCCAAAACGTCATGACCATCAAGCGCGTCATGTAAACCGCGGTCAAAAGCGCCGTCACTGCTCCGATGAACCAGAGTGCTTTGTTAAAGCCGGGCGAAACCCCCTCTAAATGTCCGCTCCATGTCCGCCAAAGAATTTCATCCTTGGAAAAGAAACCCGCAAAGATGGGCACGCCGCAAATTGCCAGCCAGCCCGCACACATGGTCAGCCAGGTGATGGGCATATACTTCCGTAGCCCGCCCATTCGCCGCATGTCCTGCTCGTGGTGCATACCGTGAATCACTGAACCTGAGCCCAGGAACAACTGCGCCTTAAAGAACGCATGCGTCATCACATGAAAGATCGCCGCGACAAACGCGCCAACGCCGCACGCCATGAACATGTAGCCAAGCTGGGATATAGTCGAGTAAGCCAAAACCTTCTTAATATCGTTCTGGGCGATGCCGATCGTAGCCGCAAACAAAGCCGTGGCCGCGCCTACGATCGCCACGATGAACATTGCGGTGGGCGCATGGGTGTAAATTGTCGAGCAGCGCACGACCATGTAAACCCCGGCCGTCACCATCGTCGCGGCATGAATAAGCGCTGATACCGGAGTGGGGCCGGCCATCGCATCCGGCAACCAAACAAACAACGGAATCTGCGCGCTCTTGCCCGTCGCGCCAATGAAGAGGAGCACCGCAACCGAAGTGATGCCGCCTGCGAAGATTGCTCCCCAGGCAAATCCGTCGATTGGCAAATTGCCGATAGCCGTCAGCGCGCTGGTAACACCCAGGGCAGGCTTCTCGAAGAAGCTAATCGAGCCGGTCATGAAAAAGATCAGCATCAATCCCAGCACAAAGCCCCAATCACCGACGCGGTTCGCGATGAAAGCCTTCTTGGCCGCCGGAGCCGCTTCGTCCTTATCAAGATAGAACCCGATCAGCAGGTACGAGCAGAGCCCGACACCTTCCCAGCCGACAAACATCAACAGAAAGTTGTCTGCCAGCACCAGCGTCAGCATCGCGAACATGAACAGGTTCAAGTAAGCGAAAAAACGATAGTAGCCGCGATCGCCATGCATATAGCCGGTCGCGAAGATGTGGATGAGCAGGCCGACAAAGGTAATGAACAGTGCATAGATGCCACTCAGGCGATCCATTGCCAGGCCAAAGTCGGCCCGAAAGGTTCCGACCTGAATCCAGGTCCAGAGATGATCCATCAGCGGCCCTGTTCCGCGCAGCGCACCGTTTGGTTTGAACGCGAGGTAGAACGCGACGATCGTCGAGACGCCTACCGAAGCGCAGGCGACGATGCCGATGAATCGTTCGTTGCGCAGACGGCGACCGACGAGCCAGTTGATCAGCGCGCCGGCCAGCGGAGCAAAGATAATTAAGCTGAGAAGATTGGTCTCCATAGAGATCGTCAGTGGTCAGTAGTCAATGGTCAGTTGCACAGAAAACTTGCAGCGATACGACCTTCGTTTAGAAAAACAACTGACTACTGACAACGGACTACTTACAGCTTTAAAGTACTGGCATCATCCACATCCAGCGACTCGCGATTCCGAAAGATGGCGATGATGATGCCCAAACCTACGGCTGCCTCTGCAGCCGCGACGGTCATCACGATGAAGACGAACAATTGGCCTGACACGTCGCGAAAGAAGCTCGAGAACGCTACGAACGTCAGGTTTACGGCATTCAGCATCAGCTCAATGCACATGAACATCGAGATCACGTTGCGCTTGATCATCACGCCGACCACGCCGATCGTGAACAGCACAGCCGAAAGCGCCAGGTACCATGAAAGTTGTGGTCCCATAGATTTCGTACTTAAGTTCTTACAGGTCTTCGTCGGGCACGTGTGGCGCCCCTTCGATGCCTAAAAGCTTTTCTGCTTCAATGGTGCTGTGCGACACGATTGGTGTCGGGTTCTCTCCCGCGCGTGGATCCAGAACGTCCCTGGCTAAAACTTGATAGCCGGGGACGACAACCGCACGGGGAGGCAACAAGCCCCCTCTACGCGCCAGCGTCATTGCGCCTACGACCGCCATTAACAAGAGTATCGAGGTGATTTCAAACGGCAGCAGGTAAGTCGTGAACAATCCGGTTCCGATCGAAGATGTCAGGCCGACGTCAGAAATATTCCGTGTCGGCGTCAACGGCGAGGCCTGCACAAAATAAATAATGAACGCGGCTTCGGCGAATAAGACTGCCGCCAGGCCCACCGCAATCGGAACCAACGATCGCAAACGCGCCGGTCGCTCCGCCTCCTCAACGTTAAGCAACATGATCACAAAGACGACCAGCACCATAATCGCACCCGCGTATACGATGACCTGCACGGCGGCGATGAAAGGCGCAGCCAGCGTTACATACAAACATGCGAGCGAGATAAAAACGCCAATCAGCGAGATGGCGCTGTATAGCGGATTGCGCTGCGCGACCATCGAGATCGCGCAACCAATTGCCAACCCGGCGAACAGAATGAAAAGCAGTACGCTCATCCCCAGAAACCGAGAGCCGTCTTTAAGTACTTGTTCAAATAGTCCAGTGCGCCCAGCCACTGTAGCGTCGCTGTCAGAACGATGTTGATGATTGCCAGCGGCACCAGAAACTTCCAACCAAAGTTCATCAACTGATCGAAGCGAAACCGCGGCAGCGTCCCGCGCAACCAGATGTAAAGGAACAGGAACAGGATGACTTTGCCGAAGAAGTAAAACACGCCCAGCAACGGCCATTGGTGCACGAAGGGTCCGTTCCAACCGCCCAGAAACAGCGTCGTCGCCAGCATTGAAACGGTAAACATGTTGACGTATTCAGCCAGGAAAAACAGCGCAAACTTCATGGCACTGTATTCGGTGTGAAAACCGGCAACCAGTTCAGTTTCAGCCTCAGGCAAATCAAACGGGACGCGATTGGTTTCAGCGATGGCCGCGATCAGATAGACGAGAAAGCCCAGTGGCTGAACCCAGATTAGGTTCCAACCGCTGATGCCGAGGTGGCCCGCCTGTTGTTCGACGATGCTGTAAAGATCGAGCGTGCCCGATTGCAGAATCACTCCAATCAACGCCAGGCCCAGCGCCAGCTCATACGAGATCATCTGGGCCGAAGACCGCAGCCCGCCCATCAAACTGTATTTGTTGTTTGACGACCAGCCGGCCAGGGCGATCCCATAGACCCCCACCGAAGTAACTCCGAGCACGTAGAGCAGGGCAACGTCGAATCGAGCAATGACCAAAGGAATCGTCTGGTTGATGATGGGAAGATGAATCTCAGGCCCGAAGGGATAAACCACGATCGTCATCAGGGCGGCCGTGGTGGCGATGACCGGGGCGAGGAAATAAACGAAACGCGTCGACTTATCCGGGACGATGTCTTCCTTGAAGATAAACTTGATCAGGTCGGCGAGGGGTTGCAGAATCCCCCCAGGGCCCACGCGGTTCGGACCCAGCCGGCCCTGAATGAAGCCCAGCACGCGGCGTTCAGCCAACACCGTGTAAGCGACCATCGTCATCACGACGAAGAACGCGACTCCAATGCCTAACATCAGCCAGGCAACATGTATTAGATCGTCCATCAGATTTGGAGTGCGGCGACTTGTCGCCGCTTTGGTCTAACCTCCAGCAATGAAAAAGCGGCGACAAGTCGCCGCACTCCATACCTCACACAACTGCCGGCTCCCGCTTTAAATCTTCATCAATCGTGATCTGATAAAGAGGCGAGATCGCGAACGAGTCGGGCGTCGGATTACCCGCCGCTAACAGGTGAAACTGCGGCACCTTGTCCGTCAACGTGCCGAGCTGAAACAGTTCGTGCCCGACTCGCGGCGTTTCGCCAATCTTCTCACCAGCATCGCTAAGCTTTTCAACTGCACCACGAAAACGGTCAATCTCACTTGCAAGATCCTTCTTTGGCGCGATTGCATGCTGGACCTGGACCGGCTGGCTTTCGTCTTTCAAAAGCGGATAGCGCAAGCCCGCGTAGCCCGTCACGCGTTCGGCGATCTCGCGAAACACTGCGCTGGCGGACGCCTCGAAACCAAAATCAATGCCGAACTCTTTCGCCAATTGCGTCGTGATCATCCAATCGGGCTTTGATTGATTCACAGGGTCAATCGACTGACGCACGCGCTGCACAAATCCATCGTTGTTGGTGAACGTGCCGTCAACTTCGGCGAACGAAGCAGCGGGCAGCACGACATCCGCAAACGCGGTGGTGTCTGTCTCGAAAAGCTCCTGCACGATTAGGAAATCAAGCTTCTGCAAAGCAGTCTCGCGTCCGCGCATATGCTCAGGCAGTAGACTTCCTGCCAGATACAGAGCGCGGATCGATTCACCCGTGGCATCCAGCAGTTCGGTCAAATCCTTGCCGTCGCCTATCATGTCGTGCGCACCGACACTGTTGTTATAGAGCGGCAACGGATGAAGCAAAACGCGGCGACCTTCGCCCGCAAAAATGTATGGCAGTTGAGCCACAATTGCCCGGGCCTCAGCGCTTAACTCTCCGCCGAACATGATCACCACATCGCCTTCAGTTGCGGCGATTGCCTCGCGAACGGATTCAAGCTCGCGCGCTTCGACTCCCAATTTGGCTGCGACCAAATTGTCATTTGACTTGTCGACCAGCGCGAGCACCGCCGCGTCTTCCGTTCCCGGCCGGATGTGCACGAATTGCGACGCCTGTTCACGCAGACGAATTGGGACACTGTTAATGAGGACGAACCTGGCGCCGCCATTTCGCACCGCCTGGCGAATCTGTTTTCCGGTCAACGGTTGGAGCTCTTCCGGCTCGCCACCAATCAGAACGATAGTGTTCGCGTAGCGAATGTCGCGATGCGTTGCCAGCTTTCCTCCCAGATTGTCGAAGAAAGGTTTGAGGCTAAAGGCGTCGGCAATTGCGAGGTTTTCCGTTTCGATGACTTCGGACGCGAACTTTCGCAGGCAGTACAGCGATTCGTTGGTCAGACGCGGACTGCCCACAATTCCCACCGCGTTACTGCCGTGAGCGGCGACGACCGAATCCAGTTTCTGCGCGGTAAACCGAATGGCTTCGTCCCAGGTTGCCGGAATCAGCTTGCCGTCTTTTTTGTAACGAATCAGCGGCGTGCGAAGTCGCTTTTCATGATTCACAAACGGATGGCCAAAGCGGCCCTTGATGCACAGGAACTCTCCATTAAGTCCATTTACGTAGCGATCGCGGGCCACCACTCGCATCAACTCGCCACCGCGCGAGCCGAGTGACATCTGGCAGCCGTCCGAACAGTAGGTGCAGGTCGAAACCGTCTGCGTCAGTTCCCAGGGCCGTGCCTGATGCCGGTAGGTTCCGTCGAGCAGAGTTCCGGTAGGACATACCTCAATGCAGTTTCCGCATTGAGAGCAATCCAGCCAACCACCATAAGTTCCGATGACCGTATTCGAGCCCCGATTACCGGCTTCGATGGCATCTTCGCCCATCCACTCATCGCAGACGCGCGTGCAACGCTTGCAGAGGATGCAGCGCTGCGGATCGTTGGCGACCATTGGCGAGAGATATTTTTCCGGGCGAGCGTTCTTTCTTTCGATGAAGCGCTCTTCCAGGTTGCCCCAATCAAAGGTCAGCTCCTGTAACTCGCATTCGCCACCACGATCGCAGACCGGACAATCGAGCGGGTGATTGGCGAGCAGAAACTCCAGCATCGAGCGCTGAGCTTTTTGGATCTCTTCGCTTTGCGTGGTTACGATCATGCCGTCAGTGCAGATGATGGTGCAGGACGTCTGGAGCTTGGGCATCTTTTCGATGCGCACCAGGCACATTCGACACGAAGCCTGCAGAGCCAGGTCGGCGTAATAGCAAAACGATGGGATGTCGAACTCGTGGTCGCGGCACACGTCGATCAGACGGGCGCCTTTCGCGACCTGGAAGTCCTTGCTGTTGATGGTTACTTTGATTAGTTCTGATTGATCCATTGGGTCATTGAATCATTGATTCATTGAATCAATGAACAAATGAATCAATTCTTCGCCAG
>Ga0070707_100000286_pt1 | contig 49613 bp, 37 predicted proteins | sample KBSK5502metaG_FD_65468 | JGI IMG/M metagenome (GOLD analysis project Ga0070707, IMG submission 65468) | Corn, switchgrass and miscanthus rhizosphere microbial communities from Kellogg Biological Station, Michigan, USA - KBS K5-50-2 metaG | ecosystem: Host-associated > Plants > Roots >... | reverse complement strand
GCTTTGAATCCAATGGTCATGTGGTGGAAAAGGTTTCGAGAGAGCAAGTCCTTGGGCAACTCAAGGTGCCCAAACCCTTGACGCCATGGCCCTTCGGTTTCGCTAAACTTATTCATAATAATACACTTGGTCTCGGTCCACGAGCTTGGTCGATCCAATCATTTGGCTGTCTGGGTGCCCTTCATCTATTTATTGCGAGTAGCCGTCGGAATTTGTAAAGTATTGGATTCAAATTGTTTAATTGAGCCCCAGGGCAAGCCGCACTTACCTCGCCGTGAGTTCAATGGCGATAGCTTGCTAGAGATGGATTGCATTCCTCCTCAAACTCGAAACGCTCGTTTTAATGGCGGATGATTCGAATGACAAAGACTGCAGTTGTGACCGGGGCCGAAGGTTTCATTGGCTCACACATGGCTAGATATCTTCAAGGCAAGGGTTGGAATGTAATCGGGACGTACGACTCTGAAGGCTCTACGCCCTTTCCAAGACTGCCAAATTTGCGATTCGCACAATGCGATTTGCGGAATGGGCAGCGCGTGACGCAACTCTTGGCCCAGCATCAACCGACACTCATCTTCCATTTGGGAGCGCAGAGCTTGCCCACGGTGTCATGGGCGGATCCGGTCCAGACCTTCGAAGCAAATATCATGGGGTCTTTATATCTTTTCGAGGCAGCTAGATACATGCGCAGACCTCCTGTCATCGTATCGGCATGCTCTAGCGCCGAGTACGGAAATGTGCCAGCATCAGCTATCCCAGTTAAAGAAGAGCAGCCGCTGCAACCCTTGCATCCGTACGGAATCAGCAAAGTATGTCTGGATTTGCTGGGGCGTGAATACTTTCTCGACTTCAAGATTCCGACGGTGAACATTCGTCTTTTCAACACCACCGGTCCCGGCAAAACCAATGATGCACCCTCCGATTTTGTGCGACAAGTAGCGCGAATCAAGAAGGGTCTGCAGGCTCCGGTGATAGAGGTTGGAAATTTAAAACCCCGTCGCGCCTTCTTGGATGTTCAAGATACCGTCAGGGGATTTTATCTCGCCGCGATGAAGGGGAAGCATGGTGAGGCTTATAACCTCTGTGCAACCCGGACGTATCGCATCCACGAGGTCCTGCACACGGCGATTCGGTTGGCAGGTGTCAAAGCGGAAATTAGGCCCGTTCCTCGTTTAATGCGCCCTTCCGATGAGAAAATCATTTTCGGTAGCACGCAGAAGATCCGTAAGGATACCGGTTGGCGGCCGCTGAATACCATCGAGCAGACTTTGAAATCGATGCTGGACTACTGGCAAGCGGTTCTTTGAGAAAAATTTCTGCCAGCGTGCTCCCGCAAAGTCATGGAAACCCTTTGGACGTAAATATCAATCCATCGACTCGAGTTGGCAGTTCCTCGGAGGAGATACCCGTCCTGCTCCTGGTAGGAGGTATGGGGACGCGGCTTCGGTCGGTACTTTCCGATAAGCCGAAGCCGCTCGCTCCCATTGGGGACATCTCCTTCCTCGAATTGCTAGTGCTGCAACTTCGTTCACAAGGATTCCACCAACTTGTGATGTGTACGGGTTTTCAGGCCGATCAGATTAAGCAAGAGTTCGCCGATGGTCGCAAATGGGATGTCACGGTTGACTATTCTGAAGAATCGCGTCCCCTGGGGACAGCCGGAGCCATAAAGTTGGCAGAACGCTTTGTTTCGCAAGCTCCCGACTTTCTAGTGATGAACGGTGACTCATTCCTCGAGCTTGATCTTCGCCGATTGATCCGTTTCCACCGGGTGCATGGCGGATCGGCCAGCATCGCCGTGCGCCGGGTCCCCGACGCAGCGAGGTATGGGACAGTCCACGTAGATGAGAAAGATCGCGTTGTTCGTTTCAGCGAAAAGATGGGGATCCGCGAGCCCGGCTTGGTCAACGGCGGCGTATACGTGTTCAAACGAGAGGCTTTCCAGCATATTGCAGACGAACCTTCCAGCCTCGAAAAGGATGTAATCCCCAGTCTTCTGAGTCAGGGGGTCTTTGCCCTCGAACAGAAGGGTATTTTCATCGATATTGGGACTCCCGAGGATTACGCGTGCGCTCAATCCCTTTACGAGAGCCTTTCCCAGGCAGCTCTTTCAGATTCTCACGTTGCATCCGAAAAGCACCTGCAGCAGTAATCTCGAAATCTGAAATCGCGAGCTTCGTTCTGGCGGAAAGAGACTCTGGACAGGGAACTGCGAAAGAGAATATCGCTCCATCCAGTAGAAGTCAGGGTATAAGGCAGCATTTTTGGATCGTGACGGTCATCATCAATCAAAAAACTCTGGCAGGAAAGTACGTGACCCGTGCACCATCTCTTTTCGAAGCTGTACCGCAAATTCTCCTTTGGAAATTCCTGAAAAGAGAGCCTAAAGCATGATCATCACCCGCACTCCATTCCGCATCTCTTTCTTTGGCGGAGGCACCGATTATCCGATCTGGTACCGCGAACATGGTGGTGCCGTGCTGTCCACGGCCATTGACAAATGTTGTTATATCACCTGCCGGCATCTTCCGCCATTTTTCGAATACCACAGCCGCATTTCCTACTCGAAAGTGGAAAATGTGGACCATAACAACGCGATTGAACATCCCTCTGTCCGCGGATGTCTCCAGTTCCTTGGCATTGACGAGGGAGTTGAGATTCACCACGTTGCGGACCTGCCAGCTCGCACCGGTTTGGGTACGAGTTCCGCCTTCACTGTTGGATTCTTGCTGGGCCTACACGCGCTCAGAGAGCAGATGCGCAATAAACATGCGCTGGCACTCGATGCCATTCATGTGGAGCAGGAAATCCTCAAGGAGGCCGTCGGTTCACAAGACCAGATCAGCGCTGCCTACGGTGGTTTTAATCGTATCAATTTTCATACGGACGGCGGATTTGAAGTCAGACAGGTGATTGCTCCGGCCGCGAGACTCGCCGCGCTCCAACAGCACTGCGTTCTCTTTTTCACCGGATTTTCCCGAATCGCTTCCGAGATCGCCAAAGAGCAGATTCGAGTGACTCCACAAAAAAAGCGCGAACTGGAAACTATGCATCAAATGGTCGATGAAGCGGAAGCCATCATCAGCAATTCCAATCGCTCGCTCGATGAATTTGGTCACTTGCTGAACGAATCCTGGCAGATCAAAAGAACGCTCACCAACAACGTCACCAATAGCAGCCTTGATGAAATCTACGAAGCGGGTCGGAGTGCCGGTGCTCTGGGTGGCAAACTGCTCGGAGCGGGCGGCGGTGGTTTCATGCTTTTCTTTGTGGCTCCTGAGCGGCGAAGGGAATTGCGCATGCGGCTCAAGAATCTCCTGTGTGTTCCATTCTCATTCTCGAACCGGGGCAGTCACGTCGTTGTGCACGAACCGGATGAAGTCTACGACAAGTCGCTGACCGCGGAGCGTTCCGAAGTTTACGCACAACAGCCCTCCTCAAGGAACCAAGATAAATACCCTACTTGAAGGTGAAAAGGTGGCTACGCAAAAAGTGCAGTCCCTCCCTCCGTACGTCCTGATCACTCCGGCTCGAAACGAGGAGGAGTTCATTGTAAAAACGATCGAGTCGGTGATCCATCAAACGTATTCGCCGCTCAAATGGGTCATTGTGAACGATGGCTCGACGGATTCAACAGCGAGCCGGATCGAACCGTATCTCGCCAAGTACAACTGGATCGAATTGGTGAATCTCCCGGTACGCCGCGAACGGAATTTTGCTGCCAAGGTATACGCTTTCAATGCAGGCCAGGAAAGAGTGAAACATCTTGGCTACGAGGTGATAGGGAATCTGGATTCGGATGTTTCCCTGGACCCGGATCATTTTGAGTTTCTTTTGCATAAATTCAGAGAGGACCCACGACTCGGTGTGGCTGGGACCGTGTTTCGCGAAGAAAGTGGTTACAACTCCGAAACCGACAGTCTGGAAGGGCAGCTCCATGTTTCCGGCCAATGCCAACTGTTTCGACGGGAGTGCTTCGCAAATGTGGGCGGATATTTCGCGAACAAAGCCGGAGGCATCGACTGGATCGCGGTTACGACGGCCCGCATGATGGGCTGGAAAACGCGATCGTTTCGCGAGAAGCCCTTCTTTCATCATCGGCACCTTGGGACGGCCGAGCGCGGTCCATTTGCAGCAGCGTTTTCGTATGGTGAAAAAGATTACTACCTTGGTGGGCATCCGGTATGGGAGTTATTCCGTGTTGGCTATCGTATGATCAAGCCTCCCTATGTTGTGGAAGGTCTTGCGCTCGGTTTAGGGTATGGATTGGCAGCGGTGCGAAGAGCAAAGAGGCCGATCTCTAAAGAGTTAATGGCATTTCATCGCCGCGAGCAGATGCGCAAGCTCAGAGCGATTCTGAAGTCAGCGATAATGTTTAAGCCGATCGACAAGTTCAAGCTGTTATCTGAATAAGTTGAGGTTGGTTCAAGGCCCGCCGAAACGGCAAGATGCGGCTCTAAGGATCTAGTAGTTCCCTCGAGGATCACAAAATAACAAGTTCTATGTGCGGAATATGCGGACAATTTAACTTCGGAGACGAAGCGCCAGTTCGCCGTGCGGATGTTGAAGCGATGACGAGATCAATCGTCCATCGCGGCCCGGATGACGAAGGATACTTCATCGCTGGGCCACTCGGCTTCGGCTTTCGTCGGCTTTCGATCATTGATCTTTCCGGCGGACATCAGCCCATGTCAGATCAGGAAGAGTCCGTCTGGGTGGTGTTTAACGGGGAAATCTACAATTTCCCTGAACTAAAACGAGAACTACAGGGCTTCGGCCATGTCTTTCGCACGAATTCCGACACGGAAGTCATCATCCACGGGTACAAACAGTGGGGCGACGAGGTACTGAACCGGCTGAATGGAATGTTCGGGCTTGCCATCTGGGACCCACGTCAGAAGCGGTTGGTTTTGGCCCGCGACCCGTTTGGGATCAAGCTGATTTACTACCGCATAGATGGCGGCAGCTTGTATTTCGGTTCGGAAATCCGCCCCATACGCGCGATGATGGCGGGGAAAGCGGAGATTGATACGAGCTCTCTCAATCTCTTCCTCCGTTACCGGTTTACGCCCTCGCCTTACACGATCCTCAAAGGAGTTCGCAAACTCGCGCCGGGCACCAAGCTGACGGTCCAGAATGGCGCTTGCGAAGTGAGTCGCTGGTACAGATTCAAGCCAGGACCTTTCACACCGGCCAAGTCTCCCGCCGAAGCCCGGGAGGAGCTGCTTTCTCTGTATAAGGCTGCAATCAAGCGCCAACTTATCAGCGACGTCCCGGTTGGCTTGCTGCTGAGCGGCGGAATCGATTCCGGGCTGCTGCTCGCATTGATGAATTTGAACGGGAGTTCGTGGCCGACATACACAGTGGGCTATGGCTCGTCCTTTGGCGATGACGAACTGGAAGATGCCGCGGAAACCGCTCGAGTGCTGGGATCAAAGCACACCAGCGTTAGGATTACGCAATCAACTTTCGAGGAAGCGCTTCCCAAGATCGTGGCTGCACTTGAAGAGCCCATCGCGACATCTTCGATTGTTCCAATGTATTTCGTCTGCCAACGAGCGCGTCAAGACGTCAAAGTAGCCTTGGTCGGACAAGGGCCTGACGAGTTGTTTGGGGGTTACCGCCGCCACCTGGGTGTACGGTATAGCGCGTTCTGGGCCGGTTTGCCAGGCTGGATGCGTACGCCAATAACTTCAACTATCGGCGCCCTGCCAAGGAATGAAACCCTCAAGCGAGGAGTTTATTCCCTGGCGATTCCGGATCGGATGCGCAGATATCAACACGTACTCTCACTCCTGCCGGGAGAGCAAGTCGAAGGTCTCTTTCAGGATGGGGTACTCGCTCCTAATTCCGGTGACACGATATTGGACTGCTGGTCGGAACTTGCCGGCCTTATGTCCGAGGCGGATGAACTAGGAGGGCTCCAGTTTTTAGAAGTACGATCTACTCTTCCGGACGAACTCCTGATGTATGCGGACAAACTTTCCATGGCTCATGGCCTTGAACTTCGTGTGCCGTTTGTCGACAAAGAAATTGTGGAATATGTGGAACGACTGCCGGCCAATTTTAAAGTGAGGAATGGCGCACGGAAATGGTTACACCGGCAGGTCTGCAGTAACTTCCTACCCGAATCGATCCTGAGGCGGCCCAAACGGGGCTTTGCAAGTAACGTCGTGGATGATTGGTTCCGGGGAGTTATCGGCAACAAAATGGCGGACACTCTTCGTGATCCCGAATCCAAGATCTATCGATACCTTCGCACCTCTTCTGTCCGCGAGCTCTTTGATCTGCATGTGTCCGGCCGGCAAGATAATCACAAAATCCTATTTAGCCTGGTGCTTTTTGAAGAATGGTTCCGAGCTTATGAGCAGCCCGTGGTGGTTGTGCAGTGAGCCTCAAATTACACGGTAGGCGTTTTCTCAGGAGCGCTATATCCAACGAATTCCAAGAAAGCAATCGATCGCGAATCCAAAAGAGTTGGAGGCAGATAACGCTATCTGATCAATGCAAAAGAAATGAAACCAGAACTCACAGCTTTACGATTTGACAACAGAGAACTCGTGGTTAAGGGCGGAGTGTGCCGTATCGCGCATCTCGATGCCGATGACTATAAATTCCTGAACGATCCGGAACCGGTACTGGCGGAGTTGCGCAAATCCAAAATGCGCATCGATCTTTTTATGTTTTTGCAGAAACTCCCAGAGACCTCACCAAAATATCCGTATCCATATGAAATGGACAATCTGGCTGTTCTTCCCATTTCCACCTTTGAACAATGGTGGACAAATCAGATTGGCTTTAAGGCCCGGAATAAAGCGAAACAAGCGGAAAAGAAGGGGGTGGTGGTTCGAGAAGCACCGTTTGACGATGAATTGGTCCGTGGAATTTGGGAGATCTATAACGAATGTCCGGTCCGGCAGGAAAGGCTGTTTCCTCACTACGGAAAGGGCGTCGAGCAAGTACGTGAGATGAGTGCGACATATCTGGACTCGAGCATCTTTATCGGAGCGTATGATTCGGGCAAGCTGATCGGCTTTATCAAATTGGTGGTTGACGATACGGGGACGCAGGCGGGGATGATGCATATCATCTCGATGTTACAGACGCGGGACAAGGCGCCCACAAATGCCCTGGTTGCTCATGCGGTGCGCTCTTGCGCCCAACGAAATATTCCGCATCTGGTGTACTCGAATTTCGCATATGGAAAAAAGACGCAAAGTAGTCTCAGCGACTTCAAAGAACGAAACGGATTTCAGCGAGTCGATATACCGCGGTATTACGTTCCACTGACGAAGTGGGGCGCGGCTGCGTTCTCGATGGGACTACACCATAGGCTGATCGACCGCCTGCCAGAATCCTTAGCAGAAAAGCTGCGCGATCTGCGCAATTCCTGGTACCAACACAAATTCCAGTTGAAGCAGGAATCACTCTAGGAGAATCGAATTGCCCGGAATCGTAGGCCTTATCACTAACCGTCCGGCAGCGGACGCAGAACGCGAGCTGCGCGCAATGGTGCAGACGCTCTGCCATGAGTCGTTTTACACCAGCGGGACGTGGACTGACCCAGCCCGGGGCATTTACGTTGGTTGGGTAGCGCGCCGGGGATCCTTTGCGGATGGAACGCCACTAAAGAACGAAAGCGGCGAAGTTAACTTGGTCTTTTCGGGTGAGGAATACCCCGAGCCCGAGACCGTCACGACACTGAAGCAGCGAGGCCACGCGGTTGAACCCGATGGGGCTTCCTATCTGGTGCATCGATACGAGGACGAGCCTGATTTTCCCAAACAGCTAAACGGGAGATTTCAAGGGTTAGTTGCAGACCGCAGACGCGACACGGCGATTCTATTCAACGACCGTTTTGGTCTGCAGCGGCTCTATTACTACGAAGGACAGGATGCCTTTTACTTTGCAGCGGAAGCAAAGGCCATCCTTAAGGTTCGGCCCGAACTGCGCAATATTGATCCGCGCGGCCTTGGAGAATTCATCGTTTGCGGCTGCGTGCTGGAGGATCGAACATTATTCCCGGGTATCCATGTTTTGCCTCCGGGCTCAGCTTGGGTGTTCCGTGGAGGAGAACTCGAAAAGAAAAACGCCTACTTCCAGCCGCGAGAGTGGGAAGAAGAAGAGCCGCTCAAGCCAGAGACCTACTACGCTAACCTGCGTGATGTTTTTGTGAGGAATCTGCCGCGCTATTTCAACGGGAAGGAGCGCGTGGGTGTTTCGCTCACTGGCGGGCTCGATACACGCATCATCATGGCCTGGCGCAAGGCTCCGCCTGATTCCTTGCCGTGCTACACCTTCGGCAGCATGTACCGAGACAACCAGGATGTACAATTGGCGCGCCGGGTGGCAAATATTTGCGGCCAGCAACATCAGGTTATCACCACTGGGAAGGAGTTCCTGCAACAATTCCCCCATTACGCCGAACGATCCATTTATCTGACAGACGCCTGTGTGGATTTGAACCGTTCTCCCGATCTCTACGTAAACGAGAAAGTACGGGAGATTGCGCCGGTGCGGGTGGTGGGCACATACGGCAGCGAAATGCTTTTGCACGCCGTGATGTTCAAGGCGGAAGAACCTGCTGCGGGATTGTACAAACAGGAATTCGAACCGCAAATCGAGGCTGCCAAAAAGACCTACGATGCCAGCCGGCAGGTCCATCCGATGACGTTTGTCGCGTTTCGCCAGTCGCCTTGGCATCACTATGGCGTTCTTGGATTGGAGCAGACCCAGGTAGCCGTACGTTCGCCTTATCTGGACAATGACTTAGTCAAAACCATCTATAAAGCTCCCGGCACGATAGCGGCTAACGAAGAGGCCAGGCTTCGATTGATTCGAGAGGGCAACCCTGCTCTTGCCCGGTTGCGCACCGATCGCGGCATAGGCGGACTCAATAGCAGTTTGACGCGGGGCTTTCTTGAGTTCTTTTTCAAGGCGGAATACGCCTATGACTACGGTATGCCACAGTGGATTGCTCAGGTGGACCACCTGTTCGCTCCGCTTCACTTGGAGCGCATCTGGTTGGGACGTCACAAGGTGTTTCATTTCCGAGTCTGGTACCGTGACGAACTTGCGAACTACGTCCGCGAAATGCTCTTGGACCAGCGGTCGCTGAAGCGCCCGTACGTCAATGCGGAATCTGTCCGAAACATTGTAAACGGACACCTGAAGGGTAATCGAAACTACACTACTGAGATCCACAGGCTTCTGACGCTTGAACTCACACACCGACTTTTTCTGGATGCGAGCTGAACGCCTTAACCTTGTGAGTTTCTTGCTGACAGGCCCTTAGCGAGCTGATTTTTTGACGAATCGCAGGCAGGCCCCCTTCACCAGTCGACTGCCAAAATCGTGTTGAACGAGAGGATGGCGTGAATTTACAGACAACAGCCCCAACTGACCTTTCTACAGGCGTAAAAGCCAGCTCGCTGCCTATCGAAAGTATTCAGGCGGCTATCCTGAAATTTGTCCAATGGTTAGAAAAGTACGGCGAGACTTCCCATGACTTTCAGAGTTTCTATGCGAGCGGTGTAGGACAATGGGCCAAAGCAACTTACTACAAAAGGCCGAAGTTGGGGATACTGGCGGTGGCTCCGATGGTATTTTCCGAGGCGTTTGTGCCGTCGGCCAGAAGCATGTTTTGGAAACGCCAGCGATTTCCGATCGCTGATGCCCACTATGCAATGGGGTTTGCTTTTCTCGCGAAGCTCACGAAAAAAGAATGTTATTACGAGAAAGCATTGCACTTTCTTGAAGTTCTCAAGAACAGTCGATGCGCCGGCTATGACAATTATTGTTGGGGATACCCATTCAACTGGGTGACACTACGCGGCACGATCAAAGAAGGGACCCCTCTTATCACAACTGTTCCGTACGTTTACGAAGCCTTTAAACAAGTGTGGGAAATAGACAAGGCTGACGAATGGTTGAAGATAATGAACTCGACAGCGCAGCACGCTCTTCAGGACTATAAGGATTTCCAAACCTCCCCGGGCGCGTCCACGTGCTCATACACACCCGACCCCGAACAATCTGTCAGCGTAGTAAATGCAAACGCTTATCGGGCCTTCCTTCTGATGGCCGCGGCCCACGATTTCTCAGAGGAGAAATTCAGGAAGGTGGCCGAAAGAAATCTGAATTTCGTTATCGAGGCTCAAAATGAGGATGGGTCCTGGTATTACGCCAAAGACGGCAAGCGAAATTTTATAGACCACTTTCATACCTGTTTTGTTTTAAAAGCACTAGTAAAAATCGAGGCAAAAACAAGACATCCCGGGTGCACCGAAGCCATCGATCGGGGAATTGGATATTATGTAAGTAATCTGTTCAACGAAGCTGGTTCCCCGAAGCCATTTTCGAGCCGCCCCCGGCTCACGGTATACCGGCGCGAGCTGTATGACTACGCCGAGTGCATCAACCTAGCTGTGCTACTCCTGGAGCGTTATCCAAAACTGGACAATCGGTTATCCGCCGTTTTGAATGAGCTCCTGACCGTGTGGCAAAAGCCGGACGGTTCCTTTCGCAGCCGACGCCTTCTTCTAGGCTGGGACAACACGCCCATGCATCGCTGGGCCCAAGCCCAGTTGTTCCGAAGTCTTTGCTTCCTCATCTATCGAAATGACGAGAGTTCCAAGTTCGAGAGCCTAACAAAGGCTTAATTCAATTCAGTAAAGAACCCACCAGGATCAGAACAAGGAGCACATCTTGAAAGTCAGCATATTCGGTCTGGGTTATGTCGGTACAGTGTCTGCGGGCTGCCTCGCGAAGGAAGGTCATGAAATCATCGGCGTGGATCCGGTAAAGACAAAAGTGCAGTTAATTAATGCCGGAAAATCTCCCATTATCGAAAGGGATATCGATGAAATTATTGCCGAGGCGGTTAAGGCGGGCCGACTTCGCGCAACCGACGACACAGTTCAGGCTATCCGGGACACCGAGCTTTCTTTTGTTTGCGTAGGTACCCCTAGTCAGATTAACGGCAACCTTGACCTGACGCACGTCAGGAACGTTTGCGAGCAAATTGGCCACGCGCTTCAGTGTAAATCGGCACGACATATTGTAGTGATCCGCAGCACGATCCTGCCCGGAACAATGCGTCGGGTGGTCATCCCGGTACTCGAAGAAATCTCTGGAAAGAAGGCCGGTACCGACTTCGGGGTTTGCAACAATCCCGAGTTTCTCCGCGAAGGTTCGGCGGTGGTGGATTTCGCTGTTCCCTCCAAGACCGTAATCGGGGAACTTGACCAGCCCAGCGGGGATCTGTTGGCTGCGCTGTATCGAAAACTCGATGCTCCCCTGATCAGGACGGACATCGAAACCGCCGAGATGATTAAATATATCGATAACAGCTGGCACGCCCTAAAAATCGGCTTCGCTAATGAAATCGGGAATCTTTGCAAGTCCTTCTCAATTGATGCCCATAAGGCTATGGAGATTTTCTGTCAGGACAAGAAACTCAACATCTCGCCAGCTTACCTTAAACCCGGATTTGCATTTGGAGGCTCATGCTTACCCAAGGATCTTCGAGCCTTGGCTTATTCAGCCAAGTTGCACGACCTGGAATTGCCAATTCTAAATGCAATACTTCCGAGTAACGAATTGCAGGTTGCCAGGGGTCTCCACTTGATCATGGAAAAGGGCCGCAAGCGCATCGGAATCTTGGGCTTCAGTTTCAAAGAGGGAACAGACGATTTGCGCGAGAGCCCCATGATCGAAATTATCGAACGGCTTACCGGGAAAGGTTACGACGTACGCATCTACGATAAGAACGTGCAAGTAGCGAGATTAGTTGGTGCGAACCGAGATTTCATCCTCAACCGCATTCCGCATATTTCCAGACTGATGGTGGACAATATCGACGCAGTTTTGCAACACGCTGAGACCATTGTGATCGGCAATAAATCCACTGAGTTCGAAAGCGTTCCTCAAAGATTGCGCGCAGGTCAGAACTTGGTGGATTTTGTGCGCATTTCGAATTACAGGAGCAATAATGGCGAGTACAGTGGCATCTGCTGGTAAGAATTCTAGGACTCGGCGAGAAGCAAATTCGAACGAAACTGATCTTCTGGCCAACGGATCAGGCAAGCCTGAACTCTCAGGGGATGGATCTGAGAAGATGAGCCAGGGGGCTGTCAAAAATCGGGTCTTGATCATCGTTGAAAACCAAGCGGTTCCCTTTGATCGACGTGTTTGGAGGGAGGCTTGTTCGCTCCACGAGAAGGGTTACGAAGTGAGGGTATTGTGCCCCCGGCGGAAAGGGTCTGCCAAAGGATATGAAGTGATCGACGGGATCCGCGTCTATCGACATCCTTCACCCGCAGAGGGAAGCACTCCGCTTGGGTATTTTTGGGAGTACGCTTGGGCTTTGTTCTGGGAGTTCTGGTATACGTTGTGGATCTACTTGCGGCATGGATTTGACGTCATTCAAGGTTGCAATCCCCCTGACAATATCTTCCTGGTTGCACTCCCATTTAAACTTCTTGGCGTGAAGTACATTTTTGACCATCACGACGCTAATCCAGAACTGTACGTTTCGAAATACGGGAAACGGGGAACGCTATACAGGCTCTTGGTGGCGCTCGAAAAACTCACTTATCGGGTCAGCGATGTGGTGATAGTAACGAACATGAGCTACAGGGATTTAGCGATGAACAGAGGCGGGGTGCTTTCAGAAAATGTGTTCGTTGTCCGCAACGGACCGAACCGGGAGACATTCAAATCGGTTCCCCCCAATCCCGCACGGAAAAATGGAAAGAAATACCTGATCGGTTACGTGGGTAACATGAGCGTTCAAGATGGCTTGGATATCCTGCTGGACATTGCGCAGCAGGTAAAAAACTCAGGCAGGCGCGATGTCCTTTTCACCTGCGTCGGCGGGGGCACGGAACTGAACAAACTCAAAAAAATGGTCGAGGACAAGGACTTGCTCGATACGGTCCATTTCACCGGAAGAGTCTCCGACGAGGATTTATTGGAGATACTCTCAACGGCTGATGTCTGCGTGAATCCGGACCGCCCGAGTGAGATGAATGATATCTCTACGATGATCAAAATTATGGAATATATGGCCCTTGGCAAGCCAATCGTGCAATTTGATGCAAAGGAAGGCAGATTTAGCGCCCAGGAAGCATCTCTCTACGCCGGCAAGGACGATGGGGTTGCGGACTTCGCCGCCAAAATTATTTGGTTGCTGGACAGGCCTGAAGAAAGAAAGAAAATGGGAGAATTAGGAAGAAAGAGAATCGAAGAACAGCTGGCCTGGGAATATTCTGTGCCAAAACTTCTAGCCGCCTACCGGGCAGCGCTGCATGGTTGTTGAATCACTCTTCCTTAGGGACGCGGTAAGGCCATCGGGTCGAAACGCTTTTCAGCAATTTAGAATTTTTGAACAGGACTACCGAGATGTTTGGATTGTGCAAAAGTCGTTGAGCCATTGCCAAGGAACGATTCAAATACACACGTAGAAGCCGAATGAACCAAAATATTGCCGGATCATCCGTAATCCTGATCAAGAAAACTCCATAACAAACACTGCAGGTTTCGAAGGTTCGACGATCACGAAGGGCCTTCTAAACGCGGCGTTTGTCATCTCGTGTGTATTGCGGACTGACCACCAAGTTCGCCGACTTCAGGATGTCTTCAAGCGCTCGATAGTCGTTAGAGGGAAGCGTCTTTCGATGCAGGTTTGCGAGACCGCAATCTATTGCCGTTTACGACGCTCAGACTTCTAGAACGATTATATCGACGCAGCTTTGTACAGGAGAATGAATCAAATGAAAGCTCAAACCACAAAGGGCGCCGAGATATCTATCGAACGAACAGAGAGCCAAACAGTCGAATTAACCATCGTTGTGCCGACGTTTAACGAACGCGATAACGTATTGGAAGTCGTTCAACGGCTTGATTCGTGCCTGCGCGGATATGCCTGGGAGGTAATGTTTGTCGATGATGACTCGCCGGACGGAACCGCGGATCGAATCCGCGAGATGGCACGCCAAGATCGGCGGATACGCTGCATCCAACGAATCGGAAGACGAGGCCTTTCCTCGGCGTGTACGGAAGGGATGATGGCAAGTTCCGCGCCGTACCTTGCCGTCATGGACGCCGATTGCCAACACGACGAGATGGCATTGCCCCGCATGGTCGAGCTCCTGAAAGCCGGTGAAGCCGATATTGTAGTCGGGAGTCGCTATGTAGATGGCGGGGGCATCGGCAATTGGACTGCCAGCCGTGCCAAAATGAGCCGATTCGCAACCCACCTGAGCCGCATGGTCATTAAACAAGACTTATCCGACCCTATGAGTGGTTTTTTTGCGTTTCGTGGAGATGTCTTAGATCCGGCCGTGCGAAATCTTTCCAATCTTGGGTTCAAAATTCTCCTGGATCTGCTGGCGTCATCACCCAGGCCGTTGAGGCTCAAGGAAGTTCCATACGAATTTCGTAATCGCCATGCCGGGGAGAGCAAGTTGGATAGTCAAGCAATGTGGGACTATCTGATGTTGCTGCTGGATAAGCTGGTGGGTCACATTGTGCCTGTCCGGTTCATCGCTTTTGGATTAGTTGGTGCAGTCGGAGTGGTACTTCATTTCACGGTATTGACAACACTCTTTCGCGGGATGGGGCTATCCTTCGCTTTCAGTCAAGCCAGTGCCACCATTGCTGCAATGATCAGCAATTTTGCCTTAAACAATGCCCTGACGTTTCGAGATATGCGGCTCAAAGGATGGCAGTGGGCCAGGGGATTGGCATTGTTCGTACTCGTGTGCGGCATTGGTGCACTGGCAAACGTAGGTATTGCGTCGTATCTGTTCACCCGCAACAGGATGTGGGTGCTGGCGGCTTTCGCTGGGATCGTGGTTGGTGCGGTTTGGAACTATGCGATGAGCGCAATGTATACCTGGGGAAAGAGAACACGATGACGGCCAGTTGCACCTGGGTGAGGCACTTGCCAAGATCTAACCGGGGTAATAGTAAAAGATCATGATGCACGAAACGCAGCGGCCCCTGGACCACGCTGAGCCGGCCACCCGTGTGCCCGTGCCTGCGCCCAAGGCCTTCAGCCGGAAATCCTTATCTGTCATCCTTTTTGCTGCGCTCCTCGTCAACGCCGCGATAGTGCTCGTGGGAGTGCCGAAGGTGAGCCGCCCTTTGGCGCAGACCTACAGCATGAGCTTCGGGGACCTCTACGACCTGATAGCAAAGAACCTGGAGCAGGGGAACGGATACCGTGTAGACGCCAACATGAGCCTTACCATGCTTCGGGAGCCAGCATATCCCCTGTTTCTGGCGGCCGTATTTAAACTGGGCGGATACAGCATCGAGACGGCTCGCGTAGCGTGCGTGCTGCTGGCCTTTGGGGTCGCGTTAATGCTGCTGCGGCTTGCCCGAAAGATCACCGGCGACGCGATGACCGCGCTGCCTGCGGCGCTTCTTTTCCTCCTTTACCCCGGCACACTTGTTGCTGAGGCGCGAGCGGGCATTGAAATTCCCTTCCTATTCACCGTAATCCTTTTCATGCTGGCGCTCTACAGCGCAGTGGAGAAGGGAAGCCTGTTGCGGTATTGGGCTGCGGGTTTGCTGCTGGGGGTGGCGGTGATGGTAAGGAGCCAGGTTTTGCTATTTCCGCTCCTTTTGTTGGTCTACCTCGTCTTTGCCTCGAAGAGTACGAGCGAACGGATAAAAATCGCGCTGCGGATCGCGGCGCTCGGCCTCGGAACGATGATTGTGATGTCGCCATGGGTAATCCGCAATTACAGGTTGGTGCACAAACTTGTACCTAGCGCCACCGTTGCCGGAGTCGCAGCGCAGGAAGGGCTTTACACCTGCGAACACGCCCCAGCCGGCGAGCCGTTCTCCCTGGTGCAAACGGAGGCCGGGTTCGAGCGGGCACAACTCGCCAAGCAGCTTGGCATGCCGTTCGTGGGCCCCTACTACCAACTGTTCTACTCGCCGCAGGACGAAGTTGCGTTCAACCAGGCTCTGCTCCGTGGTGTCTCGGCCGAATACCGCAGCCATCCGGAGCTTCTCGCCAGATGCTCCGCGAAGAACCTCTTCTTCAACTTCTGGTTTCTCGGCAAGACACCGCAGTCGACGCTGCTGAACGTGGCTGTGCAGACACCGCTGCTCGGACTAGCTCTCGCAGGCGTCATGGTTTTATGGAAGCGCGGCCTCTTGCGCAAGGCAGGCATAGTTTTGCTGTACATCCTCTATATCCCGGCGGTACAGGCCCCGATCATCGCGCACGCGCGCCACAGTGTGTTGATCCTTCCGTTCCTCGCGATGCTGGCCGCTATCTCCCTCGTGTCAGCCTGGCGCGCGCTGAGAATGAAGACTTCCGGAGCTCGACACAAACAAGCCGCCTTTGCGACCAGCGAGTAAACTGGTAGTCAGGCGTAAGAAGGAGGTGACGAGCAAAACGAAGCCAAAGAGGCAATAAATAGTCGGCCAGTTCGCGGGGCGAGGCAAACGGTATTTATGACCCGTGGCTTTCGACCGCCGACCTAACGGCTCGATTTATCAGGTGTCTTTCTTTGCGTCGTTGCTCTTGACTCATGCCTCCTCAATTAGCAAGTGTCCTTTTCGTCGCTGGCATCGCTGGCCTCTTCTGGCTCGATCGCGACACCTCCGTGCGCACATCGAAAGCCCTCTGGCTGCCCGTACTCTGGCTGGTCATCGCCAGCACAGGTTCTATCTCGTTCTGGCTCGGGATGGGGCCCCCCATGGAAGTCGCAGGCCAGATTCCCGAGAGCAGCTTGCTCGACCAACTTATTGCCGCGTTCTTGATGCTGTTGGCGGTAATTGTTCTCGTCCGGCGCGGCAAAGAAGTGACGAGTCTGCTCAAAGCCAGTTGGCCGATCACGCTCTATTTTTCTTTTTGCCTGATTAGTCTCGCTTGGTCCGATTTTCCCGCGTGGGGCTTCAAGCGATGGGTCCGGGCTCTGGGCGATTTGGTGATGGTGCTGATCATTGCCACGGACGCGCAGCCGATTGCGGCCTTGAAACGCCTGATTATGCGACTAGGCTTTGTCCTGTTGCCTGTGTCTGTCCTTTGGATTAGGTATTACCCGTCGCTGGGCCAGGGTTGGGATGAATACGGATTCCGGACGTTCCAGGGAGTCACCAGCAACAAAAATGCTCTCGGGAACCTCGTTTACCTTGTTGGGCTGGGAGCCTTATGGCAAATCTTGACTTTCGTCCGCGACAAGGAGAACCCCGATCGTAGGCGTCACCTGCTTGCCCAAGGCACGCTGGTTGCTGTCGGCATCAATCTTTTGTACACGGCTCAGTGCGCAACGGGCACGGCCTGCTTCATTCTTGGAACTGGACTCATGCTCGCTCTGTCCCTGCCACTCTTCCGACGCAGTACGGCGGCCGTTCATGCGCTGGTCCTCACCTTCGCGCTCGTTGGTGGTGTCGGTTACCTCCTCGGGGCCAAGGCTGCAGTCACGGAGGCGCTGGGAAGAAAACCGGATTTCACCGGGCGTACCGCAATCTGGCAGATCGTGATTCCGATGGCGCCTAACCCGATAGGCGGTGCCGGCTTTGAGACGTTCTGGGTCGGGCCCCGCGTCGCGGAGGTCGCCCGCAAGGTTAACGGGTTCTCGATGACGAATGAGGCTCACAACGGTTATATCGAGACATATCTGAACCTCGGCGTGCTCGGCTTGGGGTTTATCGCGCTGCTTTTCGGGCAGGGTTATCTCAAGGCTGGCAGTCTTTTTCGCCGCGATCCGGCACTCGGTGGCCTAATGATAGCCTACTTTGTCACAGCCGTGACCTTCAACGTTACCGAGGCTGGCTTTAGAATGCTCAGCCTGGAGTGGTTCTTCCTGCTTCTGTCGATCGTCGCGGTGAACCGCGCAAACCTCCCCGATGCAACGCCGGAACCCGGCCCGGAGCCCATCGTTCCCGTCCGTCCCCGCTGGGCAACTCCGATGTCACCGGATCCTGTCCCAATGGGAGCGGGTGTTAAAACCGGCCTTTCGCGGGATGCCATAGCCACCCGGTCCCAGCGCAAAGAACCGCCGGCGACACAGTTCCTCGTTGGCGACAAGAAGACCCGTACGTAAGGATTCGCGCCCGGAATCCAACAGTCCTTATTCCTGTGGACTGTCCTAGGAAGAACGAACAAGGTGAATTCATGAGCCGATTTCGTATTCTGGTTTTGGGGCCGGATTGCAATCCGGAAGGCATCAGCATTCCCTACGTGACCTATTCTCATGCCGTGGCCCTCACACAAGACCACGATGTTTCTTTAGTGGTTCGGTTAACCGTTGAAGATCGTGTGCGGCACGCCAAAGCGCCTTTCCGCTCCGTCGAAGTGGTTCGGATGCCATGGCTCGAGCGTATCTACGCCTGGGTCTTTCGAAACATCTTCAAATCCAACTTTGCCAGTCAGGCGACAACCGCGTTCGGATACCCCTTTGCCCTGGCTTTTGAATGGTTCGCTTGGCGGCAACTGCGAGATCGCATTTTCGCTGGCGAGTTCGACGTTGTTCTGCGCCTGGTACCCATGACGGCGGTCCTGCCCAGTCCCTTTGCCTTTTTCCTCAGGAAGGGACCAATACCCTTCGTGATTGGACCCATCAATGGGGGCCTGCCTTTCGTGCAAGGTTTCAGTCAGGCCACTGCCCAAAAGGAGTGGATCTCCAATCTGAGAGGTCTATACCGATTCCTGCCCTTCGCTCGCTCCACGTATCGCCACGCGACGGCGATCATCGCCGCCTCGTCCCAAACCTTCGCCGAATTTGCCTCCTACCGCGACAAATTGTTTTTTGTCCCGGAGCCAGGGATCGCCCGCAGCCTGTGTTATGACGACACGCGCACTCCGGAGCCGGGTTCGAAGCTCGATTTGATCTTTGTCGGAGGCCTGATTCCCTGCAAGGCTTGTGATCTCGGCCTGCGCGCGGCGGCTTCACTGCTGCGGAATGGGGTGGCGCGCTTTACCGTGCTGGGCGATGGTCCAGAGCGGAACCGGTTGGAGGAGCTTGTGAAATCCCTGGGGATTGAGAAGGCTGTTTCCTTCCGAGGTTGGGTTAGCCATGAAGAAGTACTTACCAGGCTGCGGTCCGCGGATGTCATGGTGTTTCCTTCCGTTCGCGACTTCGGTGCAGGCGTAGTCTTTGAAGCGCTCGCAACTGGAGCTGTGCCGGTGGTTGCGGACTTCGGCGGGCCCGGCGACATCGTCAATCCAAAAGTGGGCTACAAAGTGCCCCTTACGAACGAAATCGACTTCGTGGAGCGGATGGAAAAGATTCTCGCAGAACTGGCTGAAAATCGGGATCACCTTCAGCAGTTGCGCCGGCAAGGCATGGCGTATATACGGGAATCGTTGACCTGGGAGGCCAAGGCTGAGGCCACTGCTCGGATTCTCCAGTGGGCTGTCAGGCAAGGTCCAAAGCCGGACTTTCCCCCGCCTAAGGTGTTAGCGGTCGTGTAGGTTTTACCCAGCAATAACATCGTCGTGTGACAAGCGTAGACAAATAGCTGCAAAGCAACGCGATTAACGCAGCGAGAAGATATTTCTACGCATGTTCTTGGGCCGCTGACGTCAGGACGTTTCCCGCCCTTTCCAACCATCGGAACCAGGGATCTGGGGTACCATCATGGCGACGTAAGGGGTAGTCCGATGCGGAGAAAACTAAAGCACAGCGTATATAAGTTTCTCAACAGGCCTGGTCTTCGATCCCTACTCACAGCGTCGGCTGCAACCTTTGCAACTGCCCGAATAGGAAAGCTATGCAGGGTATCCTACGAGGGCGAGTGGATTCACAGATTCCCATCTTGCACCCTCGTCGAGCCCCGGCTCACGCTTTGGACGCCTGAACAAATTGAGAGGCTGACCTCTGACTTGTTCATGTATCAGTATCATCCTAAAGAAGGAGATATGATCGTAGACGTCGGTGCGGGTACCGGATGGGAGACTCTGGCTTTTTCAAGGATTGTGGGGATGTCCGGTCGTGTCATTTCCATAGAGGCCCATCCCAAGGTTTTTCGTTGTTTGTCAAAGATGTGCGCGGCGAACCGGTTAGAAAATGTCACCCTTGTTCAAGCGGCAGTGGCCGATCACGTTACAGAGGTACAACTCAGTGATTCTCCCGAACACGAGGGAAATAGCATCATTGGAACGGCTTCAGGAGTTCGAGTGGCGTGCACGACGCTGGATAGCCTCTTACAATCACTTGGGTTATCGCGAGTCGACTTCCTCAAGATGAATATTGAGGGTGCTGAGAGGCTTGCGCTCGCTGGCATGAGAGAAATGGCGCAGAAGACCAAGAATATTTGCATTTCATGCCATGATTTCCTTGCGGATGGAGGCGGTCCGAACGAACTCAGAACGAAGTCAGATGTCGTCGGCTTTCTCAAACAGAATGGCTTTGTCGTTTCGCTTCGTGAATCTGACGGACGGTGCAACGTCCGGGATTTTGTGTACGGGCGTAGTGAGGAGGAGCGTGCGAAACAAAGCTGGGCTGCTTCCGCAGCTCACTGAAAAAGGGAGACGGCCTGCAGGCTTACTGAGTCGCTGCGACAAGGTCTGTCGGAGGAGCAGCCGAAGCTCCCTGAGGGGACTGAGTGAGCGGATGCGGGTAGGTATAAGGCGTGTGGTAGGCTGCCCAAGTGTTCGTGCGGTTGCAAACGTAAAGTGTTCGTATCCGTGGCAGTAGCCGACGCCGGGAGCATTGCCACCGGGACCAGCCGTGCATGTCGCAGGCCGCGCCGATAGCAGCCCGTTCACATAGAAAGGATTCTCACCGATCTCTCGGGCAATCGGGATCTTCTTAACCGCCTACGACAGCGAGGCATATCCTACCAAAGCGACTCCGGCTGGTCTTCCTCAACGTGGAGACCGGCTCGATCGATCGACTCATCAGCGCTTACGGCTCCTCTCTCTTCGTGAAGATATAGTCGAGGGATTTGACTTGAAAGTTCCCGGAAGCATGCAACGGCCAGTCCCTTCCCCGCGGTGATGAGTCGGCGCTGTCCGCCGCGCCGGAGCAGCTCGCACTTCACGTCGAAGGCTCGTCGAGAACGCTCGAACCCATGCATCCTGTTTCACCCTGAATAGAGAAAAATGAAAATCGCATACTTGACGGCTGTCCATGACAATCCTGGAGTTCTGAAGAGGCTCATAGCAGCACTTTCGTGCAAGGATTGCGGTTTCTTCATACATATTGATCGAAAGGCGGATATTCGGCAATTCTCTGGGATCACTGGCGATAACATCTTTCTGAGTGAGGAACGGATTCCCGTGTACCATTCGGGATATACCCAGGTCGAGGCGACACTTTTGTTGCTTCGCGATGCACTGAGCCGAACCCAAGACTACGATTACTTCGTTCTTCTGGGCGGTACCCACTACCCACTTCGAAGCAAAGAATATATTCACAGATTCTTCGAGAAGAATCGTGGTACGGAGTTCATCAGCATAGCGAGAATGCCCAGCGACGCCCTCGGCATGCCATTATCAAAGCTCAACAGGATTTATTTCGAGGAAGATGAGCCCGTGCGCCGCTTCCTTTCCAGGGTCCTGGCGAAGGTCGGTTTGGCACACCGGGATTATAGGAAATGCCTCGGTGTACTCGAGCCTTACGGCGGCAGCAACTGGTGGGCGTTGACGCGAGAAGCCTGCCGGTACATGATCGAATTCGTGCAATCGAATGAGAGCCTGCCACGGTTTTTCCGGAATACGTGCTGCCCGGACGAGATGTTCTTCCATACTGTCCTCGGAAACTCGCCATTCCGATCTCGCGTTCAGAGGAACTTAACGTATCTCCATTGGCCCGCAGGGCAGCGTCCTAGCTTCCTCAACAGCGCCCACCTACAGCAAATTGAATTGTGCGACCGGCCGTGGCTTGACGATGAGTGGGGTTCCGGAGAAGCACTGTTCGCGCGAAAGTTTTCCGACGATAATCTGAAGTTGCTGGACCGAATCGATGCAATGATAATGCGAGGGAATCTTTGACCTGGTAGGCGATGGCCGTGGCGACCACCGGACTCTCCGTTTGGCAGTCAGGCAAGGCCCGACCCCGGACCTCCCGCCGCCCAAGGTGTGCACTTGGCGGGTGCCCGCCAAGTGCAGTCAGTCCCTTAAGTGTCAATACGCCACGGCTGAGTCAACCCACAGGGATCAGTTCACCGTCGCCCCGAGGTTCGTTGGAGGGGCAACTGTTGTTGCGGAAGTGGATTGGGATTGCGTGAGCGGATGCGGGTAGGTGTACGGTGTGTAGTAATCCTTCCAAGCATTTAGAGCTGTACAAACCCAAAGATGCTGCGTCGTCGAGTTCCAGTATCCCGGCCCAGGATAAGAGCCGGGGGAGTTTGCATTACTACAATTCGGAGCGCCGGCGTAAGCGCCCGCGTTCGTTGGGTTTACAGTTCCTGTCCCGACGCCAGCAGTTCCATTGAAGCTGCCCGGCTCCGCACTGGTCCCGAATTGTTGGAAGTAGTCGCGGTTGCCAACGGCTACACCGGCGCTGCCATTACCCACGAACGGTGTGCTACTATAACCGCTGGCGGGGGTAAAAGCGCTATTCCATATATAGATAGGTGAGAGTGCTTGTCGCGGCCATTGGCCCGTGAAAACATTGCAGGCTGGATTCAGCGTGATGTTGCAAACATTCGGGAAACTGCCGGACAGCAAGTCACCTTGTCCGCGTCCGGGTCCGTCGATGCACGCGGAGCCGTTCGACCAGGCAGTTGTAGTGGTTGTGTTGCAAAGCCCCCAGCCATTTGAAGGATTAATTCCGCACTCGCCGTAGGTACTGGTATCTTTGCAGGTATAATCAACATCAACTGCACGCTGGTAGCCGTTGATGGTGTTGCCCCAGTAGATTTCGGCTCCGCCGTTGTTCGACGTTGTCGGTCCTCCATTGCCAGGAGCTAACGTAGAAGTCCAAGTGTTTTGATAAACTTCGATTGCCCTGGAAGCCCTGCCACGGTCATGGATTCCGTGATTGGACATAGTTGGAGTATGGGTCTGTCTGGCTATGGTCGTGTTGTGCCTGAAAACGTAACGTGCTCCGTCATGGGAGTCGGTATTTCCGTGGTCATCGAATAAGTTGTCCTCGACAAAGAAGAAATTCACCGTGCCCCACTGGTCGGGCTGGTTCCATGCCTCATCCCCTGTGCCATGGGCGCCATTATTGTTGTTCTCGAAGTATAGTCCGCCCACCCCTCCCGTGGCTTGGAAATAGTTGTGGTCCGCTACACCATAGACTCCACCTATGTTCAGTTCGTGGGAAAAGGCAATCATATTGAAATGATTGTGGTCTAGGCGGACGGAGGTAGAACCGCCGCCGATTGCGATCATGCCGTTATTTGCCGGTGTGCTCAAAGAATCCTGAAAGAAAGCAATGCCAGTAAGTCGAAACGATTTGCCTGCTAGCGCTTGAATGCTAATGTTTTGATTGACTCCGCCGCTGCCATGATTCACTTCATCAATGATGATGGTCTGGTCCGTGCCAGTAGTGGATGTCCCGCCCGTGGTGGCCGACATAGCCCCTGCGCCCTGAATCGTGACCGACGTGGTGAACCTGCCGGATACCTGAGAGGTTCCTGTCCACTTGCAAGTTCCTGCGGGAATCGCGATGATGTCGCCGTCAACCGCATGAGCAATCTCGGTGTTAATGGCTGTCTGCACGTCAGCCGGGCTGCAAGATGCAGCCTTATACGTTTGCTGTGCAGAGGCTTGAAACGCCCATAAACACCCTATCAAAATGAATATCGGTAATTTTCTAGTTCTCTTCATAAGCTCCATTCCTCAATGCCTGCCCCTGAGAATCATGATGTGCAGAAACAACAATAAAATCTACTGTACTGGTGGGTAGTCTGCGCACAGGGTCTTCGGACAGGCATAGCGCTTGTCCCTCCTAGGCCGAACGGGCAGGTTATGGATGAGGAGCGCATAGCCGTGGGGATCCCTACCTCCGTTCGCCTGCAACCATTCGCTTCCGCAGGGAGCCCGTGCCAACACCGTTAGCAATTTGTCGCAAAGGTCTGCCATCTTGATCGCATTGCAAGACCATGTGTGAAAAGGATGAATGATTAACTAATGTATCTTCAATGTTTAGCTTTGTATTCTAGAATTGACCTTGCGTCTTTCCCTGAGGCCGCGGCAGGAACCTTGTTTATGACAAGACCAAGTTCTCGACAAATTACGACCAGCCGCATGAAACGACCCTCTCTATGTTGAGCGGCCATTCTGAGGTGACGTTATTTTCTGAGAAAAATAAGAACAGCGTGCAATTCCCGATTTCAACTCAATGGTGACCATCGCAAAAAGCGCAGATGCGATCAGAAAGCCGAACCCCACGCCCAAGGTTGAACTGAGTGTCGCCTTACTCACTGGCTGCCAAGACAGGTCTTATGCTTTTGGATTGGCAATGGCGCTTTCTTCAAAGGGGGTACAGATAGACATAATTGGGAACGACCGTGTGGACAGTCCAGAATTTCATACCACCCCGAACTTGACCTTCCTCAATCTGGGGGGGATACAACAACCAGAGGCCAGTTTCTCTACGAAGCTTTTCCAAGTCCTGCTTTACTACCTGCGCTTGATTCGCTACGTGACTTTCGGAAATCCTAAACTCATCCATATTCTATGGAATAGCAAGTTTGAATACTTTGATCGAACGCTTCTTCTGATTTATTGCAAACTTCTTCGGAAGAAGATTGTACTGACAGCGCACAACGTGAACCGGGGGAAACGAGATTCAAGCGATTCGCTTCTAAATCGCCTAACTTTAAGGATTCAATATCGTTTGGCCGATCAGATTTTCGTCCATACGGACAAAATGAAAAGTGAACTTCTTGACGATTTTGGAGTTCGACAAGAAGCTGTTGCAAGGATTCCCTTCGGGATAAACATCGCCGTCCCGCATACCTCTCTTACTCCTACTGCGGCAAAGCACAAATTGGGCATTCAAAGTTGGGAGAAAACGATACTCTTTTTTGGAAGAATAGCGCCCTACAAGGGTCTCGAATTCTTGCTGACGGCGTTTCACAAGATTTCGTCAAACCACGCGAATTACCGGTTGATTATCGCCGGCGAGCCCATGAAGGGATATGAGGAATACATAAACAGAATCCACCAGGTGGTAAGCCAGACCGAGAGTCACGATCGCATAATTTCGAAGCTCGAATTCATTCCCGATGAGGACACGGAACTATACTTCAAGGCTGCGGATGTTTTGGTGCTGCCATACAAGGATATTTTCCAAAGTGGAGTCCTCTTTTTGGGGTATAGCTTTGGACTCCCCTCGATCGCGGCTGATGTGGGATCGTTCAGGGAGGACATTGTTCAAAGTAAAACTGGATTTCTGTATATCCCGGGTGACTCGATGAGTTTGGCGAACACGATTGAGTGTTTTTTCGAGAGTGACCTTTACAAGGAGCTGAATACGCGTCGGGGCGATATACGAGACTACGCATCCGCCCGGCACTCCTGGGACACGGTCGGCGAACTAACCCGAAAAGCGTACGAAGGACTGATAGCCCGGAAAGTCAGCTGAGATACGCCCTCGAATCCAGGGCCTGTGGACTCCTTAGGCTTATCTCGCGGGATGAACCGTCCACGTACTGAAGGCAGAATTCTTTCGCCCGGCTCATGCCTGGTGTCCAGAAAATAGAGAACGATAACGGAAAGCTACGGCCGAAGAGTCCACGTCCAGCAGCCCCTCCGAAATGAGCCGACCCTTGCAACGATTCATTTTCATTTACGCGAAAAAGCAAGTGGCAATTTCATCGTGTCAGAGATTTGGTCGACGTCGGGCGGAAGCGAGTTGAGCTGTACCGCTTTACCGGCAAGAGTTGTACGACAATACAACGTACATGAACCCACCAACATTCTGTTGAGAGGTCGCTTCCCAAAGTTGGACAAAAACCTATTCGCCGTTCTCAACGAGATCATGACAAAGTGGCAAGAACCAGATGGCTCCTTCCGAAGCCGTCAGCTATTCCTTGGCTGGGAAAACACTCCCATGCAGCGGTGGGCCGCATCGCAATTGTTTAGAAGCCTTTGCTTCTTGCTTTATCGAAACACAAAGAACTAGGAAATCAAATTCTCGAAAGGAACTGGCGAGAATATGTTCGGGATTTGTGGACAATATAGGGGCTGCTCAAGGTCCAGGCCAGAATATTCTAAGCCTACATCTGCGAAACGGCAGAGGTCGCATAGCCACCACGGAGGACGTCTGCGTCCGTTCGATTGCAATCACCCGCTCGGGCGAGGGCGTCAAAACTCTGTAGTGCCAGCAACCGAGATTGATGAGGGGAAACCTTTAGCAATTTGTGGCAAACGGATTCCATTGTCGTTGCTTTCTTGACCGCATGGTTGTCCTGCGGCTGATATGTTTTTCTTATGCCAAATGGCTAACGTCCTTATTTTCAAGCTACAAGCTATGTCTTGCGAGCTCGGCCTTTGCGTCGCTCCCGAAGCCTCTGGCAGGGCGATTGCAGGTTGGTCGTGGTCATCTTGACCTAATAATGGCGGGTAGCCTGCGACTCGGTCTATCTGAGTGTTTCAGATTGATGACGCGAGCAATGGACAAGGTGCCGAAGCTGCTTTATTCGGCGACCCATTCGACGCAGCCGGGTTTCTCCTCTAGTACCCAGTCCTAAGATCATGGAATTCCCAAGCGCGGCTCGAGCGAGGCCTTCTTAGCATTCGCAGCTCTAACTAAAGAGGAGGCCCTGACCGTCTTAATTAGGATGAAGCACTACACGTATCAGGGCTAATGTCAACTTGGGAGTGCTATAAAGGTATGAAACCACTTGTCTCGATACTCATTCCCGCTTACAACGCTGAAAACTGGATCGCGTACACACTCCAATCCGCAGTGGGGCAGACATGGCCGCGCAAAGAGATCATCGTAATAGACGATGGATCTAGGGATAAGACAGCCGAGGTGGTGCGCCGCTTGGCGTCAAAGAACGTCAAAGTCGTGTCGACCGACAACCAGGGACTTTCGGGGGCGTTGAACACCGCCTACCGGCTATGCCAAGGGGATTACATCCAAGAACTGGACGCGGACGATATTTTGGCGCCTAACAAGATTGAGAAGCAGCTAGCAGCGCTTCGGGAGGGCGACAGCAAGCGAATACTGCTTTCCGGTCCGTGGGCGTACTTCTACTACCGGACCAGCCGCGCCCGGTTCGTTCGAAACTCGCTGTGGGAGGATCTTTCGCCCGTGGAATGGATTCTGAGAAAGATGGTTGGGACCTGTCACATGCAAAACGCAACATGGCTCGTGAGCCGGGAACTGGCCGAGGCTGCAGGACCGTGGAACACACGGCTCCAATATGATCAAGACGGCGAGTATTTTTGCCGCGTACTCTTGGCCTCGGAAGGTACCCGATTCGTGCCGGAAGCCAGAATTTTCTATCGAGTCTGTGGTACGAACCGAATAAGCTTTATTGGCAACTCGGATGTAAAGAAAAACTCCTTGCTTCTCTCCATGCGATTGCATATCGAATATCTGCGTTCGCTCGAAGAGAGCGAACGTGTTCGAAAAGCTTGCGTGAAATATATGCAGGCCTGGTATCACTCTTTCTATCCGGAAAGGCCAGATATCATGGCGGAGTTACAGAGCCTGGCCGGAGAACTGGGAGGACATCTAGAGATACCGCACCTGTCGTGGAAATATGCCTGGATAAAATCGATCTTGGGGTGGAAAGCGGCGAAAAAAGCACAGTGGACTCTTTCGGAATCAAAATCTTCTTTGTTAAGGCAATGGGACAAAGCAATGTTTGAACGCGAAACACGTGAGGCGAGCCGTCAGACCTTGTAGCCATGCCGATGGGATCAGAACTCAAGAGACGAAACGAGGGTATGCGTATTCAACAAGTAGACAGGATCAACGCTATCTGGGAGGAACACCTCGAGGTCGCCAGAGCCCTGCCGAAGCTTGCGACAGAAGTATCCAATGCTGTGGACATGATCTCTTCCTCCTTGGCTGCCGGAGGTCAGTTGTTCCTCGGAGGGAACGGGGGATCAGCCGCAGATGCGCAACACATCGCTGCCGAGCTTACAGGTCGCTTCTTGTTAGAGCGGCAACCCCTCCGAGCCATTGCGCTGCACGGCAACACCTCGGCTCTTACGGCAATCGGAAACGACTACGGATATGAACATGTGTTTGCTCGCGAGCTCACTGCCCATGCCCGACAGGGTGACGTTCTGATGGCGATCTCTACCAGCGGCAACAGCCCTAATATTCTGCGCGCGATTGAGGCCTCTCGGAAGTGCAAAGTCAAAGTCATCGGTTTGACGGGTGAGTCGGGGGGCCACATGCGGTCGACGTGCGATCTGTGTCTGTGTGTTCCTTCCAGATCAACCGCGCGAATTCAGGAAATGCACATCACGATCGGGCACGCGATCTGCGAGCTTCTGGAAGCGAGACTGGCAAAGGCATGAAAGAGAGTATCCAAACCCATGAGGAGGATATGGGCTATCAAAGCCAAGCAGGGTTGTCTGAGGCAAAGCTGCCCAACTCGGCGGCTGTGACCCTGCTGACCGGGGGTGGCGACAAACCTTGCGCATTCGGTCTGGCAACTGAGCTCATCTCAAAAGGAGTCGGTCTGGACGTGATTTGTAGCGACGAACTCGATTGCCCTGAATTCCACGGCAAGCGGGGAGTGAACTTTATGAATCTCCGCGGCGATCAGCGTCCGGATGTCAGCTTCGTCAGAAAAGCGTTCAGGTTTTCGATGTACTATGCCAGGCTGATTCGCTATGCCGTAACCGCCAAGCCGAGAATCTTTCATATCCTGTGGAATAACAAATTCGAGCTGTTCGATCGAAAGCGGCTCATGCTCTACGATAACGCTTTGAGGAAAAAGATCGTTCTCACAGTTCACAACGTTAATTCATGTAAGCGAGATTCTAAAGATTCTGCCCTCATCGGTTCGGAATACGACGGCAGGAGATTCGAGACTTCGCGACAGAACACCATTCCTGGCTACGTGGTCGGCCAAGCGACCCTGAGGAGGTATGCCAGCTTGCTTCGCATACCCTATCCAGGCAATTTGGCGAACCGTGATGGATCCAGGGCTACTCTCAACGTCAAGGCCCTGTCATGAAACCGTCGGGGGAAAATGGCCGCAGCGGGGGGACTAAGCTCGGCAAGACCCCAATCGCAGCTCTCCAGAAGGTCAATGTGAGCCATTAAACCAGGATCTTAAGAGAACAGATCTTAAGAGAACAGACGACTTGCGGTTGTTCCTACTAGGCATAAGCGCCAGAGTCGCGGGTCAATGGGTGGCTCAAAGCGGAAAATTGGTATGATTCCCAAGATACTGCATTATTGCTTCGGGATGTCCTCTGACGCTGGTGGTAAGCCATGGAGCCTGGTCCATTATGCGTGCCTGAGAAGTGCCATTGAGCGCATAAGACCGACGGACGTCTTTTTCTACTTCGAGAAAGAACCAACAGGACCATGGTGGGAACTCTCACGCGGGTTCGTAACATTGGAGAGAATAAAGGCCCCACGCGAGATCTTCGGGAACCCAGTGATGCATTTTGCCCATCGCGCGGATATAGTCAGGTTAGAAAAGCTGTTGAGCAGGGGAGGAATTTATCTGGATGCCGATGTTTTTGTCCACCGCACTTTTGATCATCTGCTGAGCCAGGCAACGGTGCTCGGAAAGCAGGTGGTGGATGAAAGGGAACTCGGGTTATGCAATGCCGTAATTCTCGCCGAGCCTCAAGCAACTTTCCTTAAGAGATGGCACTCTGAATATCGATCATTTCGCTCGACGGGGCACGACGCCTATTGGGACGAGCATTCGGTACAGCTTCCGTATCAACTTTCCAAGCAGTTTCCCGGCGAGATTACAGTGCTGCCGCCCTTCGCATTTTTTTGGCCTACATTCAAGAAAGCAGATCTTGCGTTGATCTTCGATTCTTCCGCGCCAATCGATCTTTCGGGAGCATACGCAACTCACTTATGGGAAAGTCTTGCCTGGGAACCATACTTGGAGCACTTGACGCCTGGACGCGTGCGCTCCATTGATACCAACTTCCATCGCTGGGTAAGCCCAATGATCGCGTCGCTCCCCGATGGCTTCGGCGCTCCGACAGTTACGGCCCGCTTCGCGCGCGGCGTTCGTCAGCTAAAACGACATGTTCGCTCTGCCATGCGATTGTGGGCTGCTCGGTTAAAGCCGAGAATTTTCAATTAGAATCATGCGAATTGGCTGGTGGCCCGTCTTTGCCTTTGACGTCGCCTGGCGATGGCTTCCGTCTTGCACAAGATAATTCCATTTGCACAAGCGAGGACGCCGTCGTCAAGCTCGGAAAGAGCATACTGATTAGCGTCGATGTACGTTATCGGTCCGCCGGGAATTCAGACTCGCAGTTCCGGTATACAACTGAGGGCGCGTTGAGTCTGGATAATCAATATGATTCGTAAATATTTGAATAAAGCGAGGAGGATTAAAGATGATCTTCTGTATGGTCAGGAGATTATCCGAAGGCGTGTGGATACGCTGGCCATAATCGAGCGCGAAAGATACGTGAAAGAATTACTTTTACATCCCAGATATGACGACAAAAAGCGCCTCGAAAGATATGGTTTTAAAGTGTGCTCACAATATGACGAGGACGGCATCATTCAAGAGATTTTCAATCGGATTGGCTTCGGTGCCAGGTCCTTTGTTGAGTTCGGCGTCGAGAATGGCTTGGAGAACAACACACTCAAACTCTTGTTGGAAGGCTGGAGCGGCCTATGGATCGAGGGCAGCGAGAGCTTCGTGTCACAAATCAATGCAAAGTTTCAAGACGTTGTATCGAATGGCAGGTTGCGGGTTAAAGCAGCCTTTATTACCCGTGAGAACATCAACAGTTTGATTGGGGAACATTATGCCGGCGAGATCGACCTGCTATCGATCGACATCGATGGGAATGATATTCACATTTTTGACGCAATTGATGTGATACGACCGCGCGTTATCATCATTGAGTATAGCGGTAAGTTTCCGCCACCAATGAATGTCGCGCAACTCTACAACCCGGAGCACCGATGGAAGGGAACTGATTATGGTGGATCTTCCTTGGTAGCCATCAATAATGTCGCTGGCCGTAAGGGATATAGCCTTGTTGGCTGCGGTATTGTCGGTGTCAACGCATTCTTTGTAAGAAACGACCTGTTAGGTGACAGGTTTCAGGCGCCATTCACCGCCGAGAATCATTACCAGCCAGCTCGTTATTTTCTCTGGCAGACTTATGTCTCTGGCCATCCACCGGACTGGGGACCATATGAGAAGGTATAGAACAAGAATCATAAGCGGGCCGTCGTGCCAGGGGGCCTACTTCTGCTATACAGCCATAACGGGGTTTGGAAGTATTCAACAATGACTAAAGACCTTCAGCGACATCTCCGAATATTCCAAATTCCGCTAACCGCTAAGTTATGTCGCCCGAAGGGCCACGGTCTTTCTTCATATTTGAAAGAAGTCTCGACTCCCAAGATCATACTCGGACGAACCTCAAGTGGCTTTCCGAGCGCTCTCTTCGACATTGCTGACCACACAGACCGGTGCGACAAACTCGCCACCTGTGGCTGCCCCGTTTTTGGCCGTTGATCTACCTCTCAAGGACCACGTATGGCGTCCCAACAAGAGTTATCAGATGCCCTCAGCACTGAACATTTGCAAACAGACCTAAAGGGCCGGTCTGTCCGAGGGGGAGTGCTGTCTGTAGTGGCGCAGGTCGCCCAAGTTCTCGTGCAATCAATCGCAACGATGGTACTGGCACGGCTGCTGACTCCAACTGATTTCGGGCTGGTGGCAATGGTTACAGCTGTAACGGCCATAGCCGCTGGGTTCGCGGATCTCGGCCTGACGGAGGCGACCATCCAACGAAAGGAGATCAGCCACAATCAAGTCAGCACGTTGTTCTGGATCAATGTTGCGATGGGGCTCTTGCTCACGCTCCTTACGGCGGTCATGGCACCAGTGTTGGCCTCGTTTTATCGGGAACCCAGGCTCGTAGGCATCACCCTTGTGGTGTCTCTCTCGTTCCTCATCGGCGGTCTGAGGGGGCAACACAATGCACTTCTCAAGCGCCAGATGCGTTTTTCATCGATAGCAATGCGAGATGTGACTTCCAATATTGTTGGAGTTTCTGTCGCCATCACGATGGCTTGGCAAGGGGCTGGATACTGGGCAATCGTTGCTCTCCCGCTAACTCTAAATTTTACTCAAATGGCTCTGTCTTGGTTGATGGTCAAGTGGAAGCCGGGATGGTTTCATCCTGATCCCGAAGTTCGTTCCATGATAGGCTTCGGCGGTAACGTTGCAGCTTCCTACGTTGTTTTCAATTGGATCAGCAATGCCGACAATATCCTTATCGGCTGGTATTGGGGAGCCGGCCCGCTGGGGTTGTATTCGAGAGCCTACAATCTCCTTATCTTGGCGATACACCAAATTACGGCCCCAACCGTCAGCGTTGCAATACCTGCTTTCAGCAGAATCCAGGGAGATCCAAAGCTCTTTGCGCGGTACTATCTTCGCATCATCAACTTGATTGTATGGATCAGCGGTTCCCTTTTTGGCTTTCTTTTTGTTGCTGCCGAACCAGTTATTGTCCTGGTGCTCGGAGAGAAGTGGCGGCAAGCTGCGCCCGTATTCCGGATCCTTACCATCTCGGCTTTGGGACAATTGCTTCTCCAGTCGACGCTATGGTTGTTTGTGAGTCGCGGGGAATCGGCGCGCCTTCTCAAACTCATGCTAGTGATCACCCCTATTATGATCGGCAGCTTTATGATCGGGCTGCCTTTTGGGATCAAGTGGGTCGCCTTATCTCTCTCCCTAGTTCTACTTGCCGTTCTTCCCTGGATACTCAAGTTTAGCTTTCGCGACACAGACTTAACCTTGCGGAGATTAGGGCGAGCACTGCTGTACCCCGTTTCAGTAAGTCTGTTGGGAATTCTTTCTGCAGAATTTACCGTTCACTTGCTCCCTCGAGAGGGTCTGGTTTCGCAACTCCTGGTGTCCGCCGTGGGTTTTGCAGGGGCTTATGCTCTCGCAGCGCTCATACCACCTGTTCGCAGCGAAATTTTCTCTTTTAGGGGCTTACTTAGCGATCTGCGACCGTCGGGTGGCGGTGCCGAGTCCGCCTGAGTTGGTGCACGATGATCTATCGGATTGATCCGACAAAAGACGCCCGGTGGACGGAATTTGTGAAACGTCACCCCAAGGCATCAGTCTTCCATTCTGTCGGGTGGCTCCAGGCACTCGGGAGCACATATGGCTATGAACCAGTGGTATTCACCACTTCGCCTCCAACCGAAGAGTTGGAGAATGGGCTTGTATTCTGTCGGGTGGAGAGCTTTATCACCGGGCGTCGTCTTGTCTCGCTGCCATTTTCAGATCATTGTGAACCGCTTTGCGACTCAAATGAAGAGTCAGACAACCTAATTTGCAATTTTCAGGCAGCCTTGGAAAATCAGAAGGTGAAATATGTGGAAGTTCGTCCGGCGGATGACAATTTCAGTCAAACATTGGAAAAGAATAAGTTTCAACCAGTGGCGAAATATTTTCTGCATATCCTTAGTCTGATTCCGGATTTGCCCGAGATCTTTCGGGGCCTTGATAAGGATTGTGTCCAGCGCAGGATTCGGAGAGCAGACCATGCTTCTCTTGTGGAGCAATGCGGTCGATCCGAAGGATTGCTTAAGGATTTCTACGGCTTGTTTATGCTTACTCGCAGCCGACACCAGCTTCCTCCTACTCCATACGCCTGGTTTCGAAACCTAGTCCTCTGTCAGGGCGAGGCACTGGAGATTCGTGTGGCGTATAAAGATGAGACTCCGATCTCCGCCATTCTGACGATACAGTTTAAAGAGACGGTCTACTATAAATATGGATGTTCCGATGCCCGGTTTAATCAGTTCGGGGCAACCCCCTGGCTCTTCTGGAAGGCGATCGTCGCGGCGAAAACAAGGAACGCAACAAAATTTGACTTTGGCCGGACCGAAGAGGATAACCCGGGACTACTTGCGTTCAAGAATCATTGGGCCCCTCATCCTCGGTCTTTGATTTACTGGAGATATCCGGACGGTTCTTCTCTTGCTTCGGTCACGGGCTGGAAACTAAAGATGGCGAAGCGTGTGTTTTCTTGTCTTCCGGATAGAATACTTGATATTGTCGGGAACTTGGTATACAGACACATCGGTTGAAAAGTACCATAGACGGCTTTCGGGATGCTCCGTAGGCTGCCAAGACAAGGACACTTTTTGATATCCGCCGCTTTAGAAAGGTAAGTAACCGCGTCATTCGTGCGTCAAATCTTATTGGATTATTATCGCGTGCCCTCATGTTTTGCGGAGGGGATCACCACGACTGTCGACCGCACGTCGGACGATGTGGGCTTTTTTAAATTTGGCCCCAAGATCGTTTGTTACGGGCGAAGCCAGTCGGGTGTTGCCGCAAACTTGGTCGGAGCGGGTCATTACGATGCCGCCAAAGCTGTTCACCGCGATGGAGCGACAATTCGGCTTCCATTTAGCTTTGCCGAGGTGATCGATAACCTGCGTCTGGAACACTATCGGCAAGAAGTCATTCCTGGAAGGGAAGTGCTTGCCGCGAGCGAGTCGATTCGTAAGTTTTACTATTTGATTCGAGGACTCCTGCCGGTAAAAGCTCGCCGTCACTTGCAAAGAATCTACTTTCAAGATTGGCACAAACTACCCTTCCCGTCTTGGCCAGTAGACTTTACAGTCGATGATCTCCACGAAGCGTTTCTGCGGTTATTGATGGAAACCTCCAGTCTCAAGAAGGTTCCATTCATTTGGTTTTGGCCGGAAGGCGCACCCAGTTGCCTAATGATGACGCACGACGTCGAAACACAAGCGGGCCGCGACTTCACGGCCCAGTTGATGGACTTGGACGATTCCCGCGGGATTAAGGCATCGTTCCAAGTCATTCCCGAGAAGCGCTACGAAGTCTCAGATGAATACGTTGGAGAGATCCGAAACCGGGGATTCGAATTTAATGTCCACGATCTGAATCACGATGGGCGATTGTACCGGGAACGGAAGGAGTTTGAACGCCGAGCGGAAAAGATAAATGGCTATCTACGCCAATACAACACCCGTGGATTTCGGGCTGGGTCTATGTACCGCAACCAGGATTGGTACGACGTCTTCGAGTTCTCCTACGACATGTCCGTTCCGAATGTTGCGCACCTCGAACCAACGCGAGGCGGCTGTTGCACGGTGATGCCATACTTTGTTGGCAAGGTCCTCGAACTCCCTCTGACCCTAGCGCAGGATTATTCTCTCTTTCACATTATGGATGACTATTCGATTGATCTGTGGAGGCAACAGTTGAGGCTACTCAGACGCCGGAACGGACTGATGAGTTTTATTACGCATCCCGATTATCTGATTGATCATCGGGCGCGCAATGTTTATGAATCCCTTCTGGATTATCTGCGAGAAATGATTTCGAGGGAAAAAGTATGGAGTGCTTGTCCCGGAGAAATAGACCACTGGTGGAGGGCTAGGAGTCAGATGAAGATGATCCCTGAAGGAGACGATTGGAAAATTGTTGGGCCAGAGGAGGAACGGGCGCGGCTGGCGTATGCCGTCCTGAACGGTGACCACCTGGTGTATCAGCTTGCCGAAAACCGCAGATAAGTAAGCGTCTGGTCTGAACTGGTCTGAACCAAGCGATTCACAGGAATCTCCTCATTGGAATGAAGGAGAGCTTTCTAGCCGGGCGGATGGCTCATCCATGAAACATGCAACGAGTATCCTACACCGACACTTGCGGTAGAGCCGTTCGCCCAGCAAATTTCCTTATCCGTTCCGATTCCTGCTTGGGTCTTTGCAAATCCTTGACAAGCTGCTGATGGAGCCTTAGTGTTCTTTCCGTGCCCGTGGACTTGCCATGCGTGCATAAGTTCTAATGGCTTTTAGTATCGGCTGAATTTATCGGTCGGCGATAGCACAGGGGGACAGCTATGTGGCGATCCATCCCGCTCCTCGGAATTTTAATCGCATCACCAGTAATCAGCTGGTGTGACACAGTTCAGTTTGCCGTTCCTCCGGCGAATATAGGAACGCTCATCCAGGGACCCGTGAACTTGGACCTCTCCTCCTCTGGCCTCAATGGCACTGTGCTCGCGGGTCAAAGTCTATCGTTGGATTTGCTGCTCAGTAACGATGTGCTCGCAAGATTATTTCTGCCAGACCCAGGCACGTTCGGGATAGAGCTCAGTATCCATACCAACGCAGGAACCTTTCCGGGATTTGCTGGCCCTACCACAGGATATCTCCTTGACCCCAGTGGTAACCAGTTCGGCGGCACTCAGGTTGCTGGGAGAGCCGCCGGTGATGATGGGACATTTGCCATGGGACTGGTTTCGTTTACCTTAGGCAATTTAGGAGGGGCACAAGTCGTTGACATTAGCGGCGTGCACTTCGACACCTCATTGCCCGCCACTGGATTTGTGATCACGAACGCTCAGCTTCTGTTTAGTTTTAATAGTGCCTCTGACGGTGTCGAATTCGGAACCGCGCAGCAGTTGCCAGAGCCGTCGACAATCGGGCTAATTCTAGGCGGCGCGCCGTTGATTGCTCTTATAGCCTGGCGTAGTCGTCGCAAACTGCTCTTCGTCAACGTGCCGTAGTCTATCCCTGCTCTTTCCAACGCTGGCACCGTAGCGGCGCAAGATTGTGCGTCGTCCTGAAGCTGTCTTCCTTAGCAGGCAAGTTGCTTCGTTGTTTCGAAACAACGACACTTCCGCCCATCTTCCTGCCTAGCAACTGCGAACTGTACAGACAACAGCCCAGGCTCCCTAGACCGGGCTATTTCCGCGTCCCACCACGAGCGACCTGGTTCACAGAGGAGCCAACTTTATCGCTGCGATCCAAATTCATTCAGCGGTCCACATTATCCAGCAGCCAGATGCTGCCGGACTCTTCCGCCATGGTCAACACGAGTTTGTCCTGGGTGAGCGAAAGTCCGACCGGCGGTATCCACCGTGGAATCATCAATCGAGGACTTTCAAAGTTCGAGACCTGAAACGGCTGCCCGACCGTCTTACCTGCGGCCGGATCGAAGTGGATCCCCCAGACATTGAAGAAACCGCCGCGCCTAGAAACAAAATAAATTGTCTTACCATCGGGAGACCAGCGAGGCTTGTCGTCCCATTGCTTGCTGTTGGTGATGCGTGTCCACGGACCGCCCGACGTGGGCACTACGTAGATCGTGGATTCCAAATTAGGTGAGTCGACGACAGCCTCAAAGACAATCCATCGCCCGTTAGGAGAGAAGTATGGCTGGTAGAGTTGGTACGCCGGATCGGAAGTAATCTTTTGCGCCGCGGTTTCGGCATGAGGCGCTGCAGCAACCGGGACCAACCAGATTCCTTCGCTTGATGACGTCAACAGCCACTTGCCGTCTGGAGACCAATCCCAGACCCCGCGACTGCTACCCAGCGGCTTTTCTTCATGGCTTTGGCTGGACCAGAGCATGAGTTGTCGCTCGTTCGTCCTGCGATTTCTACGCTGGTAGGCGAGTTGCGTGCCGTCGGGCGACCACCGTCCGAACCAGCGTGAATAGTCGTCGGATATAAGCGGGACCTCGCTCCCATCCACCAGTGACTTCACCCACACTTCATTTCGGACATCCATGTAAGCCAGCCCGAGGCTTTCGCCATGAGGAACCTGATAGGAAACCTTCGTTCCATCCCGCGATAAGGTTGGATCCACAGACAGCCTTCCGGGCGAAGTGATGGCCTCGCCGCTGCCCCTGATCTGGCCAGCGGCGGCATCAAACGGAAAGAGCCAAGTTCGGATCCGCTGGGACTTCGCGGTGAAGGCCAGCCGCCTGCCATCGGTTGAAACTGCGACTCCTGCATCGGGTCCCGGCCCGGTAGTCAGACGATCGATCGCTGTGGCTCGTAGCGTCTTAGGATCGACTGTCATCTTCCAAATGTTTTTCGCCCCTCTGTAGCTTCGCTCGAAATAAATCACATCTCCGAAAGGTGACCAAGAGAAAGAGTAGTCCCCTAGCTGCAGGCCAACTTCACCTTCTCCAGAAGCCTCTGCGAGCTTCCTCTGGACCGCAGGAGCAATTTCCAGCTTGATTCCAGGCCCCCCTGCAATCGGTACTGTCCAAAAGCTGGGACTTGGCGAAAGATCTCCGACCCAGACAGTGACCCTCTTTCCATCGGGATACCAGACGGCTGAGGCTGCCGACAGTCTATTTTGCGCGATGAACTCGGCCAAGACTTCGCGGGGTGCGCTGCCATCAAGTTGCGCGACGTAGAACCGGTTCCAATGACCAGTCACGGTAAAAAGAGTCTGAAACAACACTTTGGAGCCATCCGGTGACCACTGCGGGTAGTAGCCAAAAGGCGCGATCTTCCGTTCAAGTCCTGCACCGCCGAGAGCCGGGACAACATATATCCCACCCTCCCCTTCCTCGGAACGATACGCGATGTATTTGCCATCCGGCGACCAGTCCGGCTGCCAATGGTGCCCCGGTCCCTTGGTGATCTGAATAGGATCGCCGCCACTGACTTGTTGCACCCAGATGTCGGTTTTCCCGCCGCGGTCCGAACTGTAGGCAATGTACCGGCCGTCGGGCGACCAGGTGGGCTCGTTCTGCAGGCCTTCGTCGAAAGTGACGCGCGTGAGCGTGCGCTGGGGTGGTGCCACAGGAGTCTCGCGCCGCTTGTAGATCCACAAGCTTCCAGACACCAGCAGCACAGCCATGCTAAACAGCGCTAATGCAAGTGGTGCTCTTGTTCTCTTAGCTGGTTCGGGCTCACTGGTTGAGCGATTTCCCGCGGCGTGCGCCACTGCGGCGTCCGTTCCGTTAGCCGTAATTGGGCCGATGAATCGATACCCTCGCCGCGGCAGGGTCTCGACGAAGCGCGGATTTTCCGACGAATCGCCCAGCGCCTCACGGATCTTGTTGATTGCGGTGTTCAAATTATGATCGACATCAACGAAGGTGTCCGGCCACAGACGCTTTTGCAGCTCCTCCCGAGTGACAACGGAGCCGGGTTGTTCCAGCAGAATCGCCAACACTTGGAACGGCTGGCCGGTCAGTTTCAGTCGTAGCCCTGCCTTGCGCAGTTCTTGCGCCTGAAGGTCAACTTCAAACGTGGCAAAGCGAATCAGCTGGCTAGTGCGGACCTGGTTTGGCATCGCCTCGTTCCCTTAGTTGGCAAGAGTCTAACACTGACCCGCGTACGCGCAACGGCTTATCGGACAAGTTCGCACCAGGACTCGCGCCACGCTGCCTAACCAATGCTACCTTTCGTCGATACGGCCTCCGGGTGACGCTTACGTTGTTTCTGAGGAAGGACATTTAGCGGAAGTGAAATGACGGCATCGATGTCAGCTAACGCGCAGTGCAAGTCGTCTTTGTCTTTGAGGCTGCTCCTAGCATCTTGAGCAGCAGGACGACGCCACTTTTAGCGATTGGGTCACGGAGTGCCAATTACTACACGTTCCTCGACCTTGAAAATCCGTAAATTCGCTCTCTCGAGAACCAGTCGGAACTTGTTAGGATAAATTGCTAATAGTCGATCAAAACAATAGTCATCGTCGGGCAAGTAGTAGGGCGTTCCATGCTTCACTACCACCACGTAATTCACAGCGTGTCTTACGATACCCTCGAAGAGGACATGCGGATCCGAAATCGGAGCGAACCAAACCAATTTTCTCTCCGCATAGTGATAGACGGTGGGCCAGTGTCGAGCCATAACCACGGAATCTGAAGGGGTATTAGATCGGAGCCAGACACCGGCTTCGACTTCCGTGGCTAGAAACTCATAGGTACCGGTTTCTCCAACGCTGATAAAATCCTGAGCATGCAGGTTTTCTCGAGCGATTCGTGTATCCGACACAATGCCAATCAACACCAGAGCCGTCACAATCAGGTACATCGAGTACCGGAGCAAATGAAGCGGGCTCAATCGCCATGTGCTGAGTGGTTGTTTAAGCCACGTTCCTACTCTCGAAGACGTCTCCGCGGAAAAAACTGACTTGCCGGTGTAAGCCATCCAAGCAGCAATTCCTGCAGAAATCAACCACACGGGGATCAGGAGCTTGGCCGACAAGCACCGGTTACCGCTGCTCCGGTGCGCATAAATCCAGTGCGTACCGAAAATGGTTAGAAGGACCGCCGCAGGGAGCCAGAGGATCCCCACAACTCGCGGCTTCGTTCTCGAGGCAAAGATTGCCCTGTCAATTCCCCGCCACATATAGAAACAGGCGATCGGAGCAATGGGAAGAATAAATCTGATGTCCATGGTCCACGGCCAGAGTGCATAAATGAACTCATAGCCCGCAAAGTACCAGTCAACCAGCTGCATTCCTCTCGTCTTCACGATGGAATAAGTCCATCCAATGACAATAAGCAGGAATGGAAGAATAGCCACAGCCAGGTTCGTCGGGCCAAGCCCGTGGCGCACGACCATCTGGGCAAGGATGTCCCCCTCCGCGGTCAGATTCGTGATAACTCTGGCAGGGATATCACTCCATTTTGCCATCCCCAGTTCGGGCTGTCTGCCGCTCTTCACCTGAAGCTGCTGGAGATACGGTCTAGGATAGCCAGGCAAGGACCATTCGAGCGGAGCTGGCTTACGGAGCATCCATACGCCCACCACCGCGGTCCCCACAAGGAAAACAGGGAAGAACTTTAGAAGTCGGGTTCGAGCCAGGCATCGCTCCTTGAAAAACGTTAAGACGACTACTGCAGCCATGGCGCCCAGCAAGGCCACAGTCGCCGTGGCAATTAACAGCGACGCCACCACCGCGATCGTTAGTACGCTTCCCCACACAATCCTTGAACACATGGTTGACGCGTGGTCATATTGATCGCCCGAGAATAAAGCAAGCATGGTCGTAAAGAAATAAGCAAAGCACGGATAAACCATCCGTGTTGCCCACGCAAAATACAAAGGCGACGACAAAAGAAGGATGCAGATAGTCGCCGCCACTAGCATCGGAACGCGACGCCGCAGGAATTCGTACACCGCAAGAAATCCGAGAGTCTCGAAAACAGCCATGGCACCTACACAGACGGCGTAGCTGTAACCGAATATAGAAAACAGCACGGCGAGAATTGCCGCCAGGCCGGGCGGCTGAGTGGTTTCGGGAATCCCGTTAACGCCAAAGAAGCCGTGGTGCAACAAAGACTGCGCGGCATCAGCGTAGAAGACATCCTCACCCAAGAAATCAGCGGTCCGTTGGTGCAAAAGAACTGTGAACACGCCAAATACTGCGATGAGCAAAAATATTATGAAATCAGCGAAAGTAACGCGTTTGGTCATGCCGTACAACCTGCCAAAATTTCCACGATCATACCTTTTTTCTTGCCCTGTTGCGGCGTCTCCGGATCCCACCCGTCTGGGCACCGACAGAGACTTCCGAAATGCCGGAACCTTGGACCGTGCTTTGGCGATTTGTTATGAGAAGTGATCTGGCCCGGTGAGCCTTCCGAGCCGGAGATAAGCTTTCCGCCCGGCATTGCTGAAGAACCGCAAGCCGTTAATGGTTCCGCTTTCGAGACCACGAATTTCTGTAGGGAGTCGATTAACGCGTGCATGCAAGGACTTGGAAACAAAACGGGTCGATGAGTTGTATCAATACGAGGGTCTTAGTCGTCCGGTTCCTTTCTCACGGGATTCTCTTTTATACCTCGCCGAATTTGCGCTCCCCGCGTCCTGAGAAACTGAATTCTGACCGCCGGAGCTGCGAACAGAAACGCATCGTCAAATCAAAGGGATCTCCTGTTTCATTGATCCCTGTAAGTTATTCATAATACAACCGTTACAGTGCGCGGTCTCGGAAAACGGGTTCCGTAAAACTGGCGGTGTCGATCCGCAGGAGCAACGTGTGTCGCCGCGGCCCAATAGCCCAGTCATCGGCGGCCGAATACGGTTAAGACATGAAAACTTGTTCACTTTCCGTGACAAGGAACTTCCCAATCGTCGTCTGCCTACAGGTGGAACGAACGATATGCGGCAGTCGTTCGTCAAATAACCCGTTGGCAACTCTTTTTGTATCAATAGCTTAGTGTGTTTCTGACCCGACCGAGCTCACTCCGCTTTCTTAGTCTGGCAGCCCGATTGCTCGCCTTCCCATAACCAACGTGACTCTCATGGCGGTAGCGCGTCTTAACGTCTAAGCTGTGGTTAGGTGATCGGACTCACCCTGACCCACGTAGGTTTACTTCCGGGGATCTCTGTGCTTCTTGAGTTCGCCCGTTGTGTCTTCACTCGGAAGCATCGAGCAAGTCCCTGTTTTGACCGCCCGACCTTGATGTTTTGCGCTGATCAAAGCAGCGCGACAGTAAGAGCCAGGCTAAACGTATGAATTCGAAGCGAAAGCTGAGCGTCGGCGACTGGGTGGAGGTCCGAAGCAAAGAGGAAATTCTCGAGACCCTCGACGCTAAGGGTCAACTGGAAGGAATGGCGTTTATGCCCGAGATGTTCCAGTATTGCGGGCAGAGATTTCAGGTCTACAAGCGTGCCCACAAGACTTGCGATTATTCGACGGCCTATCCCTATCGCACCAGGCAACTTAAAGACACGGTACATCTCGAAACACGTTGCGACGGACAGGCACACGGCGATTGCCATGCGGGATGTCTGCTGTATTGGAAAACACAATGGCTAAAGCCCGCGAGCGGCGGTCGAGAACAGCTTGTCGGTTTAGGCGCCAACGGTTCGCTCGGAGATCCTGTCTCCGCTGCGTTGCGTCGAGGATGCAGCGAATCAGATGTCTTTGCCAATACTCGGTCGGCCGGGGCAGACGGAGGTCCGCCGACCTACGTCTGCCAAGCCACACATGTGCGTTATGCAACGAAGCCACTCGCCTGGTGGAACCTACGCCAATACTTCGAGGATTACTGGTCCGGAAATGTAGGTCTCGAGCGACTCTTCAGCGGCTTGATTTATTCGAGTTACTATCACCTCAGTCAGGCAGGGATTGGCCTCGGGCCAGCGATGCGCTGGTTCTACGACCGCTTCCATTGGTTTTGGGGCGGCACGCTCTTTCCCCGAAAGCCGGGACTGATCCCCGAGGGGCAGCCAACGCCCTCGGGAACACTCAATCTGCAGCCGGGTGAACTGGTTCGCGTAAAGCCCCACCAAGAGATTCTCAAGACGGTGGACAGCAGCAATCGAAATCGCGGGATGTATTGGGACGCAGAATTGGTGCCTTACTGCGGCGGTACTTACCGAGTCTTGAAACGTGTGAACAGGCTCATCGATGAGAAGACGGGGAAGATGATCGAGATGAAGAACCCGTGCATCATCCTGGATACAGTCGTATGTCAGGCGCGCTATAGTCCCTGCCGCATGCTGTGCCCAAAAAGCATGTATCCATACTGGCGGGAACTTTGGCTCGAGCGAGTGGAAGGGAAGGGCCGCAAAGACATCCAGGCTCAAGAGGCAAAGTTGACGTCGGTAGGGCGTTAGGATGCGGTTCGCACAGACCAGCATTGTTGGCGCGCAGGTGATCGATCCGAGTCCGCACCAGGATGATCGCGGACGCTTCATGCGCGCTTGGTGCGCGCGGGAATTTTCCGAGCACGGCATCGACTTCCTGCCCGTGCAATCGAATATGGGCTTCAGCCTTCAAAAAGGGACGACCCGGGGCATGCACTTTCAGAAGGCACCCGCTCTTGAGGCCAAGCTGGTTCGCTGTACCAGAGGTACGATGTTCGACGTGGTCTTGGATCTCAGGCCTGAATCGATATCGTATGGCAAATGGTACGGGGTAGAGTTGAGTGCTGAAAACGGTCGTATGCTCTACGTTCCGCAGCACTGTGCACACGGGTATCAGACCTTGGAAGATGACACGGAAATGCACTATATGACTTCGGAGTTCTATACCCCAGCTGCCGTGCTTGGCGTGCGGTTTGACGATCCAGCTTTCGCCATCGAATGGCCGCTATCCGCTACAGTGGTTTCTGAACAGGATCGCAAATGGCCGCTCGTGAAACAACCGGAGAAGCTCCATGAACGTTGACACCGCACTTCAAGAGCGCGAGCTCACGCGTAATCCGATCCGCGTTGGAATGGTTGGCGCTGGTGCAACCGGCCGTGCCATTGCATTGCAGCTAGGGACGCCGGTACCCGGAATTCGCCTCGTGGCCATCGCCAATCGGACCTTAGCGCATGGCGAACGCGCGTTCCGCGAGGCTGGAATCACAGACTGGAGCCATGTCACATCTGCTCAAGAGGCAGAAGCAAAAATATCTCAATGTCTGCCGGTGTTGACTGACGACCCTTCCGTACTGACTGCTTGCCCCGCGATCGATATTATTGTGGAAGTTACAGGTACGGTCGAAGCCGCCGCACGTGTGGCTTTAGACTCGTTTGACCATGGCAAGCATGTTGTCCTCGTCAACGCCGAACTCGATTCGTTCATTGGCCCGATCCTAAAGGCGAAAGCAGACAAAGCCGGCGTGGTGGTCACGCACACGGACGGCGACGAACCTGGAGTGGCGATGACTCTGCTGCGCTACCTCCGATCACTGGGACTCCGTCCTGTGGCTGCGGGTAACCTGAAGGGGATGGTTGACTACTATCGCAACCCCGAAACCCAGCGAGCCTTTGCCGAGAAAAATGATCAGAACCCTTGGAAAGTCACTTCCTTTGCAGATTCTACAAAGCTCTCCATGGAGGCGACCGTGCTCGCCAATGCGACGGGGTTCCATGCTGGCCGTCGCGGTATGTACGGCCCCGCCTGTAAAGAGGTCCGCGAGATGGCAAGCCTCCTGCCTGCTGATCAGATGCTAAGCACAGGGCTCGTTGACTATGCCCTCGGCGCAGCGCCCTATACCGGTGCCTTCGTTATTGTTCACGAGGAATCGCCGCTCAAGAAAGTTCAGCTTGCCTACTACAAGCTCGGTGACGGTCCGTTCTATGTCTTCTACACACCCTTTCATCTGCCCCACATACAACTTGCTTCTACCATCGGTCGTGCGGTCATCCTTCGTGATCCCACGGTAGCCCCCGTTGCTGGACCTGTCTGCGAGGTCGTCACGGTGGCCAAACGCGATCTCAAATCCGGCGAACTCCTTGATGGTGTCGGCGGCTTTTGTGCGTATGGCCTCATCGACAACGCCGCTACGGCTCGCGCCATGGCAGCATTGCCGATCGCCCTTTCTGAAGGCTGTGTGATGCGTCGAGATGTTCGAAAGGGCAGTGTTCTCACCTTCGATGATGTGCAACGACCGACCGGCCGGCTGGCCGAGGCGCTCTGGTGCGAACAGAACGCACTGTGGCTCGAAGGATCTCGTGAACGAAGAACTCTTCTCCAGGGAATTTGAGGGCTGGCTCCTTGCGAGGCGGAGCAGCGGTAGCATCGCCGTTTTACGAAGCAGGACGGGACATGCTTAATCGTTCATTTTGGAAAGGCCGTCGAGTATTTCTTACTGGACATACCGGCTTCAAAGGGAGTTGGCTCTCGCTGTGGCTCGAAGCGCTCGGCGCCAACGCGACTGGTTACGCGCTCGATCCACCGACCCAGCCGAGCCTTTTCGAACTAGCGGGAGTTGCACGCACACTCCGCTCCATTCGCGGAGACATTCGCGACTTCTCAGGTCTGAAAACGGCTCTCGCTGACGCGCGCCCTGAAGTCATAATTCATATGGCGGCGCAGTCCGTCGTGCGTCGCGGCTATGAGGATCCAGTCGAAACGTACTCCTCGAACGTAATGGGGACGGTCAATCTGCTGGAAGCGGTTCGTCAACTGAAGCATCCAGCTGTCATTGTGAATGTAACGAGTGACAAGTGCTACGCGAACCGTGAATGGGTCTGGGGCTACCGCGAGGACGAGCCCATGGGTGGGCGGGATCCGTACTCAAGCTCGAAAGGCTGCGCTGAGCTCGTCACCACCGCCTTCCAGGAATCGTTTTTCCCCGCCGCCTATTTTGAGAAACACGGCGTGGCCTTGGCGAGCGCTCGTGCAGGAAATGCGATTGGGGGTGGTGATTGGACCAGTGATCAACTCATCCCCGATATTGTCAGGGCTTTTGTTGCCGGCCGGCCCTGCCTGATTCGAAACCCTTCCGCGATCCGACCGTGGCAGTTTGTTCTGGAACCACTGCGAGGTTATCTTACGCTCGCCGAGCGGCTCCGACAGGACCCGTCGCGCTTCGCCTCAGGTTGGAATTTCGGCCCGGTCGACACTGACGCCAAACCTGTCGGCTGGATCGCAGATCAGTTGGCTCGTTCGTGGGGAGACCGTGCCTCCTGGCTTCAGGATTCCGGAGTGCACCCGCGCGAGGCACACTTTCTGAAGCTGGATGCCTCCAAATCCAAGGCCTGCTTGGACTGGCACCCAGTGGTTCCATTGGAACAAGCGCTGGACTGGATCGTCGAGTGGTATCGTGCGTTCCAGGTTGGGGAAGATCTTCGAGCCCGCACGCTAGCCCAAATCGAGCGTTATGAGGCACTCGCACAGAATTCGAGCCAACAGGTCGATTCGCCAGAGACCCGTCTAGCCTCCAAGGCCCTGACACGAACAGACAGAAAATAAGGAGAAGTACCTAAAATGCCAAGCCCAAACGTGGTTGTCCTGGGAACCGGAATGGCCGGGTTCGGTGCAGCTCACCGCCTTCATGCCGAGGGCATCGCCCCGGTAATGTACGACAAGAACCCTTATCATGGCGGTCACACGGCATCCTTCCGTTTCGAGAGCGGATTTCTCTTTGACGTTGGTCCACATATCTCCTTCACCAAAGATCCCCGCATTCAGGAACTCTTCGCCGAAAGTGTTGACCAGCAGTTTGAGACAATACAGATCAGCTTGAATAACTACTGGCGCGGCTACTGGCCCAAGCATCCCGTGCAACTCCATCTTCATGGAATGCCGGATGACCTCATCGTGAAAGTGATCTCTGACTTCGTCGAAGAGCGTCAGGCGCCCGAGCGCACAATCAAGAACTACGCGGACTGGTTGTTGGCAAGTTTTGGTCGAACTTTCGCCGAGCAGTTTCCCATGCAGTACACGCGGAAGTACCACCTAACGACCGCCGAGAACATGAGCATCGACTGGCTCGGCCCACGGATCTACCGGCCCAGCCTCGAAGAGGTGTTGCGCGGTGCGATCTCACCGTCCTCCCCGCATGTCCATTACATCACGCACTTCCGTTATCCCAAGAACGGCGGTTTCGAGTCTTATTTGAAGAAGTTTGTCCCTCTGGGAAATCTCAAACTCAATCATGAACTGGCGTCTATCGATCCGCGCACGCGGGAGCTCACCTTTTCAAATGGCCTCGTGACGCGCTACGACTCGTTGATCTCCTCCGTAGCGCTGCCTGATCTCATTCAGATGATTCAGGGTGCTCCCAAGGAAGTCTTGAACGCGGCGGGGCGCCTGGCTTGCTCAACAGTCGTTCTGGTGAATATCGGTGTAAATCGTGAGAACCTTTCGAGCGCTCACATGACCTACTTTTACGACGAAGACATCTGCTTTACGCGACTCGGTTTCCCGCACATGCTGTCGGCGACAAACGCGCCCACCGGAACGGGAAGCATTCAAGCGGAAGTCTATTTCTCTGAAAAGTACAAACCCTTTACCGGCTCACCCGAGGACTTGATTGAACCCGTCATCACGGATCTTCGTCGCTGTGGCCTCCTGCGAGACGACGACAAGATCCTGTGCCGGAAGGCGATGAAGCTCCGATATGCCAACATCATCTTCGACCTTGATCGCGCGGCCGCGCTCAAAACCGTACACGGCTACCTCGACGAGCTCGGGATCGCCTACTGTGGGCGCTATGGAGAATGGGGCTATATGTGGACGGATGAAAGTTTCAAGAGCGGCGAACAGGCGGCAGAACGCACTCTATCCGCAGCGGCTTGCCGATCTTAACTTTGCAAGACCTGTCGAGCGGTCCTCTCTATCGCAAAGTGAATCAAGAATCAGCGCAAAGGTTTCGAAGACGGATCGTTGTGATTCCCGGCCGATGGCTCGGTATCAGGATTGTATGGTTTCGAATAAAAGGTCGCTTTTCTCAGGCGACGATTCCCGAGATTGATGGGTAATCTCTGTTTTTTTCCTTTCGCACCAACAACAGTTCTATAGTTTAGCGCACACGATTCGGGCTCTCGAAGGAACGGTGTGGATAACAGGTCCTGCAAGTCGGCTAGGTTAGTGAGAGTTTCAGGATAGATTCATTCCTTCCTCCAGGTCTTAGTTCGCAAGGTGGTAACAATTATGAGTTCACGTCAGGAACCTGTTGTAAGCGTGCTTACTCCCGTCTACAATGGCGAGGATTTTTTGGCAGAGTGTATTGAGAGTGTTCTCAACCAGACTTACGGTAATTTTGAGTATATTATCGTCAACAATCGCAGCACGGATCGGTCCTTGGAAATCGCTTTAGAGTATGCAAAAAAAGATAGCCGTATCCGCGTTCACAATAACGAACAATTTGTCGGAGTTATCGAGAATCACAATATCGCGTTCAGTCTGATGTCTCCATCGGCCAAGTACTGCAAAGTTGTCTCGGCCGATGATTTCATCTTTTCCGACTGTGTGATGAAGATGGTTCAGCTGGCCGAGGCGAATCCATGCGTGGGGATCATTGGCTCATACCAGCTTAGCGGAGACCAGGTCAGGTGGCAGGGATTTAAATACCCCAAAAATGTATTTCCGGGCCATGAAATTTGCCTGCAAATTTTCCTGGGTAGTGACAAATCGTTTGGATTTGGATCGCCCACATCGATTATGTATCGGGCTGATCTTGTAAGAAGCAGTAAAGCGTTTTACCCCAATCCCTCACCTCACGCCGATACCAGCGCGTGTTTTGAACACTTACGGAACTCTTCCTTTGGATTTGTTTATCAAGTGCTTTGCTACGAAAGGATTCATGCCGCTACCCAGACCAGCAAATCTAAGGAAGTCGAGCGTTATGCGTCCGCCTACCTGAGCGACCTGATTCATTATGGCCCTTTCTATCTCAGCAAGGGAGAGCTAGATCGCCGGGTGCAAAAACTTCTCAAGGGTTATCATCGATTCTTGGCTGTGAATTACTTTGTTGGTTTCAGAAGCAAAGCTTTCTGGGACTATCACAGAAGCAGACTTGAAGAACTGGGTTACCCGGTCTCGCGTTTTTCGCTATTCAGAGCTGGCCTCAGCGCATTTTTGGAAGAAGCCCTGAATCCAGGACAATTAATTAAAAAATTGCGGAAACGAATTCGTCCAGAATCGACGAAACTTGCTGTCCCTGCCGCGCCGCCAAACACGGGTAACCTTGAGACTTCTCGTAATGTCTCTAAAGATCCGGAAAGTCCTGAGCTGGCACGCGGAACTCGCTCTTAGCGGCGCTCCGTCCAGATTAAAGGGCAACCGGCTGGACTCGCAACGATCTGCGAGTTGTCACAAACTTCGAAGGCAAGAAGAGGGCCTCTCTTTTCGACCTGCTGCTGCCGGACCCACGTCGGGCGAGGATGTCGGAGACAGAAGAATTCTGGCGCGCTACTCTTGAAGTTAGCTCCCTCCTGATTCAATTTCCCCATCGCCAAAGGAGAGACTCATGAAGGTTGTACTGTTCTGCGGAGGACTGGGAATGCGCCTCCGTGAATATTCTGAAAGTATTCCCAAGCCCATGGTAAACATTGGTTCTCGTCCTAT
>Ga0070707_100000285_pt1 | contig 49645 bp, 34 predicted proteins | sample KBSK5502metaG_FD_65468 | JGI IMG/M metagenome (GOLD analysis project Ga0070707, IMG submission 65468) | Corn, switchgrass and miscanthus rhizosphere microbial communities from Kellogg Biological Station, Michigan, USA - KBS K5-50-2 metaG | ecosystem: Host-associated > Plants > Roots >... | reverse complement strand
CTCCTCATCGGCACACTGCTCTCCGGCATCATCATCGCCTCCACCTGGGCAGCTTATCGCGGAGTCAAGCAATCCGCGCTCGAACTCGGCCGCGAGCGATTGCTCAGCCTGACCGAGCAGTTGGCCAGCCTCTCGCAGCAGTCGACCGTGACCCTCACTGGCAGAACCTTGACGGTGGCGAATGACCCGGCGATTCGGGCCTTTCTTCGCTCGCCTTCACCGGCCACGCGACCCGGCGCGGCGGCGGTCCTGCAGCAGTTCACGGCGCCGCAGGACCCGAATTATCTGCAAGTCGAACTCTGGAGCGCCAACCACGCGCTGGTGCTGGCCGTGCCAGACGGCTCCACGCCAGAGCCGGCGGACCTCAAGACTGAGTTCAAGCAGTGCGCGACCGATCCATTCAAGACGGCCGGGGCCATGCGTCTGGTCAAAGACACGGTCGCTTACCCTGTCGTCGCGGCGGTCAAAGATGATGCCGGAAAGCCCATTGCCTATCTCGTCAGGTGGCGGAAGGTGTCTGCCACTCCCGAAGCGCGGCAACAATTGGCGGACTTGCTCGGCAGCCAAGCGGCTTTGTACTTAGGCAACAGTCAAGGAGATGTCTGGACTGATCTGCTGAAAGTCGTGCCCCAACCTCCGATAGATGTGCGGTCAACTCTCGAGCTCACGCATTACACGCGAGACGGAAATTCCGTCATGGCGATGGGACGCCAGGTCAAGGGCACACCCTGGTTCATCCTAGTCGAATTCCCCGATCAGGTGTTCCTCGCTCAAGCCGGCGGTTTCTTGCGGCGCATGGGGGTGATCGGTCTGGTCTTGCTCGCGCTGGGTGTGGCGGGAGCTTTGGCGCTCAGCCGGAACATCACGCGGCCCCTTCAGGCGCTGACGGAGGCCGCCTCCGCCATCAGCGGCGGAGACTATTCCCGCCTGGTCGGCATCCGGCAGAACGATGAACTAGGCGCGCTGGCCAGCGCCTTCAACGCCATGGTGGTTAAGGCGCGCGACTCACAGCGCGATCTGGAGCGGGAGGTCCGGGAGAGAACTTTCCTGCTTGAAGCCGCCCCCTGCGCCATGCTCATGGTGGACGAAGGAGGCCGTGTCAGTCTGGCCAACACCCAGGCCACCCACCTCTTCGGTTACACCCAGGCCGAGCTGTTGGGACAACCGGTGGAGATGCTCCTCCCCGAACGCTACCGCGCCGCTCATCCCGGCCACCGCGCCGGTTTTCTCAAACACCCGGCGACCCGCGCCATGGGCGCCGGCCGAGACCTCTATGGCCTGCGTAAGGACGGCCGCGAAGTGCCGATTGAGATTGGCCTCAATCCGATTCAGACCTCCGACGGCGCTTTCATCCTGGCGAGCATCATCGACATCACTGAGCGGAAGCGGGCGGAGAAGGCGCTCCAGGAAACCAACCAAACCTTGCAGACCTTCATTCAAGCTTCGCCGCTCGCCATTGTGGCTTTGGACCTGGAAAGAAAAGTCAAGCTCTGGAACCGGGCGGCCGAGCGGCTGTTCGGGTGGACTGAGTCAGAGGTCATGGGCCGGCTCCTGCCGACCATCCCGGAGGCGGATTTGCAGCGCCACTTAGCGTTCCGCGAGCAGTTTCTGCGGAACGAAGGAGGGCCGGTCTTCTCCAACCTGGAGACACGCCGGGTCCGCAAGGATGGTTCGATCATCCAGGTCAGCAGTTCCTTCGCCCCGCTGCGTGACGCGCAGGGCGCCATCATCGGGACGATCGGCATCCTCGCTGACATCACCGAGCGCAAGCGGGCCGAGGAAAAGCTGCGCGAGAACCAGGCCCAACTCACGGGCATTATCGGCTCAGCCACCGACGCCATCATCACCATCAATGCCGAGCAGCAGATCACCCTCTTCAATACGGCCGCCGAGCAGATGTTTGGCTGCACGGCCGAGGAGGCGCTGGGGCAGCCGATTGATCGCTTCATCCCAGAGCGGTTCCGTCCCGCGCACCAAGAGCACGTCGAGCGATTCGGCCAGACGAATGTCAGCAAGCGGTCGATGGGCGCGCTGGGGGCGATCTATGGGCTGCGCATCAATGGCGAAGAGTTTCCCATCGAAGCTTCGATTTCGCAGATCGAAGTAGGCGGGCAGAAGTTATTCACCGTCATTCTGCGTGATATCACCGAGCGCCGGCGAGCGGAGGAGGCGCTGCGCGAAAGCGAAGAACGCTTCCGCTTAATGGTCGAGAGCGTGCAGGACTACGCGATCATTCTGCTGGACCCCAGTGGCCACGTGGTGAATTGGAATGCCGGGGCGGAACGCATCAAGGGCTATCGCGAAGCGGAGATTATCGGCCAGCATTTCTCCTGCTTCTATCTCCCCGAAGACGTGGCGGGTGGGAAGCCCGAACGCGAACTGAAGATCGCGGCGGCTGAAGGCCAGTTCGAAGACGAGGGCTGGCGGGTCCGCCAGGATGGGTCGCGGTTCTGGGCCAGCGTCGTCACCACCGCGATGCGGGACAATCGCGGGAGCTTGATCGGGTTCTCCAAGCTCATGCGCGACCTGACCGAGCGGAAGCGGGCGGAGGACCGATTTCGTCTCGCGGTCGAGTCGGCCCCGAATGCCATGGTCATGGCCAACCGGCAAGGCCAGATCGTCCTGGTCAACTCGCAGACCGAGCGGTTGTTCGGCTACACGCGCGAAGAGTTGATCGGCCAACCAGTCGAGCTGCTGGTGCCGGAGCGCTTTCGCCACCAACATCCAGAGTACCGCACCAGCTTTTCTGCCGCACCTCAAACCAGAGCGATGGGAGCCGGGCGCGGCCTCTACGGTTTACGCAAGGACGGGAGCGAAGTGCCGATCGAGATCGGTCTCAATCCGATTGAGATCGAGGGAGAAACGCTGGTCCTCAGCTCGATTGTCGATATCACTGAGCGCCGGCGGGCGGAGGAGGCGCTGAGAGAGCGGACCGCCAGATTGCGCGAGCAGAGCGAGCTGATCAATCTCTCGCAGGATGCGATCATCGTCCGCAATACTGAGGGCAAGATCGTCCATTGGAACCGGGGCGCCGTCGAGATGTATGGCTGGACGCAGGAAGAAGCGCAGGGCCAGACCACACACCAACTCCTCCAAACTCAGGCCCCCATCCCGGCGGAGGAAATCGAGGCCATTCTCCGCACCGCGGGACGGTGGGAAGGAGAACTGAAACACACGCGGTGTGACGGGTCGCAGATTATCGTCGAGAGCCGTCACGTGCTCATCCGCGCTCGGCAGGGCGCGGCGGCGGCCATCCTCGAAATCAATCGCGACATCACCGAGCGCCGACGGGCGCAGGAGGAAATCAACAAACTCAACACCGAACTCGAACAGCGCGTCGTCGAGCGCACCGCGCAGCTCGAAGCCGCCAACAAAGAACTCGAATCCTTCTCCTACTCCGTCTCCCACGATTTGCGCGCTCCGTTGCGGGCCATTGATGGCTTCTCGCGCATCCTGCTCGAAGACTTCGCAGTGCAACTCTCGGAGGAGGCCCAGGATTACCTCCAATCCGTGCGGAGCAACACGCAGCAAATGGGCCATCTGGTCGATGACCTGCTCAATTTCTCGCGCCTGGGCCGCCAACCGCTGAAGAAACGGCCCGTCGCCCTGGCCGACTTGGTGCGTCAAACGCTCGCCGATTTGAGTGGCGAGCAAGCAGGGCGGCGCGTCGAGATCTCCATCGGCGAGCTGCCGCCGTGCCAGGCTGATCCGGTGCTGCTCAAGCAAGTCTTCGTCAACCTGCTGGCCAACGCGCTCAAGTTCACCAGCCATCGGGAGACCGCCGTGATTGAAATCGGCTGCCTGCCGATGGCGGATTGCGGTCAACGCAGCGCGTTGAATTGGATTGCGGATTCATCGAGTCACGCAGGAGCGCATCAATCTATCATCAGCAGTGGGCAAGAGAAGAAACTGCAATCCAATTCAACGCACTGCGTTGACCGCAATCCGCAATCCGCAATCGAAGGCTGCGTCTATTTCGTCAAAGACAACGGGGCGGGCTTCGAGATGCAGTATGCCCATAAACTCTTCGGCGTCTTCCAGCGGCTGCATCGCGCCGAGGACTACGAAGGGACGGGCGTCGGCCTGGCCATCGTGCAGCGCATCATCCACCGCCACGGCGGGCGCGTCTGGGCCGAGGCGGTGCCCAACCAGGGCGCGACCTTTTACTTTACCCTCGAAGGAGGCCCTCAATGACTGAACACGAGATCGAAATCCTCTTGGTTGAGGACAACCCCAACGACGTCAAATTAACACTCCACGCTTTCAAAAAGCACCACCTGAGCAACCGCATTCAGGTGGTGCGCGACGGAGCCGAAGCGCTGGAGTTCATCTTCTGCACCGGCGCCTTTGCGCATCGCAACATCGAAAACGGTCCGAAAGTGGTCTTGCTCGATCTGAAGCTGCCCAAAGTCGATGGACTGGAAGTGCTGCGGCGCATCAAGGCCGATCTGCGCACCCAGTCGATCCCGGTTGTGGTGCTGACCTCGTCGCGCGAAGATCGGGACGTGGTGGAGAGTTATAAACTAGGTGTCAACAGCTACATCGTCAAGCCGGTGGACTTCGAACAGTTCATCGAGTCGGCCCGGTTGTTGGGTATGTACTGGGTGCTGCTCAACCAGCCCCCGGCACTGTAGCGAATAGGAGGCGAGTCGCTTGGAACAACCGACGCCGGAGTCCCTGGGCGTCCGTTTGCCACGCGCTGCTTGTCTGAGTAGATGAAAGGATGATTATGCATCCCCCTCAGCACATGTCTACTCCCCTGCGTGCTTTGATCCTCGAAGATCATCCGGATGATGCCAAGTTGATGATCCGTGAGCTGCGCCGGGCGGGGCTGGCTCCCAACTGGGAGCGAGTCGAGACCGAGTCGGATTACCTGGCCCATCTGGACCCGGCACTCGACGTCATTCTGGCCGATTACAACCTGCCACAGTTCGATGCGCTCCGCGCCTTGCATCTGCTCCAAGAGCGTGGACTGGATATTCCGTTCATCATCGTCTCAGGCGCCATTGGCGAAGACCTCGCGGTGGCCGCCATGAAAGAGGGCGCCGCCGACTATCTGCTCAAAGACCGGCTGACACGCCTGGGGCAGGCCGTGAGCCATGCGCTCCAAGAGAGACAACTACACATTCAGAAGCGGCAGGCGGAGGCTGCCCTGCGCGAGAGCGAGGAGCGCTACCGGCGGCTGATCGAACTCTCTCCGGACTTGGTTGCAGTGCACAGCACAGGCAAGCTGGTCTTTATCAACACCGCCGGGGCGCAGTTGCTCGGCGCCTCAAGCCCTGAGCAACTGCTGGGCCGATCGATCCTGGACTTCGTGCACACGGATGTCCGGGGAATCATCCAGCGACTCGTGGAGCAAGTCGAAGCGGGGGTGACGGTCTCTCCCATCGAAGAACAACTCATCCGGCTTGATGGGACAGCCGTGGCGGTCGAAGTGGCGGCCAGTCCTTTCACCTATCTAAACAGCCCCGCCGTCCAAATTGTCGCTCACGACATCACCGAGCGGAAGCGGGCGGAGATCGAACGCGCTCAATTGCTGGCCCGTGAGCGAGCGGCGCGGGCGCAGGCGGAAGCAGTCAGCCGCCTCAAGGATGAATTTCTCGCCACGCTTTCTCACGAGCTGCGGACGCCCTTGAACGCCATCCTCGGGTGGGCCTCGATGTTGCGCTCCGGCAACCTTGACGAGGCGACCGCCACCCTGGGGCTGGAGGCCGTCGAGCGCAATGCGAAGGAACAGGCGCAGCTGATCGGTGATTTGCTGGATGTCTCGCGCATTATTTCCGGCAAGCTCCGCCTGGACCTCCAGCCGGTTGAATTGAGGTCCGCCATTGAGGCGGCACTGAGTACCGCGCGCCCCGCCGCAGAGGCCAAAGGAATCCAGCTCCAATCAGTCATGGATCCGGCGGCGGGGCCAGTCTCGGGCGACCCTCACCGCTTACAGCAAGTGATCTGGAACCTGCTCTCCAATGCGATCAAGTTCACGCCCACGGGGGGGCGCGTCGAGGTCCGGCTGGCGCGCGCGGGCCCCCGCATCAAGATCACGGTGAGCGACACGGGGGAGGGCATCAGCGCCGAGTTTCTTCCCTTCATCTTCGAGCGCTTTCGCCAGGCCGATGGCTCGACCACGCGAGCCCACGGCGGGCTCGGCCTGGGCTTGGCGATCGTGCGCCACCTGGTGGAGTTGCATGGCGGATCCATCCACGCGGCGAGTCAAGGCAAGGGACGGGGGGCCAGCTTCACCGTGAGCCTCCCGTTCAAGGCTGACCGGCCAGATGAGACGACGGATGAGACACAGATGGGATTCACTTTACCCCCCACAGGCGGAGCGGCACCGGAGAATTTGCCGCGGCTCGACGGATTACGAGTGCTCGTCGTCGATGACGATGCCGATACCTGCGAGCTGCTGACGATCATGCTCACACAGTGCGGCGCCGAGGTCAGCGCCCTGAACTCAGTCCCGCGGGCACTGGAAGCGCTCGCCGAGTGGCGGCCCGACCTGCTGGTCGCTGACATTGGGATGCCGGTGGAAGATGGCTATACGCTCATCCGCCAGGTGCGGGCGCTGGTGCCGGAACGTGGAGGACAGATTCCGGCCGTGGCGCTGACCGCCTACGCCAGCACAGAGGACCGTCAGCGGGCGCTCGCGGCGGGCTACCAGATCCATCTGCCCAAGCCGGTCGAGCCGGCCGAGTTGGCGACGGTAGTCGTGAGCCTCTCCCCCAAAATGCCCCAGAGGAAGCAATGGACAAAGAACTGCGCATCCTGATCCTTGAAGACATGGCCGCAGACGCCGAACTGATCAGATACGAACTGCGCCGAGCCCAGATCATCTTCTCCTCGAAGTGTGTGGAGACCAAGGAAACTTTCCTCAACGCGCTCGGAGACTTTGCGCCCGACCTGATCCTGGCCGACTATACGCTCCCCTCCTTCGATGGTTTGTTGGCGTTGGCCTTCGCCCAGGAGCGGTGCCCGGAGGTGCCCTTCATCTTCGTCTCCGGTTCGCTCGGCGAAGAATTGGCGATTGAGACGCTCAAGGGCGGCGCCACGGATTACGTGCTCAAACATCGACTCTCACGGCTGGTGCCGGCGGTGCGTCGAGCGCTCGGTGAAGCCCGGGCGCGGGCTGAGCGCAAGCTGGCGGAGGAGCAGTTAGCGAGTTCACTCGAACAGTTGCGCGCCCTGGCCGCCCATCTGCAATCCGTGCGCGAAGAGGAGCGGACCCGCATCGCCCGTGAAATTCATGATGAGCTGGGCCAGATCCTGACGGGCTTGAAAATCGACCTCTCCTGGTTGGATGGCGAACTGGCCGCAGGCGATCTGACTGCTCCGCGCTTGCTGCGGGAAAAGGTCAAGTCGATGTCAAACCTCATCGACACCACCATCCAGGTGGTGCGCAAAATCGCGACGGAGCTGAGGCCCGGAATTCTGGATGACCTCGGTCTGGCGGCGGCGCTCGAATGGCAGGCGCAGGAGTTTCAAACGCGGACGGGAATCAGGTGTGAGTTCACTTCAACGCTGGAGGAGATCGATTTAGATGCCGGCCGTTCCACCGCGGTGTTCCGCATTTTCCAGGAGACCCTGACGAACGTCGCTCGGCATGCCCACGCCACTGGCGTCAGGATCAGCGTCAAAGAGCAGGGCAGTCAGCTCCTGCTCGAAGTGCGTGATGACGGCCAGGGCATTACCGACCAGGAGCTTGCCAATCCGCGATCGCTCGGGCTGCTCGGGATGCGTGAACGCGCCCTGCTCTTTGGCGGGGAGGTCAAGATCGGCGGCGTTTTGGGAAACGGGACGACCGTCACGGTCAGCGTCCCGCTGAGTAAATCGAGGGCCATCGGAGAGGCGCGATGATCAATATTCTGATCGCCGACGATCACGCGATCGTCCGGCAGGGGTTGAAACAAATCGTCACTAAGGAGGCCGATCTGACGGTGGCGGGTGAGGCCCAAACCCCTCAAGAGGTGCTCACCCTGGCCCGGAGGCAGGCTTGGGACCTGGTCATTCTGGACATCACCCTGCCCGGCCGGAGTGGGCTGGAGGTGCTCAAGGAATTGAAGCACGAGTACCCCAAACTCCCGGTCCTGATCTTGAGTATGCACCCGGAAGATCAGTACGCGGTGCGCGCCATCAAAGCCGGCGCCGCCGGCTACCTCACCAAAGAGAGCGCGCCGGAGGAATTGATCAAGGCGATCAGAAAAGTCTTGGGAGGCGGGAAATATGTCAGTCAATCGCTGGTTGACAGACTCGTCTTTGATTTAGGGGCCGACACCGAAAAGCCGCTTCACGAGGCCCTCTCTGATCGCGAATACCAGGTCATGTGTCTGATCGCTTCCGGGAAAACGGTCAGTGAGATTGCCGAACTACTTTCGCTCAGCGTCAAAACCGCGAGCACCTACCGCGCGCGCATCCTCGAAAAAATGAGCATGAAGACCAACGCCGAGTTAACCTATTACGCCATCAAGCAACGGCTCGTCGACTGAACCGATGGCCCTTTCCTCTCGCCGCTCTTTCCGCCCACTGACCGTACCTCCCTTCTCTGGTCTCCGCGCTATAATCCGTTGTAGGGCAAACACCGACACCGCGGCGATTTAGATCCTGCAAAAAAACCGGATCAACCCCGATAGTTTCCCCGAGCCCAAAGGCGTATCTTGCCAGCTAGCTTCACCCCGCCCTGAGATGAGAAGCAAGCCTTGAGAGCCAAGCCGCCACCTAGCGCGCGCCCGGTTAAGCAGCCGGTCCGCTGATTTCGAGAGATAACGCCAACCCAGCCTGAGGAGCCATTGCCATGTTTGACTTCATTGCGATCACCCTTTGTTCTTTATTTTTGCTGGCGGTCTGGAAAGTCCGTCTTCAAGACCCTCTCGGCAACGACCACCACCAGCCCTCACTACTGCGGCGCAAAGACAACGCGCAGGCAACGTAAGGGGGGCGGCCGTTGATCACGACGGATGCCAGGGCAGGCTGGCAGAGGGGACCGGAAAGTTCGCCGTTAGCTTTCGAAGGGGTTATGGAAAACCAGGTTGAGAGCAGGAACCGCAGAAGGGTCGCCAGGGCTGGCACGGTAATAGATCAGGTGAAGAGCACAGCCACATCAGACGCGCCGGTGAGAACAGGTAGAGGGAGTATGAAGGTTTTCGTCGCCGATGATTCATCCATTATCCGGGAGCGGATCATCGGCATGCTTTCTGTGGTGAGGGGAATTGAAATCACCGGTCAGGCACAGGACGCGCCGGAGGCGACAGACTCCATCAAGAGGCTGAAGCCGGATGTGGTGATTTTAGACATCCAAATGCCCGGGGGGAGTGGGATCGATGTCCTCGAGCAGATTAAACGGGCCGAGCCGGCCCCTATCGTCATGATGCTGACGAATCACCCTTACTCGCCATACCGGGAAAAATGCCTGAAAGCTGGGGCCGAGTTCTTTTTCGATAAATCGACCGAGTTCGAGAAGGTGCGCGAAGCCTTGGGAGAGTTGATTCAGCGTCTCGATGCGCCTGCGATCGCGGCGCCTAAGGGTCTGTCGCCAAGAGAGGAATCTGATGCGAGCTAAAAACACCTCACTGGCCAAAGCCTGCCGCGTGCTGACAGTCACCCTGCCGGCCGACTCTGACGCTGAAACCTTGTTCGCGCTGCAAAAGCAAGTCTGGCTGGCGATGGCGCGCTATCAGGTCGAAGGGCTGATCATGGACGCGTCAGCTTTGGCCAGACTCAACCCTTTTTTCGCCTGGATGGTCGGCGCGGCCGCCCGGAAGGTAGCGCTGACGGGGGGACGCACGGTCGTCGCCGGCATGCAGGCTAGCGTCGCGGTCAATACCACGCGCTGGGGATTGAACTGGGCCAACGTGCTGATGGCGCCGGACGTTGACCGTGCGCTGGAGGTGCTGAAGGCGGACGGTTGAGAAGAGCAGGGAGATGAGTCATGAGAGTGAAGTGGAAGCGGGCGTTTCGGAACGCGAGACCACGATGCCGGTCAGCCTCTCTCCAGGATTCCAACGGTCTACAAGCTTGACAACCGCCCTCAGTCGATTGCCCCGCCGATCAGTTCTTTCAAATCAGCAAGGCTCAATCTCTGACCCGAGACGGCGGTTGCGACATGACTTCTATTGAGAGCGCACTAGGTCTCCGCTGCTTGCGATGCGGCGCGCCTTACTACCGAAAGCACTCCAGGCGCGCCGGTACGACCAGTCCGCCAGCGGACCTCAGGCGCTTTCAATAGAGGTTTTGTCTTAGCCCTTTCGGTCTCGAAGAAAGAAGAGAAGCTCTTTCAGACTGCCGCGGTGGCCGAGATTAAAAAATTGTGCGGGCTCGCACTTCGACCCTCAGGTCGTCGCCGCCTTCCTGGCGGTGCTACTGGAGGAGTAGCTGCACTTGCGTGAATCCGTGCTGACGGATGGCAGCCGCTTGGGAGATGTGCAACGCCGCGGAGTCCGCTCGCTCATTCTCTCGCACAAAACGGGACAGCTCGACCTCCCAACGGAACTGCTGCGGTAAGTCTGCGGAGATGACCCGATCCAAGGTGCAGCCAGGAGATCAGTGATGGACAGACAGAGTTTGGCCAGACCGTACATGCACCTGATCATTGTGATCGGCGCCGCCGTCTGTCTGTTCTCAGCCTACCCTCTTCCAGTCGCCCACCTCGATTGGCATTTTCTCTTATTGGCTCTCGCCACGATCGGCTTTATTTCGCGGGTCACCGTCAAGATTCCAGGAATTACCTCGGGGATTACGGCGGCCGATACGTGCATCTTTCTGACCATGCTGCTCTATGGCGGTGAGGCGGCTATTTTGCTCGCCGTCAGTGAAGGGTTGTGCTCGTCCTTGCGGTTCTGCAAGCGGCCGATCACGATTTGGTTCAATGTCGCGGAGCGGGCGTGCTCGACTTTTGTCACCACCTGGGCGTTGCGTTTAGCTTTCGGCCCTCTGGCTGGCGTCACTCACGGCGGCTATTCAGCATACTTCATGATCGCTGTCTTTATGATGGCGCTCGTGCAATACCTGGCCAATTCCGGAATCATCGCGGTGGCGCAAGGGCTCAAGACCGGTCAATCGATCCGGCAGACTTGGACCAAGTATTACCTATGGGCCTCGACCACTCACTTAGCGAGCGCCTCGGCGGCGGGCATCATCACCCAGCTCATTGGGGCGGTCGGCTGGTATGCAGTGATCATCACGACCCCGATCATCGGGATCATCTACTTCACCTATCAAACCTATCTGCGCAACATCGAGACCGCGACCGCCCAGGCCGAGCAAGCTCGCCGCCACGTCGAGGAGCTCTCGCGCCACATCGCCGAGCGCCAGCAGGCCGAGCAAGCCCTGCGCGAAAGCGAGGCGCGCTTCAGGGCGATCTTTGAAAGCTCGGCCATCGGCATCTGCATCAGCAACCTCAATGGAGAAATTACGCAGGCTAACCCGGCGCTACTCGACATGCTCGGCGACGGCGAGGCAGACATTCAACCTTTGACGGTTAACTCGATCACTCACCCGGATGACCGAGCGATCAGCCAGGAATTGTTTATGGAGACGATTGAGGGGCGGCGCAGCGGATACAAACTGGAGAAGCGATTCATTCGCACAGACGGCAGCGTGATCTGGGCTCATGTGACGGTCTCTCTCGTGCGAGACGCCGACGGCCGGCCGCTTTTCGCCCTCGGCATAGACGAAGACATCAGCGCGCAGAAGCAGGCGGAAGCGGAATTGAAACAAGCCAAAGAAGCCGCCGAAGCTACGAACCGTGAACTGGCCGCCGCGAATCAGCAGTTGGAGCAAGCGATCGAAGCCGCCCAGCGGCTGGCGGTGGCGGCCGAGGCCGCCAACTGCGCCAAGAGCGAATTCCTCGCCAACATGAGCCACGAAATTCGCACCCCGATGAACGGCATCATCGGCATGACGGAACTCACCCTCGAGACGGAGATCACCCCGCAACAGCGCCATTACCTGGAGATGGTCAAGACCTCGGCCCAGGCCCTGCTTTCGGTGATCAACGACATCCTCGACTTCTCCAAGGTCGAGGCCGGCAAGCTCGACCTGGATCCGATCCCCTTCAACCTCCGCGACAGCCTCGACGACTCGGTCAAGGTCCTCGCCCTGCGCGCCCATCAGAAGGGGCTGGAACTGGCCTACCACATCCCCGCCGACGTGCCCGACGCGGTGGTTGGCGACCCGGGCCGCCTGCGCCAGGTCGTCGTCAACCTCCTCGGCAATGCGATCAAATTCACCGAGCGCGGCGAGGTAGTCCTGCGGGTGTCAGTGGTCCGTGGTCCGTGGTCAGTTGTTGATGATCTTCCACCGGCCGGCAATAACGGACAAGGGGCCACTGACCACGGACCACTGACCAAGGGCATCGAGCTACACTTCGCGGTTACCGATACCGGGATCGGCATCCCACCGGAGAAGCAGTCACGCATCTTCGATCCCTTCACGCAGGCCGACGGCTCGACGACGCGCAAATATGGCGGGACGGGGCTGGGACTGGCGATCGCTGCGCAACTGGTGGGGATGATGGGCGGGCGCCTCTGGGTCGACAGCACGGTCGGACGGGGGAGCACTTTCCATTTCACCGTCCAGTTTGGCTTGCAACAAGGGGCGACGGGGAAGCTTCAGGCCGCCGAGCCGGTCAAGCTGCATCACCTGCCGGTGCTGGTGGTGGACGATAACGCGACCAACCGCCAGATCCTCGAAGAAACGCTCATCGGTTGGCGGATGCAGCCGACGGTCGTGGAGGGCGGCCGGGCGGCGCTGGCGGTGATCAAGCAAGCGAAGGAGGCCGGAAAACCATTTGCCCTGCTGTTGCTCGATAACCACATGCCGGAGATCGACGGTTTCACCCTCGCCGAGCGGATCAAGCAGCAGCCGGAGCTGGCCGGGGCGATCATCATGATGCTGACCTCCGGCGGCGAGCGGGGTGACGCCGCCCGGTGTCGGGAACTGGGCATCGCGGCTTATCTGACCAAGCCGATCAAACAGTCTGAACTGCTGGACGCCATCCTCACCGTGCTCGGCGCTTCCGCACCCAGCGCCGGGCGTCCTGCTTTGGTCACGCGCCATTCGATCCGCGAAAGCCGTAGCCGGCTCCGCATCCTGCTGGCCGAGGACAATGCCATCAACCAGGCGCTGGCGGTCTCGATGCTGGAGAAGCAGGGGCACAGCGTGGCGGTGGCCGGCAACGGCCGAGCCGCGCTGGCCGCTTTGGAGCAGGAGCGCTTCGATCTGGTGCTGATGGACGTGCAGATGCCGGAGATGGGCGGATTTGAAGCGACCACCGCCATCCGCGAGCAGGAACGGGCGACCGGCCAACACCTCCCGATCGTGGCCTTGACCGCCCACGCCATGAAGGGCGACCGGGAGCGATGCTTGGCCGCCGGGATGGACGGCTACGTCTCGAAGCCGATCCAGGTCGAAGAACTCTGCGCCGCCATCGAGGGCTTCGCCCCGACCGAGGTCAACACTGAGGTTCATCTGCCGGCTGGGGAGCGGAGCGAGAAAGTCATCGACCGGGCGGCGTTTCTGGCTCGCATCAATCATGACGGGAAGATCCTGAAGAAGGTCGCGGAGATGTTCTTCAATCTCTGCCCGCGCTCACTCTCGGAGCTGCAGGCAGCGATCAGCAGCGGCGACGCCAAGGCGTTGGAGCGGACTGCCCACACGCTCAAAGGGGTGGTGGGGAATTTCGGGGCCAAGGCGGCCTGTGAGGCGGCACTGAGGTTGGAAACCATCGGCCGCGAAAGTGAGATGGCTGCGGCCGAAGAGGCGTATCCGGTGCTGGAAGAAGAACTCGCGCGCCTCAAGCTGGCGCTGACGACATTCATAGAGGAGTACACGACATGAAAATCCTGATTGCCGAAGATGATCCGATCTCTGGCTGCCTGCTCGAAGAGATGTTGGTCAGATGGGGTTATGAAGTCATCGTCACCGGCGACGGCGCCGAGGCATGGCGAGCGCTCGAAGGCGCGGAGGCTCCGCCGCTGGCGATCCTCGATTGGATGATGCCGGGCCTGGACGGGGTGGAGGTCTGCCGCCGGGTGCGGGAGCGGGAGCACTGCCCTTACACTTACCTGATCTTGCTCACGGCCAAAGGCAGCAAGGAAGATCTGATGGCTGGGCTCGGGGCCGGCGCCGATGATTACCTGATCAAGCCTTTTGACCACCGGGAACTGCGCGCGCGGCTCAAAGTCGGGGAGCGGGTCATCGGGCTGGAGCAGACGCTGGCGAAGAAGATCAGTGAGCAGAATCAGGCCGAAGCGGAACACCGCCGCCTGGAACAGCAGCTCTTCTTAGCGCAGAAGATCGAATCCGTCGGCACGCTCGCGGGCGGCGTCGCCCACGATTTCAATAACCTCTTGACGGCCGTCCTCGGCAACACCCGCCTGGCCCGGAAGCGCCTTCAGCCCGGTGATCCACTACAGGAGTTTTTGGAGGACGTCGAAGACGCCGGCAACCGTGCCGCCTCGCTGACCCGTCAACTGCTGGCTTTCAGCCGCCGCCAGCAACTGGAACGTAAAACCATCAACCTCAACGACACGATCGGCGAGTTTATGAAGATGCTGCGGCGCATCATCGGCGAGGACATCGAAGTGCGCGTCCAGACGGCCTCGAATTTATCTCCGGTCTTCGCCGACCCGGGACAGATCGAGCAGGTGGTGATGAACCTCGCGGTCAATGCCCGCGACGCCATGCCCGGCGGGGGGCTGCTGCTGATCGAGACTCACGATGTGGTGCTGGGTGAAGACCATTGCCGCACGCACCAGTGGGTCAAGCCCGGCCAGTACGTCCAGCTCATCATGAGTGACACCGGGGCCGGGATGGACGCTCAGACGCAGCAGCGCATCTTCGAGCCCTTCTTTACCACCAAAGAGGTCGGCAAAGGCACGGGGCTCGGGCTCTCGGTCATCTACGGGATTATCAAACAACACGGCGGCTATGTTGATGTCTACAGCGAGGTCGGCTGTGGGACCACCTTCAAAATCTACCTGCCGGTGGCCGAGCAGCGGGCTGAAGAGACGACTCACGAAGCCCAGCCGGCGCTCATTGGCGGGACGGAGACGATTCTTTTGGCGGAAGATGAACCGGCCCTGCGCAAGCTGGCCCATCGGTGTTTAGATGAGCTGGGCTACCGGGTGCTCGTCGCACGCGATGGCGAGGAGGCGGTAGAAGCCTACCTGACCCATCGAGCGGAGATTGACATGGTGATCTTGGACTTAGTCATGCCGCGCATGGGCGGGCGCGAAGCCCACGACCGGATCCGCGCGCTGGGTAGCGAGGTCCCGGTCATGTTCGTGACGGGCTATAGCGCCGAGCTGGCGAAGAGTCAATTTATCGGTGAGTCGGGCGCGGCGTTGATGCAAAAGCCTTACAACGTCGATGCGCTCGGGGGCAAGGTGCGTGAGGTGCTGGATCAAGCGCGGGAGCGGCGTCGAAGTCAGGCCAAGCACACCCTGGCCAATGCAGTACCGCGAGCGTGAGCGAGCGGAAGCTCTCACGAGGCACCTCTCGCGGGAGGCCCGCTCACGGTACTGTCCCCATGTGGAGTGGTTTAGGAGGAGAATCTATGCAGCAAGCTTTAGAGATAGAGGGCCGGCAACACATCCTGGTAGTCGATGATGAGCCGTTCTTGTGCAGAACGCTCTCGCGGCTCCTGGGCGGGCGCTATCAGTGCGACACGGCCCCGGGCGCTGAAGTGGCGCTCGACCTGCTTCGCCAGCGCGATTATCAGCTCGTGGTGAGCGACATCACGATGCCCGGCCGCAATGGCTTGGAGTTGCTCTCGGAAATCACGGCGGCTCAGCCTTCAGCCGCCGTAGTCATGATTTCGGGATTAGGGACGATCGAGAGCGCCATCGAAGCCATGCGGCGCGGCGCCTTCGACTATATCACTAAACCGTTCGCGCCGGAGCAGGTGGAGATGGCCGTCGAGCGGGCGCTCAAACATCAAGCCTTGGTCGCGGCCAATCGGCAGTACGAGCAGAACCTGGAGGCACTCGTCCGGGCGCGCACCGAGCAGCTCCGGCAAATGAATGCCACGGTCAACGCGATGTTTGAAGACCTCTACACCAACTACCGCGCGACGCTGCGGGCTTTGGCTGCGGCGCTGGAGATGCGCGATGTCGAAACCCGTGGGCACTCCGAGCGGGTCGTCGCTTATTGCCTGAGGCTCGGCCAACAACTCAACCTCAGTGACCGCGCCATGGTGGCGCTCGAGCATGGCGCGCTGCTCCACGACATCGGCAAGATCGGCACTCCCGACGCCATTCTGCTCAAGCCCGGACCGCTCTCGCCCGAGGAGTGGCAGGTCATGCGTCGCCACATCGATCATGGGGTGGAGATCCTGCGCGGCATCGATTTTTTGCAAGAGGCGATCCCGGTGGTCACCGAGCACCACGAGAAGTGGGACGGCTCCGGCTACCCGCTCGGCTTGAAGGGGGAGCAGATTTCGCTGGGCGCGCGCATTTTCGCTGTCGCCGACGCCGTTGATGCCGTGACCTCGGCCCGCCCCTACCGTGCCGGGCGGCCATTCGAAGCGGCAGTGGAAGAGCTGGCCGCCGGCGTGGGGGCTCACTTCGATCCGCAGGTCGTGGCGGCGTTCTTAGCGGTGCCGCTTGATGAGTGGCGGCAGTTGCGTGAGTCCGTGATCACGAACGGCCATTTGGAGGATGTCCAGCAGCGCGGCGTCCGGTCACTCATCCTCTCGCATAAAACGGGGCGGCTTGAATTCCCATATTGATGTCAGTGACGGCGCAATCGGGGTGAACATGAAGGAACACACCATACTGTTAGTGGATGATGAACCGAAAGTACTGAGGCTTGAAGCGAGAATCTTTGCGGGGAGCGGTTATCATATCTTGACTGCCACCAACGGGCCCGAGGCCCTCGCGTTGATGGAAAGCCAGCCAGTTTCGCTGATCATCTCCGACCACAAGATGCCCGGGATGACGGGTGTCGAGTTGCTCAGCGAGGCGCGTCGCCGCGGATACGACTGTGCGCGGATCCTGCTCACCGGCTACGCTGACGTTGAAGCGACCCTGGCCGCGATCAACGAGGGTTGGGTCCACCGCTTTCTGACCAAGCCGTTTGACGATGAGCAACTGCTCCGGACCGTGGAGGAGGTGCTCGAACGCTTCGGCTTGATGCGCGAGAACCGGCGGCTTTCGGAATTGACGGCGCGGCAGAATGAGGAGCTGCTCAAGCTCAATGCGGGCCTTGACCGGCGCGTGAAAGAGCGGACGGCAGAACTCGAAGCCCTCTACGTCAGGGTCAAGCGCGGCATCCTCGGATCGGTCCAGATGTTCTCGACGATGCTTGAGAACTATAACGAGGCGCTCGGCGGGCATGCCGAGCGCGTGGCCTCATTGGCGCGAGACTTGGCCGCGCGGCTGGGCCTGGAAGAGGAGCAGCTCGAGGAGGTGGAGATCGCCGCCCGCTTGCATGATGTCGGGCTCGTCTGTTTGCCGGAGCACATCGCCAAAGCGACCGAGCTGGATCTAGGCAGGCTGAGCGAACAAGATCGCGTGCTCTTTCGTCACCACCCTGAATACGGCCAGCAGATCGTCGGCTGCCATGAGCAATTCACCGAGATTGGCCAGATCATCCGCGCGCATCACGAGCGCTATGACGGTTACGGGTACCCCGACCGCCTCCAGGGAGAGGCCATTCCGCTCGGCGCCCGGATCATCGCCCTGGCGAGTCAATATGATCGGGTGGCCGTTCGAGTCGGGGAAAAAAATAGCTGGGGCGATTTGCGAGAGCGTCGTCGGCAAGAGACTATTCAGTACCTTCGGGCGCAGCGGGGGAGCGGGCTTGACCCGCACCTGACCCAGGCCTTTCTTGAGATGCTCGGTGAGCGCAGGGAGCAGGGTCGCGCGACCGTCGAGGTCAAGCTGACGGACTTGCGGGTCGGGATGATCCTGGCGGCAGGCATCTCTAGCGGGAGCGGGATGCTCATCATTGGTCCGGGCACCGCTCTTCAGCCATTCCATCTGGTCCGGCTGGAGAGCTTCAATCGCATCGATCCGATCACTCAAAAGATTTTTGTGCGGGCTGAAGAAAGAGTGCTGTCAACTACTAAAAATGCCCCTTGGTCTTCTCATCCCTGATCTGGGTCTGTTGCAATCGTCCCACCTCCGGCTCATAGATACGCTCGCGGTCCGCGGGGGTCGGGTCGTGTGGCGAAGGGGCGTAGAGGCGCTCGGTCACGGCCTCGGGGCGGGGGAGCGGTAGAGCTTCGGCAGATTGCACGGCGGCTTCGATCTCTTCAGCGATCCGCTCATCGATCTGTTTGAGGTCTGGTTCAGGCACCTCGGCCCGCCCGACGAGCCATTCCCGGTAGAGCTTGATTGGGTCCCGCGCCTCCCAATACTCGCGCAGCTCTTTCGGCACGTAGGCCATATCATCGTGCTCGCCGTGGCCGCGCTGGCGGAAGGTTTTAAATTCGATGAGCGCCGGGCCGTGGCCGCTGCGGGCATGTTCGATCCCGCGGCGGGCGGCCTCGATCACGGTGAAGAGGTCGTTGCCGAAATGGGTCTCGGCGTAAATGTTGAAAGCCGGGGCGCGGTCGGCGACGTTTTCGACCGGCATCTGAAGCCCGAGCGGAGTCGAGTAAGCAAATTGGTTGACCTCGCAGATGACCACCAGGGGCAGCTTGTGGATTGAGGCGAAGTTGAGCCCCTCGTAGAAGTCGCCGGGGCTGGTGGCGCCGTCGCCGGTGAACGCGAGGACGACGTGCGGCTGGCTCCGCAACTTGAAGGCGAGCGCAAACCCCGCGTCCGCCGGGATCCAGGAGGCCATCGAGCCGTTGTGATAAGGGGCGATGTTGTAGTCGCCCAGGTCGGCCAGGAAGAGGCCCAACTCGCGGCCGTGACTGGGCGGGACGTCTTTGCCGAACCAGCGGGCGAATACATCGCGTGGCTTGACGCCGCGGTAGAACCAGCCCGCGAGGTTGCGGGCGACGGTGGAAAACAAATCATCTTTGGTCAGCAGGCTGAGGCAGCCCACGGCAATCGCCTCTTGACCCGACCCGCAGTAGACGGCGCCGAGGATTTTCCCTTGCCGGTAGAGCGCCACCAGCTTCTGCTCGAAGGCGCGGGCCAGTCGCATGCAGTAGTAGAAATGCAGCAACTCGGCGCGGCTATAAGAGAGCGATTGCGGATCGGCGGTGATCTCTGCCGGGTAGTCTGTGGTCGCGAGTTTGCTCGATGTCATGGCCATAGAAGTTATCCGCTCTTGGTACAGTACCGGGAGCGTCAGCGACCGGGTGCTGGCGGGAGCAGCGATGGCGAAAGCACCCGGTCGCTGACGCTCCCGGTACTGTATCAGCGAGGCTCAATCATCATAACGAACCGCCGGACTGCCTGACGGGTAGAAGACGCCAAGCAGTCGCACCGGCTCCGGGTATGGGTTCTCCAGACAATGGCTCACGCCGACGGGCAAGTAGATGCTCGTGCCGGGCGCGAACTCGCACGACTCGCCGCCGGCCCACACCACGCCGCGCCCTTCCAGAATGTAGATCGCCTCTTCGTAGGTGTGATGATGATAAGGCGCCCGGCTCTGCGGGATGAATCCGATGAACTGGGTGATGCGCTCGCAACCGAATGACTTGTCGATCAGGAGCTTGAACTCTCGATCGCCGGTCGGGATCGCTTTCTGTTCGCGCTCGTGCACCGTGCGACGTGGCTGATCGCCCACTGCCGCTCGGATTGGCGCGTCGATGTCGATGAGGTGCGAAGTGTCATCCTGTGGGCAACAGACGCTGACGATGATCAACTCTTCGGGCCCAGGGTTCTCGATCACAAAGGGGGCTTGGGCCGGGACGTAGGCAGCCGTGCCCGCTTCAAGATCGTGAGTCTGCCCGGAGATGGAGCACAGGCCGCGACCACTGACGACGTAATGAATCTCTTCGCTGAGCGGATTGACGCGCGCCGGCGCACGGCCCTGCGTGAACCGGCTAACGATTTGTGCAATCTCCCTGGCCCCGGATGCACGCGAGATCGGCCGGCGGTAGCGCCGCGAGCCTTCGGCGAAGACCTCACCCTCGTCGCCGCTCGTGACTCGACATCCACCGGCCATTAGCTTCATCGGTTTCCTCGGCCGCACCTCAGGCGGTATACGATTGATTGATAAATAATGACAGCACGTGTCCGCCCGATTGCTCGCACACGAGTCGAAGGCGAACCTCAAGAGCCATTGCCTAAAGCGGGCGCATTATATGTGATCATTCCCTTGGTTTCAACGAGGTAGGAGAAAAACATGTCCCGCGACCTGTCAGGTTGCGGAGGCTTTCACGGAGAGGGCTAGTGGAGGTCAAAGGGTTGATAGCACACGCCGCCGCAACCTGACAGGTCGCGGGACATGGTACTTTACTTACCCTTGGACTCGGCCTTGAACTTGGCGAGATTGGCTTCAGCCTCACGGCGATCCGGGTCTCCCGGCTTCAGCAATGCCAGGACCTTCTCCTCCGTTTCAATGGCGAGCTTGCGGTCGCCGGTCTGGTAGTAGGCCAGAGCCAGCGTCTCGAGCAGGCTCGGGTCATTGCCTTTCGTCATCTCGACCGCCCGCTTGGCGTAAGAGAGCGCCAGCGCCGGGTCGCGCAGCGTCGCCGGCTCAGCCTTGAGAAGCATCGAAGCATACTCGTTGAGATCGTCGGCGGTCGCCTTGGGTTGATCCGCCCGCGCCTTCTGGAGAGCTAGCAGACGGGTGGTATAGCCGCGCGCCTCGGCCATCTGGCCGGTCTTGACCAGGACGCCGATCAAACGATCCAGCGCCAGGCGAACGTTGAGGCGGTAGTATTCATTCTTGGGGTCGGCCGCGGAGATCGCTTCGGTGAGGGCCAGTGTCTGGCGGTAATTCTCTAAAGCCTTGGCGTTATCCCCGGTCTCTTTCATCAGGTCGCCGATCGCCCGGTAGATGAAGGCCAGATCGCTTTGCGCTCCGACATTCTTCGGGTCGGCCTTGGCCAACTCATCGCGGATCGCCAACGCCTGATGAAAGTTCTCCAGCGCCCCGGCCTTGTCGCCAGTCTTCTTCAGCACTCGCCCGACGCTCTCCTGACCGACTGAGAGGTCACGGCGGAATTTGGCGTTGGTCGGGTCGGCTGCGGCGACTGCCTCGTAGAGCGCCAGCCCCGGGCGATAAAGCTCCAGCGCTTTAGTCGCCTCGCCGGTCACTTCATAAATGATGCCCACCTTGAAGTGGCTCACGGCCAGCGGATGGAGAATCTTCGGATTCTTCGGGTCGGTGGCCGAGAGCGCTTTGAGGATGGCCATGTTTTGGCGGTAGTTCTCTAGGGCGCCCGCCGTGTCATTGAGGTTGGCGAGATTCGGGTTGCCCAATCGGTCGCCGACTTTCTGATAGCTGTTGGCCAGGTCGAGACGGTCCTGGAGATTGGCGGGGTCGGCCGCCGACAGCGCTTCGCGGACCGCGAGCGCCTTGCGGTAATTCTCCAGCGACCCTTTGGTGTCGCCGGTCGCGGCCAGCAAGTCGCCGATGCCGATGTAGGCGGCTGAGGTGTCGCGGCGGATTTGCGCGTCGGAGGGGTGAGTGGCCAGTAATGACTCGCGAATCTCTAGTGCCTGGCGGTAGCTTGCGAGCGCCCCGGCCGTGTCGCCGAGATTGGCGTAGTACTGGTGCCACTGAATGTTGCTGACTCTTTCGTAAGCTCTAGCGAGCTCGATTTGGAGCGACGGGTCATCTTTCGATTCTTGCGCCAGGCTGTTGAGGTATTCGAGCCCCCGCTTGACTAGCAGCTCTCGGGCCGGGGTCGAGCCGGGGAGTTTTTCGATGGCGTCGTGGAAATCGAAGAGGAACGAGTTGGCGAGTTTCCTGACGTCATTAAAGCGCTGCTCAGCTCTTAATTGCTGTTTAGTGGCAGCGCGGTACTGCCTGATCGTCAGGAAGGTCAGGCTCGAGATGGCCACCAGGAAGACGGCTGCGATGAGGGTTGCGCGCCACACGCCGCGGCGGTAAGCGGCCCGCTGGCGTCGCAACTCGGCGTCCGGCATGTTGGCCTTGACCCACTCCTGGTCGAAGACGCGCTCATAGACCCGATTCCGCACGCTGAGATTGCCGCCCTCGGCCCGCGTGATTCCGGAGAGCCGCAGGACGCTGACCAAGGGATTCGTCTCGTCGTCGCGCACGCGCTGGCGACGGCGCACCTGCGCATAGAGGCTGAGCAGGCCGGCCAAGTCCGCTTCGCTCCGCAGCATCCGCTCTCTCACGAAGAGCAGGTTGTCATCCCGCTCTCGCGCCCGCGGCGAGAGGAACAAATCTTCACACTGGCGATCAACCCCATCAGCCCCGTTGATGCTCGCGTCTTCGGCCACCGCTTGGCAGAGTCGCTGAGTCAAATACGGATGCCCACCTGTCCAGTGGAGGATGCGCTTGAGCAGCGCCGCCCCAATTTTCTCTTCTCGTCCGAGTCCCTGCGTCAGGGGCGCCGCTTCATCTTCGGTGAAGTCGCTGAGTTCGATCCGCCGCCCGATGTTGAAGGGCGTGGTGCGAGTGTCGCGAATCAAATCCGACGGGGTGGCCACGCCGAGCAGGCAGAAGGTCAGACGATTCAGTTCCGGGTCTTGCGTGCGGTGATTGTAGAGTTCCCGGATGCCGGCGAAGAATTCGTCGGTGGAGAAGGGCAGGCTGCGGACGGCGTCGATCTCATCGACGAAGATCACGATCCGGCCGGGGCAGCGCGGCAAGACCACTTCGCGAATCGCCTGCATCCAGCGCTGCAACGGGCCGAGCCGTTCGTGGTCCAGCCAGAAGTCATCGAGCTCGTCTTCGAGGTGGAGTTGCTGCCCGATGGGGCCGAGCAGGCCGTCATACCACTGTTCGGCCGTGACGTTCTGCCCGATGGCGGTCAGGTCGAGCACGGCGACCGAGACCCCTTCGGCGCGCAATCGCACGGCGGTGCGGACCATCAAAGACGACTTGCCCATTTGCCGCGAGGTCAGCACGTAGCAGAATTGGCCTTCGTTGAGGCCGGCATACAAATCTTTATCCGCCTGCCGCAGCACATAGCATGGGGCGTCGCGCTCAAGCGTCCCGCCGGTGACATAGAAGCTGAGTGATGAGTGATGAGTGATGAGTGATGAGTGCCCGATCATAACGAGTCTCGTCTCCTTTCGACCGAAGCCCGGAGTCCGCCAATGATTTGCCCCACTTCTATTGCTCGCTTCAGTAAATCATTAAAGGCGGGATCACTCAGGTAGCCCGCATCGAGCGAGACATAAAGCTGCGAACGGAGTTCGGCGCAGGACCCCTTAGCAATCGAAAGAAACTGATGGAACTCAGCGGGTCGTCCTCTTTCAAACCCTTCCGCAATATTCGACATGATAGACACTGCGGCCCGCCTCATCTGGTCCCTGAGACCGAAGTCCCTAGCAAAAATTCCCTCCCCGGTCACTTTGTAAATTTTAGCTGTCAAAGTGCGGGCCTTTTGCCAAGCGATGAAATCTTCAAATCGCTCGATCTTATTGTTCATCATCTCCTCCTTTCACCTGCCCCCACTCATCACTCATCACTCATCACTCATCACTCACAAGAGGTGCCTCTCCAGGTAGGTGGCGTAGAGCTGGCAACGCGGCCTCACGTCACGCGCCCCCTCACCCGACATCACGCCGGCGCTGCGCAGGCGGTAGAAGCTCTCGGCATTGGGGCACGGCCGGCCTTGAAGGATGCCGCGCACCACGTCGGCGAGCGCGGCGTCTTGCGCGAGTAGCACGAGGATGCGGCGCAGATGGTCGCCGAAGGGGCCTTCGTCGCTGTCGGCGTGCACTTCGAAAGCGGCGAGTTCTGTGCCGTGAGTGGCCATGTCGTGCAGGCCGCGGCGCACTAGATAGGGATGTCCACCGACGAGGCGGAAGTAGCGCGCCAGCTCCGCCCGGTCGCGCAAGGGTGAGCCGTAGCGCCGGTTGAGTTCCGCGACTTGCTCGAAGGTGAAATCTTCGAGCGTGAGGCGCGTGCCGATATTGAACGGCGATTGGTTGAGGTCGGTGATGAAAAGATGCGCCTCGGTCGCGTAAGCCATCGCGAGAGTGAGCCGCCGCCACGGCCCTTCAGGGTCGAGCGACCGCGCGTTGTGCCAGGAGCGAAAGAGCCCGAAGACCTCGCTCCCGAAGTCGCAGGTGAACAACCGGTCCACCTCGTCCAACCCCCAGACGATTGGCGCCGAAACCTTCTCCAGCACCTCACGCCGGATATAACGCCCAAAGTTGACGCTCGGCCCACGCCGCTCCTTCCACGCTTCGTCGGGGAGAACATCGAGGTCGAGTTGATCGGCGATCAATCCCCCGAGCGTGAGAAAGAGCGCTTCGACCGATGCCAGGTGCGCCGCATTGAGCATCTGGAAATCGGTCAAGACCACTCGGGCTCCGGCCTCGCGCGCCTGTTGCAGGCCGCGGGCGAGGAGCGAAGTCTTGCCCATCTGGCGCGCCCCTTTGACTAAGACGATGCTGTCTTGCCGCGCGATGGCTGTGCGGAACTCTTCGTCCGTGGGCCGGACGATGTAGAACTCCGAGTCCAAGGGGACGGCGCCGCCCACCGGCTCCAGCTTCTTCGGCGAGACCGCCGGGGCCGGCTGCGTGTTCAGTGCATTGAGCAGTTGCTCGACCAGCGCTCGATCATCTTGCGGGCCGCGCCATAGCGCGTACTGAATCGGGTTGAGGATGCCGGCCAGCGAGTCGGGCAGCGGGCCGTCATAAGCGACCCGCACCGGGAGCAGCCGCGGCTTGCCGTGCTGCTGTTGCGCCGCCTCGTGGGCGATCTGAATTTCGTAAGCCAGCATCTCGCTGGAGACGGAGGCGGCCGAGAGCAGCGGGATGACTACGTCCGCGTGGCGCACCTGGCGCTCGATCTCTTTGGCCCACTCCACCCCGATCGAGAGGTGGCGGTCAACAAAGACCTGATGGCCTTGCGCCGCGAGCTGAGTCTCCAGCCACTTGAGCAACTGCTCGTCGGGTTGCGCGTGGCGTTTGTAGAGCAGCGCCACCCGCAGCGGGGCGGCCCCAGGCTGCGGGTGATCCATGACCGAGGTCTGGCAAGCGTCAGTGATCCTCGTCGCGCCGGCCCGGCCGATCTCACGCGTGACGGCGACGGGCCGCGTCACCCGATCCATCACTACGGTCAGGGCGCGGGCCAGGTCCTCGCCAAAGTCTCTGGCGCGCAGGTGGCGATCATTCGGGTCGAACGAGAGCGCTTTGAGGATGACCTGGAGCGCGGCGGCAGGAGTGCCGGGGCGCAGGTCAAGCTCTTCGACCCGGACCCCAGCCCGCTGCTGTTCGTAGAGTTCGATCAGCGAATCGGCGTCGAAGGGCTTGCGCCCGGTCAGCATCTCGTAAGTGATCACGCCCAGGGCATAAATATCACTGGCGGCGGTGGGCTGCCCCTTGAGCTGTTCGGGCGCCATGTAAGACGGGGTGCCCGCGATCTTAGTCGCATCGCCGCTCGCCGCGATCTGCGAATCCTTGACGGTGGCGATGCCGAAGTCAATGAGTTTGACGAGCTCCTCGTCTTCACCCAAAGTTTGGAGCATGATGTTTTCAGGCTTCAGGTCGCGGTGGTAGACGCCTTTCTCGTGAGCCGCGCTGAGCGCATAACCCATCTGCCGCACGAGGCGGGCGATGCGTGCCGGGTCCAAGCCCTCCTCTCCCATCGCCGAGCGCAACGTCACCCCTTCGACAAACTGCATGACGAGGTACGGCTTGCCGTCGGGCATCTCGCCTGCGTCCAGCACGCCGACGATGCCCGGATGGTCGATACGCGCGAGCGCTTCCATCTCCTGGCGAAACTTTTTCTGGACCCAGATATTTTCGTCCATGCCTTCGCGCAGGACTTTGATCACGACGCGCCGCGAGAGCAGTTGTTGGTCGCGTGCCAGGTAGACGACGCCAATGGTCCCGCGCCCCAGTTCTTGCTCGACCAAATAGCGGTCCGGCTGCCGCATCCCGAGAGACATCCCTTGATGCGACGCCGCTGTCTCGGCGCGGCCACTGCTGACAGCCTGGTCGGATGGTGCACACCCTTCAGGCTCATTGGTAGGCGCAGAGGTGTCTGTGGACTGAGTGGTCGTCCCATCAAGCAGGGTGGTGTCGTCTGAATCTTTCTTCGTCACCATCACAGCTCCTTGAGCAGGGTATGAAGAGCAACGCTTGATACCCCTGCCTGGTTCTTCGTGGAAGAGAGCTGCATCTGAGCCGCCATCTAGGCTCAGTCTTTCTGCCGACCAATTTGGACCTGATGCTGTCAAGCGTAACCTACCCTCCCTGAAATGGCAAACAACCGAATCCTCAGCTTGAAACTCGCTCAGTGCTTAACGAGTGTCTTCGAAGTCCGAACGTTGTGGCCGGGTGTGATGTTGATTCTGGGAACCAGTGCACGCTGTCAGGACAGGATCGGCAGAGGCGCTCCACACTGTCAATTTTTAGTACTTAAACTCCATTTGCCTCCCACCTACCATATAACAATGAAAATTTTTCCGTCCGTCAATCGTACGCTGAACATGCACTAGCCTTCTGAAGGCATCCCCGGCACTACCGTCGTCTACTGTCTGCTGAGCGTGATTATCTCTTGGTCCAAGCTAGGGAAAGCGGTTTTTATAACCTCCTGGCTGATGAACCCCTAATTATTGGCACGCCGTTAGCCATTATGTGAGACGACAGTGAGATTGGAGGTAAGAGGGCGATTAAATCGCAGTCGAGGGAGAGGTGTGCGCGTGATGGAACCGACGAGGAAACGCATTCTTTGTATCGAAGACGATGATGATACTTGTCAATTCATGACTTGCTTGCTTGAACTCTCCAACTACGAAGCGAAGACGGCGAAAACCGTGGCTGAAGGATTGAGGCTGGCCAATAGCGAACCCTTCGACCTCTACCTCCTCGATAACATGCTCCCGGATGGGACGGGACTCGAGTTATGTCTGAAAATCCGCTCTCTCGATCAGCACACTCCTATCCTTTTTCTTTCCGGTTCGGCCCAGCAAGAGGACCGGCAGCAGGCGCTTGATGCCGGCGCCCAGGTTTACTTGAGTAAGCCCAGTGACCCCGAGGAACTAATGCGGGTTATTTCTCAATTGCTCTTGAATTGATGCTATTGGTCCTCGGCAGACGGTCTGACTTCGCGCAGTGATTGACACCGGGCGCGAGGCTGGCTAGTATCGATCATCACCCCAGATTTCAAAGCAGGAGACGACTAAAGATGCAGTCCCCACCACCAGCTACTTCACCGCAGTATCGATCACAAACCACAGGCCTGGAACCGAACCTGGCGGCGCTGCTCAGCTACCTCATTCTGCTGCCGCCGGTCACGGCGATCATTTTCCTGCTGATCGAGAAGGAAGATCGCTTCGTGCGGTTCCACGCCATGCAAGGCGCCATCTTCGGCACCCTCTGCTTCATCGCCGTGGTGGCTTTGCAGTTGATCGGCACCACTCTCGGGGCGCTCTTTCACCCCCTGGGGATAGCTTTTGCTCTCCTCGTCGCCTCGATTGGCGTCGGGGTCTTCCTCCTCTGGGTTTTGCTCCTCGTCAAGGCTTACTTGGGACAACCCTTCAAGCTGCCGGTGATCGGCGATGAGGCGGCGCGGCGAGTATGAATCATGCGTGAGGCGTGAATTCCTTTACTCGTTACTCATCACGCATCACTCAGTTTTGCTTTGGCCAGAGGGGTGTAGCGGGCGCCGGCCGGATGCAACTGGCTGCGCATGACGACGATCTCGCGAATCGTGAATGAGAGCGCGGGGAGCGGATAAGCGCGGGCGCGAGAGAATAGAGCCTTGGCGCCCTTCGGCGATTTCACGCGGCCGATGGTGAGGTGAGGGCTGAAGGCACGCGCGTCCTTCTCAAAGCCGATGCCCGCCAGCCGCTCATCCAACTCGGACTGCAACCGCCGCGCCTCCTCAACTCCGCCGCCGAGCCCGACCCAGAGGACACGCGGGTGATTGGCGCTAGGGAAGGCGCCGAATTCCTCGACGTTCAGGGGGAATGGCGTGGCTGTTCGGGCCGCCTCGACGCAGGCCTTCGTTACCCGGTCGACCGACTGCTCTTCGACCTCGCCGAGAAATTTAAGCGTCAGATGAATGTTCTCCGGTTTGGTCCAACTCACCTCGGCCCGCGCACGGCGCAACTCGTCTTGCAGGGCGGCGATCTCCGCCTTGATCTCCTCGGGTAATTCGATGGCGATGAAGGTGCGCATTGATGCTCCGGCGCCTGGCGAAAAGTCGGGGCGCCTCTATTTTGAGGCCGGGATGACGGTGAAGCCGTCGAAGCAGCTCACGCTGTCGGTCTTCGACCACAACCCGACTTTGCCTGAGACCGGCTCGGCGAGCGTGTAGTCGAGCAGGTGCTTGCCATTGAGCCAACCTTCGAGCTGCGTGCCGTGGACGGCGATCTTGATCTCATGCCACTTGTTGAGTTCAAGCGGCATGTTCTCCGCCCCCCGCTTGACGAACTTGCGCACGCCCTTATTGAAAGTCCAGAGCACGAGGTTGTCCTCTTTGCCGTTGAAGCGCACGGTGAGGTAATCGCCGTTCGGCTTGAGGTTGAAAAGGATGCCCGCGCATTTGTCGAGCTTGCCGGAGATCAGCTTGAACTTCACAGTGATCTCCCCGTTTTTGAAGTCGTCGATGTCTTTGGCAACGGAGTAGGGGAAGTAGGCGAACGCCTTGACGCTATCGACGAAATCTTCGTGGCGCGAGCCGTAGATCGCGCGGGCGTTCTCGGCCAGACTGCGCGAGGGGTTGCCGCGCAGCCATTCGCGGCCGTCCACGGCCAACACCTTTTTGCCCTCGTCTTCGATCACCGACCAGTTGCCGACGACCGAGAGAAACTTCGACGATTCGCCGCCGACTTTGTCTTTGTTCACGTCGATGCGGACACTCTTCGGCGCGCCCGCCGCTTTCTTCGCGTGTTGCGCGACGGCCGGAAGAACCGGCAGCGCGAAGGCAGAGATCAACGAGAGGATCAGAGAGAATTTTATTTTCATTGTTCACCTCCTGCGGTGGCGCGTCAGCCACCAGACGAAAATCACGGCCGACGGCCAGAGCCCGTAAAAAATCCAATTCGCATATGTCGGATGTTTCGCGAGCGGGTAGCCCGGAAAGGCTGGCTCATCCGCTGGCGCCGGCGGACTGACTCCCGCGAGTTGATAAAGCTGTTCGAGCACGATCGGCGCCGTCGTCGAGCGGCTCATCACTCTACGCCCGCCGAGTTCGTACCAGATTTCGCCGTACCGCTCCTCTGCGCCCTCAAAGAGTCCGGTGCGGCTCTGCGCGGCGTAATCGACTTCGACGCGCGGCAGGATGCGCCGCAGTTGGTTCAGAATGCTGCGCTCGAAGTCCATCAAGCGCGGGTCTTCGGCCGCCAGAAAGATGGTGATGCGCAGCGGCTCGCGAATCTGCCGCAACGCCGCTTCGTCTGCGCGTGGGAATGAGTTGCGCCGGCTCTCGCTCACGTCCCAACTCGCGCGTGATAGAGAGCCAAGGCCGATGGTGGCCGCCGCCGCAATCACGACCGCGAGTGAGCCGAGTAAGCGCGTGCGCAACCTGCGCCCCGTGTGCAGCCACACCGCCGCCAGCGCGAAACCGGCGACCGCCAGTGCAAGCAACGCCACGACCGTCGTCAAACGCAGCAAGCCCTGCTCGAAAAAACGCAGCGCGGCTGTCGGCGTATAAGCCGCCAGCGCCGCCAGCCATCCGCCGCGCCCCGTCGCGATGAAATCGAGCGCCCAGGTGCCGAGCGTAAAGCCTAAAGTCACGATGGCTGCGCTCGCCGCGCCCTCAGCTATCGCCGCCGCTGCCACGGCCACGCCGCCGCTGAGCATCATACGCAGCAGGTGGCCCAACAGGAGATTGAAGACCTCCGGCCCGGACAGGTGCCCGCCATAAGCCTGCCATAACAGCACCGCCAAGAGCCCCGGCAGCCATGCCAAGAGCCATCCTAACATGAGCACCACGCCTTTGGCCGCCAACATCAGCCCGAGGCTGGCCGGAAACTGAAGCAAGAGCTTCAATGCCCCGCTCTCCTTCTCTGCCGCGATCAGGCGGATGGCGACGAAAGGGAAGAGGAGTGTGACGGCCAGATCATAAGCCCCGAAGGTGGGCACCAGCATGCCTTCCAGCGGGCTCAGCCCCTGAGGCAAGGCCGCCGGCCCGCCGCCGATGCCGCTGGCTTCGGCGTAGAGGTCGACGGCAGTGATGAAGCCGTGGCCGACCAGCGGCCCGATGAGCAAGAGCAGGAGCCAGTAGGCTCGCGAGGCCAGCAACTCGCGCAACTCTTTGGCCAGCAGCCAGCGAAACTTAGGTGAGGGCAAGGAACACCTCCTCCAACCCTCCCGCCGTCAACCCGGCCTGGGCCTGCAACTCCGCGAGCGTCCCTTCGCCCACCACTCGGCCCTGGCTCAGCAGCACCAGCCGATCACACACCCGCGCGGCGTCGGTGAGTTGATGGATGGACAAGAAGAGCGTTCGGCCCTTGGCCGGGTAGCTCCGCAACAGTGCCATCACCTCGCGGGCCTGTCGCAGGTCCAGGCCGTCGAACGGCTCGTCCAAAAGCAGCAGCGGGTACGGCGTCAACAGGCCGAGCGCCAGCAGCGTCCGCTTGAGTTCGCCCTTGGAGAGCGAACCGAGGCGCGCCTTCATCAAACCTTCGAGCTTCAAGGTGCCCGCCAACGCCAACGCCTCTCCCTTCGGCCGGGCGTAGAGCCCCTCGAAGAATCCGAGCGCCCAACCCACGGACTGCCCGGCCCAGGGGCGGACGGCGTCAGGCAGGTAGAAGAGCGCCGCCTTGCGGCCGGCCGGCGCCAGCGCGTAGCCCTGAAACTCCACCTCGCCGGCGTCCGTCGGGATGAGCCCCGCGAGACATTCAAAGAGCGTGGTCTTGCCGGCGCCGTTGGGGCCGATGAGGCCCAACACCTCGCCCTCATGGACGGAAAAACTCGCCGCCCGAAGCACCGCGTTCGCCCCGAAATGTTTGGAGATGCCCTTGACCTTTAATAGCAAGACTGATTCATCTTACAAATCAGTACCGCGAGCGGTAGCGAGCGTCGCTGCCACCCATGCCTCGCCGCCGCGGCGACGCTCGCTACCGCTCGCGGTACTGACCCGGACCCGCTCTAAAATCGCAAGCGGAAGAGGAATTGAAACTCCCTTCCCGGATCCACGTTGTTGATGCCGGTGAGCGGTTGCCCGAAGGTCGCCTGACTGAAATTGCCATTGCGACCGACGATGTTTGAGTGGTTGAAGAGATTGAAGCCTTCCCCGCGCACACTCAGCCGCACGCGGTCACTGAAGCCGAACTCGCGCTCGGCAAACACCGAGACATCGTAGATGGGCGTGCCGCGTCCCGTGTTACGCCCGATGACCACGCCGCCCGCGACCGGGCGATCCGTGTTCGCGCGATCACCGTTGAGATCGGAACCGGCGGTGACGTTGTACGGACGGCCCGAAGCCAGCGTCGTCACGGTGCCGATGGTGAACTCTAGGGGGAGCTTGTACCAGCCGCTGATGACCGCGCGATGCTTTTGATTGAGGAGGCTGCTGCCGCGCTCGAATCGGCCCAGTTGATTGACATCGTTGGGATCGCCGCCCGGCGCGTCGGCCTCGACGGTGTTGATCGCGTGCGAGTAGGTGTAGCTGGCGAGCAGCGAGCAGCGTTGGCCGAAGCGCTTGTTGAGATTCAACTGCAAGGCGTCGTAATTGCTCGCGCCTTCGTTGATGGTGGAGATGATGCGCCGGTAGCCGTTATTGACCGGGACGATGGGCCGCGTCGCGTCGGCGGCGGCGGTTGACCGTGAAGCCGTGGGCGTGGTGCGCACAAAAAGCGCGGGCGCGTTGAGGTCGATCGAGCGATCGATCTTGATCGTATGCTGGTGCACGTAGTCGGCGCTCAGGAACCATTTCGTCGCTAGTTCGCGTTCGATGCCGAAGGTGAATTGCTGCGTGTACGGATTGAGCAATTCATCCTGATACCGGGCGAGCTTTGAGATGTCGAAGAATTGCTGGTAGTAGCTGCGCCTGCCGGCCTGAATCGTGAGGTCACGCGCCGGCAAGATCGCGCCTGCCGGGAAAGCCGGGAGCGGCGCAAACGAGGTCGGGAATCCGAACTGGCCCGGCGACACGGTGAAAGTCAGAACGCCTGTCGGGCCGCCAATGTTGTAACCGGCGGCGATATTGGCGCGAATCTCGGAGTAGTAAATGCCGTAGCCTCCGCGCAGTACCGTGCGCCTGTCGCCGAGGACGTTGTAGGCAAATCCGAGGCGCGGGCTGACGTTGTTCGTGTCATCGGTCAACGTCTGGCGCTCGTACCGCAGCCCGAGGTTGAGCGTCAGATCGCGGCGCACCTTGAGGTTGTCTTGCGCGAAGACGGCCCACAACCATTCGCCCACGTGATAGGCCTGGCTGCCGAAGCTCTGCGTGTAACTCTGAACGTCGTTGAGCGTCAGGGTTGAAGTCGGCTGGCAGTTCAGACCCTGAGGGGTGCAGCTGGCATTGGCCTTGAAGGTGAATTGGCCGAGGACGAAGCCGCTGCCGAACTCCTGCCCATCGCCGCCGGATGACGAATGAATGACATCGGCGCCGACCCTCAGGCTGTGCTTGCCTCTGGTGATCGAGACGGTGTCCGCGAGTTGGTATTGATGGTTGATGAGCGTGCCGGCGCGCGACTCACCTTCGGTCGAAATGCCGGGTCGCACGAATTGAGTTGAAGGATGGACCGGCTCGAATTGTGTGATCGGGTCGCCGAGTTGGAATTGAAAGCGCGCTTCATTGATCGCCCAACTGCTGAGCGTCGCGGTCTCGGAAAGCTGCGCGGCATAGGTCCGGCGGCGGAAAGTGCGCCCCGCGCTCGGCAGCGTGAAGTTGCTGACGGCATCGGCCGGATTGTCGTCATCAAACCGGTCGAAGTTCAGTCTGGCGGTCAGCAGGTTGTGTTCGTTGATCTGATGGTCGAAGCGCGCCAGGAAGAGCGGTTGACGATAGTGGCCGGTGAAAAGGCCGGGCGCGAGTTGGGAGGTGATCACCGCGTCACGGTCCTGATGGTTGTACTCCACCGCCAACAAAAAGTGCGCGCGGTCTGCGACCACCGGGCCGGAGATGACGCCGCTCACCTGATGCAGTTCGTCTTTGGTGCGCTGCTTGGCGAGTGGGGCGTTGGCCTGCAGGCCGCCGGGGCGCCAGAGGTAGAGCAGATCGCCGTGGAAATCGTTCGTGCCCGATTTGGTCACGACGTTGATCGCGCCGCCGGTGGTGCGCCCGTATTCGGCGGAGAAGCTGTTGGCGAGGACGGTGAATTCCTGCAGCGCCGAAAACGGGATGTTGGTGAAGATCGTTTGCCGTCCCCAGGCGTCATCACCCGTGCTGCCGTCTATGGTGAAGGTCGGCTGGCGGCGCCCACCGCCGTTAATGACGAAGAGCGTGTTGTTGAGGAACAAGTCGCCCTGGCCGCGCGCGGGCCTCACCGCCGAGTTGAGCAGCGGCAGGTTGGTGATCTTGCGTCCGAAGACCGGCGTGTCGTCGATCTTCTGGAGGTCCAACCGCGTGCCCAGTTGGGGCGAATCCGAGCGGATGCCTTCGGTCGTGCCGAAGATCATGACTTCGCTGTGCGCCCCGGCCGGATGCAAGATGATGTTGAAGGTCGCCGCTTCTTGCGCCCGCAATTCGATCCGCTCCAACTCTTCATTGGCAAACCCGGTCTTCGTGGCGACCAACTGATACTGGCCGGTCAAGGGTAATCCGGCCAGCGCATAGTATCCGCTCCCATCGGTGTGCGTCTCTCGCTTCAAGCCGGTCAGTTGGTTGATGAGCGCTATTTCGGTCCCCGGCACGGCCGCCCCGGTTTGATCGACCACCTGGCCACGGACCGCGCCAGTATTCGGTGTTTGCGCCAATGCCGTCAATGAGAGCAGCGACAGCAGCACAGCCCGGCCCCACAGGCGGAGCGCGCACCGGGTAGCCTGCGCGATCAATAAACGTTGCTGATTACTGAGGAGAAGATACCTTCTGATCATCATTCAATCCTCGAACTTCGATCGACAGCCAGTTGGATGAATCTGTGAAGCAATCAGGGACGACGGCTAGTGACACGTTCAGCGTTGACGATAATGCTAACCTTAACCGCGAACTACTACCAGACTTCGTAGTAGACTTTCAGCACGGGCTGCGCAGGAGGAGCGCAATTATCAGATGAATGAGAAAGCATCGTGAAGTGAGGTAGGACTATTCGCTGTCCACTATCAACTGTCCATTGTCCATTGCCTTCCCGGCAGATGCTCTCCGCCGCAGACCTCCTCTGCAAAATAATGGATAATTGGCAATGGACAATGGAGAGTGCAGGCTCAAGGCGGTAGGACGGCTCGCTGTCCTTGCGAGCGCCAGAATGAATCCTGTGCTCCAGGTGGTGCGCTGAGTCGCGGAAGAGTGATGGGTGGTGGAAAGTCTGAGGCGTGCCCGGGCGTCGCGCACCTGCTTGGCATTCCCTGGTCTTATTGTAATGCTGAAACGATCTGCTCTAGCGCGGCATGCACTGTCACCTGAATATTCGGCCTGAAGGCAGTGAGTGCTACGGCCACGAGAATCAGATAAAGGCAAACCCAAATCGCCAAACTCGGTGCCGATGCTCTGCGTTCCTGGGGTCGGTCACCCGCCGCCGCAAGCTGTGTGAGTCGGTGCACGCGCCACCCGATGCTGCCGGGGTCATCACCGATCAGGAGCGCGCCCGCGGGCATGGTCGGCCTGGCGCCCTCCGGCACTAAGCGAGCGATCTTGATCAGCGCGGCGGCAAGATCGAGCGCGACTGATGCGCCGGCGCTGGCGCCGTGCTCATCGGCCGCGGATTCTGAAGCCTCGGCCCAGGCGCGGTCGAGTCGCTGGCCGCAGGGCACGATGGTCAGCACGTCGCGGCAAGCGCGGATCACTCCACGCCTGAGGTTATCGCGCGCGGCCAGATGCCCGCCCTCGTGCGCCACGACCGCAGAGATTTCTTCGCCGCTGAGCGAGTCGAAGACGTGGCCGGCCACAAACAGCTTGGGCCGGATGACGCCCACCACCGCGATAACCGGGAACGAATGTCGGATGCGATAAGAGGGGATGGCCATGCCGTCAACCTGGATGGGCTCGGCGTGGCGCAGCCAATCGGCGGTCAGCCGCTGCGTCGCCAACCACGCCGCCATTCCGCGCCAGGCCGCAAGCGCGATACCGATGGCCGAGACTGAAGCCAGTGCTGCCAGCTTGGCGCCGACGACCTCGGCGGTGTGGCGAGGTTCATGGGCGGCATAGGCCGGGATCAAAAACGCCGCCACCGAAATCAGCGCGGCCATGGCGGGAAAGACACGCAGCGTAAAGATCACCTGCGCCCGCGTGGCCGCCGACCACCGGCGTGCGCACCTCGCCAGCCCGCGCCAGAGTGCCACCGTGGCCAGTGAGGCGAGCGCGTTGATGGCGAGCAACGCCGCCAGCGCCAGGCAAATTCCGAGCAGTTCGTACATGGGGGATCAATCCTTACGTCGCAACTCGCGTCGCTTCTCTTTGACCAGGCGGTCAAGCTCATCGAGCAGGCTGCGGTCGCGCTCGCTTACCGCTTCGACGATGCAGGCCAGCACCGGCTCGACGCCTTCCGGGCCGCGGCCGAGCAGCCCGTCGATCAGGTCCCTGGCGATGCCTTGCTCGAACTCCTCGGGCGAGATGCGCGGGGAGTAAACGAATGCGCGGCCGTCTTTGCGCCGGTCGAGCAGCCCCTTTTTGTGGAGCCGGTCGAGCGTCGTCATGAGGGTCGTGTAGGCGACGCCTTCGTCGAACGCTTGATGCACGTCGCGCACGCTGACCTCGCCGCGGCGCCAGGCGAAGTCCATCACCTCGCGCTCCAGCTTACCCAGCGAACGGCGCACAACTTCCTGCGGCCTTCTGAAGCCGCGCAGTGTGAATAGTGGTCCCTTCATAATTGCCGAGTATTAGGTACACCCGCGCTGCTGTCAACAATCATGGAGCTCCGACGGCACCACTGTGCGAACCGCCGCCGCGCAGGTTCCATTCAGCGCTAGCGGTCAGGCAGGCGCTGAGTCTCATCTTCGATCACACTCCCGCGCTGCGGCGGCGCAGCGGAGAGGGGGTTGGTTCTGTGCGGAGGGAGCGGCGGTTGGTAAGCAGTGCCGGGTACCGCCGGCTGCTGAGACGGATTGATCACAGGTTGCTCACGGCGCTGTCGGAGCTTCCGCATCTTCGCTTTGTAATTGAAAACTGCCCACACAATCCCGATTGGCATCAGCACTCCGGAGAGGCCGGCTAAAGAATCAAAGAGGTGCTTCAGTTCGTTGCCTAACGGACCTGACTCGCCGATCACGGCGATGATTGCAGGGGCAAAGGCGAAGAGCAGGATCGTGAGCACCAGGCGCTGCTTGGGCGTCAGGCCTCCCGACTCGCTCGGCTGCGGCGCCGGCGCGAGTGGCGCCGTCCCGCCGCTCGTCACGTATGAATAGACCTGGGTCAGCGGCAGGCCGCAACTCTTGCAGAACTTCGTCGCCTCAGTGATGGGCGTCGCACACCGCGGGCAATACATAACTTCACTCCTTGTCTCCTGATTGCGATCAATGATGACTATCCGCGCTCGGCGTAAACAGCCGCCGCCGCGCTCACCCCGGAGCCGTGTGCCTTGAAGCCCTCGGCCGCCAGCGTCCTTTCGAGGGCGGCCAGGAGCAAGAGCACATTGTTCTTTGTGCTGCCTGAGCCCATCAGCCCGACGCGCCAGATGCGCCCCTTGAAGACGCCCAAGCCCCCGCCCACTTCGATGTCGAACTCTTCGAGTAAACGGCGGCGGACGCGGGCCTCGTCCACACCTTCGGGAACGCGCACGGCGTTGAGCGTCCAGAGCCGGTCCGCCGGCGCGACCTGCATCCGCATCCCCATCGCCTCGACGCCCGCGACGAGCGCGCGGTGATTGAGTTCGTGGCGCTGCCACCGCGCCTCCAACCCCTCTTCGGCCACGATCCGCAGCGCTTCGTGCAGCGCGTAGTTCATCGTGATCGGCGCCGTGTGATGATAGGTGCGCTCGCTGCCCCAGTAGCTGGTCAATAACCCAACGTCCAAATACCAACTGCTGACCTTGGTCTTGCGCGAGCGGATCTTTTCCAGCGCCCGTTCGCTGAAGGTCACCGGAGCCAGGCCCGGCGGACACGAGAGCGCTTTCTGCGTCCCCGCGTAGCAGGCGTCAACGCGATGGCGGTCCACGCCCACGGAATGGCCGCCGATGCTCGTCACCGCATCGACCAGCAGCAGACCATCGCGCTCGTCGGCGATCTCACGCAGCGGGCCGAGTTGTTGCCGCACACCGGTCGACGTCTCGGCCTGCACGGCGAAGATCACCCGCGCGTTGGACGCACGCCAGGCCGCGCGGGCCTGCTCAATGTCCACCGGGCCACCCCAGGCGCATTCGACACGGACCGGGCGGGCGCCGAGGCGGCTCACCATCTCGCACATGCGCTCGCCGAAGTACCCGTTGATGCAGACTACGATCTCTTCTTCGGGTTCGAGCAGGTTGGCCACCGTCGCCTCCATCCCGGCGCTGCCCGTGCCGGAGATCGGAAGGGTGAGGCGGTTGTTGGTTTCGAAGACGTAGCGCAGCAACACCTGAATCTCATCCATTGTTCGTAGGAAGAGAGGGTCAAGGTGGCCGACGAGCGGCGCGCTCATGGCCCGCAGCACGCGGTCGTCCACGGGCGAGGGGCCGGGACCGAGCAGGATGCGATGGGGCGGATTGAATTCAGCGACCATTGGAATGTCAGTGTTTGTCATACGGAAAAATTACCATTAAGACTTCAAGATCCCAAGGTCGATTGGCAAAACTCCGGTGTTTGTCGCTGCCAGCTCAGTGGTGATGGAGCCGCAACTGAGTCAAACCTCCCCCGATCTGGGGAGTTTGTTCCCCTATTTCATCTTGACTTGTCCATCGTTGTGTCAAGAGTCAGGGTGGGTTGTGGCATCAGCTTGCGCTCGCGGCTGGCGCCTCGCTCAAGGATGCCAGATTCGTGACGACCGACGACTGTCCTCGGCGAACTGCTTAACTTCGCCCTGCTGGTTGGAGACCACCAAGCGCCACTCGACGGCCTCGCCTTGAGCGGTGAAGCGGACGAGTTGGCGGTCGATGATGATGCTGGTTTTAGTCGTCTGCTCCTGACGGTTGGCGGCCGTCTGCGCCTGAGCCAGGGTGGCAATGGAGACCGCCATCACGAGTAAAAGACTCTGAAGACTTCGACTGAACATAAGCTTACTCCTCCAGGTAGAATGTTAAGCGTGATCTTGATTTTTCAGTGCGGTGGAGTAAACTCCGGCCCGAGGGCGGCAGCCCGCAGGCAGGAATTCACTCCCCCGGTTGAGAGTCAACTTTTGAATCTCGCTAGGAGAAGTGGCTGGACTGGCCGTCAGATTACTGCCCGCTCAAAATTTTTTTGGGCCGGGGCGCGATCCTCGCCAATTCGGAAAGGAGTGCTATGCCGTTGGCATTCCGTGTGTGGTTATGCTCACTGGCTCTGAGCCTGAGCTTCAACAGTCCTATCTTGACGCTGCCTCGGCCGCCGGCTTCAACTCTCGGTTTGTCTCAAGCGTCAGACGAAGAGGCGGTGCGCGCGCTCACGGAGCAGTATGGCCAGGCGATGGCGGTGGGCGATCTGGAGACGTTGCGTCAGCTGTGGGACCAGCAATCACCGAGCTTGGCGGACCGCATCAATTATTACCGGCGACGCTTTGCCGCCTTCCGCACGGAAATTGTCAGCCTGCGTGTGACCCGCCTGGAAATCACTGGCCGCCGGGCCGTCTCGCATCTGAGCACGGATGAGCGCCATGTGGATAAAAAAACGGGGGCTACCTTGACCGAGCGCGACATCTATCACGGTCACTGCTACTCGCTGGCGTGGATCGAGACCAGTTCTGGATGGAAGGTCGAGCGCGAGTCCTTGGTGCAGGAGGAACTCGCCGCCAGACTGGAGGTGGCGGCCTCAGAGCCTGAGCGCCGCGAACTCTTGGAAAAAGAGTCAGCCTTCGTCACCGAGGTTCTGGCGAGCCTGCTGAACTCCAGCGGGTACCGTCACAGGGTGCATGGAGATTTCAACGCTGCGCTGCGCTGCTATCAACTAGCGCAGACCGTGGCGGAAAAGATCGGCGACCAGGTTGGATTGGCTGGGTCCTGGATAAACTTAGGGGGTCTGAAACAAGCCCAGAGCGACTATGAGCAGGCTTTGCTGTGTTATCAAAAGGGGCTCGCGCTTTATCAAGCTGCCGGGATCAAGCGCGGCGCGGCGCTGACGGAGGAAAAGCTCAGCCACTTTTATCGCGAGCTCGGAAATTATCGGCAGGCTTTTGAATGCGCGCAAAAGTCTCTCCGGCTCTATCAAGAGGCGAACTACCAAAAAGGGATCGCTGAGGCGCTCGATGAGTTGGCCATCGTCTACAGCATCCAGAACAATTCCTCGCAGGCACTGGCCCACCTGGAAAGGGCGATGAAGATTTTCGAGGAGTTGGGGGACAAACTTCAGATCGCGATTTCGCGCAACGAGATGGCGAGAGAACATCTGGCGCTGGGTCATGACGAGCGGGCGCTGGAACTTTACCAGGAGATTCTGAAACAGACCGCGGGCTACGGAGACCGGGCCGGGGCCGCCGTGATCCGGGATGAGATCGGCAGCATCTATGCCGCGCAGGGCCGGTATGCAGAAGCACTGGATTATCACCGCCAGGCGCTCTCAGTCCTTGAAGCTGCCGGCACCAAGCGCGAGGTGGCTGGGACGCTCATCAATCTGAGCGACACTTATTTGGCGGACGGAAAATACGCCGAAGCGTTGCCATTCGCGGAGCGGGCCGTGTCGCTGGCGCGTCAGACAGGGCTGCCGCTCAGTCTCTGGTCCGCGCTCACGTCTCTGGGATCTTGCCAGCTTGCTTTGAATCACCCGATGGAGGCGCGTCAGGCGTTCGCCGAAGCCGTCTCAACCATTGAAAAGCTGCGCGCGCAGACAGTCGGCGGAGTCGAAGAGCGCGAGCGTTATTTTGAAAGCAGATTGCGCGCCCATCACGGCCTGCTCGGCCTGCTGGTCGAGGAGAACCGTCCGCCTGAGGCGCTCGCGCTGGCCGAACGCACCAAAGCGCGCGTGCTGCTCGACGTGCTGCAAGAGGGCCGAGTCAGTATCGAGAGAGCCATGACCTCGCAGGAGCGGGAGCAGGAACACCGACTCAAGTCAGAACTGACCTTGCTCAACCGGCAACTGACCCGCGCCACCCAATCAGACAAGCCCGACCCGCAGCGCCTCGGTGAAATCAAACCGCGCCTGGAAAGGGCGCGCCTCGCTTACGAAGACTTTCAGACTTCGCTCTACGCCGCGCACCCGGAGCTGAAAACCCACCGCGGCGAAGCGCCGATCATCACCGTGCCAGAGCTGGCCTCCCTGCTGCCCGATGCCGCGAGCGCGCTGCTCGAATACGTCGTGACCGACGCCCAGACCTATCTGTTCGCGATCACGAAAGCGGCTGGTAAAGCCGAAGCTGAGGTCCGGCTCTACCCGCTGCCCGTCAAACGAGCTGAGCTCGCCAAGCAGATCGAAGCCTTCCGGCAACAACTAGCCGAGCGCGATCTCGGCTTTCGCGCTTCGGCGCTGAAGCTCTCCGAGTTGCTGCTCAAACCGGCGCAAGCGCAACTCAAGGGCAAAACCAATCTCGTCATCGTGCCGGATGACAAGCTCTGGGATTTGCCGTTTCAGGCGCTCGTGACCAGTGCGCATCGGTTTCTGATCGAGGACGCCGCCCTCGCTTATGCGCCATCACTGACGGTGCTGCGGGAGATGACCAAGCGGCGGAGACAGCAGCACGCAGACCCTGCCTCCGCCACCTTGCTCGCGCTCGGCAATCCGGCCATTGGTCAAGCGACGGTTGAGCGGGCGACACTGGCGCTGCGTGATGAAAAGCTCACGCCGCTACCGGAAGCCGAACAAGAGGTCCGCGCCTTGGGACAGTTGTACGGTTCACTGCACAGCAAGGTCTACACCGGCGCGCAGGCCCGCGAAGATCGCGTCAAGGCCGAAGCCGGACGGGCCGACATCCTCCACTTCGCCACGCACGGAATACTGAACAACGCCTCGCCGATGTATTCCCACCTCGTGCTCGCCCAAGGCGACACCAACGAAGACGGGCTGCTCGAAGCCTGGGAGCTGATGCAGATGGATTTGAAAGCTGAGCTGGCGGTGCTCTCCGCGTGCGAGACGGCGCGTGGTCGCTTCGGCGCGGGTGAAGGCATGATTGGGTTGACGTGGGCGCTGTTCGTGGCCGGCGTGCCCTCGACCGTGGTCAGCCAATGGCAAGTCGAATCGGCCAGCACGCGCGACTTGATGCTCAACTTTCATCGTCAACTACGCGCGCCGTCAGCAGTGAAAGCGACGAAGGCCGAAGCCTTGCGCCAGGCGGCTTTGAAGCTGATGAAGAATCCCGCGACGAGTCATCCGTTTTATTGGGCTGGATTCGTGTTAGTGGGTGATGGCCTCTGAAGCAACCAGGAAGACGGCTGGTGTGGTTGCTTCAGAGGCGGGTGTGGTTATTGCAGGGGTCCTCCGAACAGGGTCAGGCGCAAATGGACGACAGTCGTTGGCGAAGCCAGATCGTTGCTCACAAGAGAGAGAGTAGCGTAAATCGTATATGGTACTGATCGGGGCGGGACGGTGACTGACCAGGTGACAGAGACGTGTGCTTGACCGCCTGAGGCAATCGTCAAGCTTTTGGGGGCAACTTCCACAGCACGGTCAGTCGAGAAGATATTTTGAATTACCAGCGGGGCCGTCCCGATATTAATCACGACCAAATCTCTGGTGACGGTATCACCACTTTTCGCCCTACCGAAATCGAGGTCGCCGACGATGATCCGAGGCACTGGCTCGGTCATCCGGTCATATAATTTTTCCCATCTGTATTGGCTGAAGATGCCATTGGTGGTGGATTGCGTGACCAGGATGTTCCACTCTGTGGGGAGCTTACTCAGATCGCAAGCAGAATTAGGAATCGCGGGCCTGGGACAGAAGTTCCCACTCAGCGTTAGTTCGCCGTCATTCTGGGCGAAGCCGAGCGGCACATCCGCCCATTGACCGGTAATGGTCGAGTAATCGAGAACCTTGTCAGCAGTCTGAATCAGCTTGGATTGGATGGTTCCGCGAAAGACATTGGCGAAGGTTCTTCCCTGATCGCGGCTCAAGCCCAGCCACCAAACCGTATTTCCGATCTGACGCACATAATAGGTTGCGACATCAGAGGCCGCCCACGTGCCAGTTAAATCGGCGTTCGCAGACCGTGGATGGGTAAAATCCTGGATGACGTCAATTGAATAGACGGGATGGATTTCAAGATTTTTCGTATCCCTCTGTGTTTCATTGCAGTTGTGCAAAGCCCCATGACCGCAATCCAGGACGATGGGGCCGGTAATTCGCACACGATCTCCCGGACCGGCTGGCAAGCCTGTCCCTTTGAGAGTGACAAGCGCGCCCGATCCAGCAACGAGAGAGCTATTCATGGGCATCCCTTGCCAGAGCGTGCTGTTGGCATCTGTTTCCGCCCAGCCCGGCAAGAGGGTCTGGGCAGGATTACAGCTGGTATTGGGTCGGCCAAACATGATCGCTTCGCCATGTAGGCTATTACCCCAGAAGGTCAATTTAGCTTGAATGTCGTTGGCATCGTTGAGCCACCCCTCCTGCCAAAAGTTGGGCTGCGCATCCAGATTGACTCGATCTACCTGAAGGTCGAAGTCTAGATCTCCGTCGCTGTCGCCGCTGTTGCCATTGCGAAAGAAATCGGCACAGGTAAAACCAGTCCCTCCTGGAAAGTTGAGGGTCAAAGGCCGTGCCATCGTGCCAAAGATGACGGCGTTATCTTTGTACGGCTTCAGATTGGGATCAAGTAGGGTTTCTCCCGACAGATTTTTTATCACTTGACTGAACAGGCCATAGAGGTTCCTGCTACCATCATTGTTGTTGTAGGGTGGGAGATGGATTGTCGTCTTCGTCCAGGATGAGTCACTGAATCCTCCGGTTTGAGTTTGCCGCCTAAGCTCGATTTCGCCAGACGTGGTGCTGTGAATTATCTGGAGAGTTAGTGTCCCATTATGCAGGGTGTTTTTTTGTCGCGGGACATCTGCCCAGTCTCCCGTCAGGGTATCTCCCGAAATCGTACCTTGAAAGAGATTCGAGGAACTCAGCCCTCGGTGAAAGACATTCGGCTGATTTGGATCGGAAGTCAACGGATCGGGATCAAATCCGGCCCACCACACCGTATTCTCAATCTGCCGCAGATAATACATGCTCCCGCTAGTCGCAACCCACACGCCGGTTAAATCTGTCGCTGTCGTCGGTGGTGTCGTTGCGGCTGTCCGGGTCTTGAATAATAAGGCCGCGCTCAATGCCTCGACGCGGTGGCGCACCCACTGACGCGCGGGCGGGAGAGTGAGTGAAAGGGCCGCGCCCGCCAGCAATAATCCCAGCACTAACCAATGGGCGCGAGTGAATGCTCTGAGCTTCAAGGTTTTCATACTTCCCTCCAGTTTACTGTTCGGCCATCAACCTACTGGCTAGGTAGCCGACTTTCGTCTTGTTTGCTGATCAGCGCATGTCCTGGCGGCTCTGGAGCACCGCAGTCCCTGATCCGCCCGGTACGAGGTCAAGGGAGTTGCCATTCCAGAGCAAGACATCCGCGCTCGCGTTACCGTCGAAGCGACCCGTGGCGGCGGCCGAAGCGAGCGGCGGACTGTCCGTCCGCAGCGTTGTCCAGTTGCCGGTGCCGCTATAGGACACCTGCCACTCACAGCCGCCGAAGAACGAGCAGTTTGTCTGGGCAATGTCAGCGCGCCCATCGCCGTTAAAGTCCGCGACGATCAGACCCGCGACCGAATCCGTCAGCTTAGCGCGTAGCGGTGACCAGCCCACCGTCCCACCGTAAGTCACCATCCATTGCCCACCCACCGAGCCAAAGACATCTGTTTTGCTATCCTTATTGAAATCGCCGAAGCGAAGGTCGCTAATGCGAAAGCTCGAAGTGTCGAAGAGTTTGAATGGCCCGACACCACCGTAGGACACCCACCACGTTTGCCCATCAGCATAAAAGACATCAGCGCGATGATCGCCATCGAAGTCGCCGACGGCGAAATCTTTCATCTGGGCATCGCTTTCGTTGATCTTCTCCCAGGCCGAGATGCCGCCCCAGGAGACGAGCCAATCGCGCCCGTGCTGAGTGAAGACATCGGTGCGCCCATCGCCATCGAAATCGCCGAATAAGAGATTATCTATCTTGTCAGTCTGGGCGCTGAGGAAACGCCACTCGGCATTGCCTGCCGGGGCGAAATACCAGGCCGCGCCCGTGGCGAGGAACAAGTCATCTTTCCCATCGCCATCGAAATCGCCGACGCCGAGACGAGCGGTGGGATTGAGGTTCGTAAACAGGTTATTTTGAACGTTGAGTTTATTAACTCCAGTTCCACAGTCCCCACAGTTGTAACAGTTAATCGCATCTCCCGGCTGCTCCAGCGAGACGTTGTGATGAAAATCAGCCAGGTAATAAGGGTCGCCGCGCAACTCGAAATTATGCCGGTTCGTGCCAAGGAAGGTGTTCCAGGCAATTTCAATGTATTCGCCCGCGGACCCGCCGAGACCATTGTCACCGGTTCCGTGCATATCAAAATCGTGTGTGTGGTGTAAAGGGAGTCCCACATAATACTGGGCAGGCGCATCCGAGAGCACGAGGTTGTACCAGGCGCGGTATCTGGTTTTCAACTGCCCGCCGGCGGCGATCGCGTGGCGATTTGAGACAAATGTGTTGCCCTCAATGAATACGTATCCGCCGTTGTATATGTCGACGCCATATCCATCATTCTGCTTCTCGTTGTGGTGGATAAAATTGCGCACGACGCGGACGTTCTCTGGGCGATCCGGCGGGTTGTTCTGCGGGCCATGGGGGCCGCAGGTTGTTGACGAATCACCTCCATCAACGCCGATGGCTTCAGTCGGCCAGTCCGAGAGGTCATTATGATCGATAATCACCGGACGGTTAATGAGGTTGTCGCGAATGAGAATGCCTCTCGCACCAGGGGTATCTCCGTCATTGCTCCGGCTCGGTCCGCGCAGGCGCAGCCCCGTGATGCGCACATCACTACTATCGATTTCGAGCATCGTTCCATCGGTCGGGTTCGAGGTGGAGATTTCCGGCCCGATCAGCGTGCCGCGGCGATCTCCGCGGATCGTCACCCCGGCCTGAATAGACAGATGGGGCTGGTTAGTCAGATTGATGGAGGCGCCTGGATCCACTTCGATGACTGTGCCTTGGTCAGCCCGCTGGACGGCGTTCACGAAATCCTGCGCCTGCTTGACAGGATCTTTCTCCTGCGGCACGCGCACAAACCCACTCGTCGGCTTCCACCCCAATCTATCAGTCGCCGAGAATGTCCAGAACTCCGAGTCAGCCAACTCGCGGCGCCCGAGCACGAGCGGCGTGTGGCTGGCCCCGCGCCCGTTCTGCACTTGGACCGCCAGGGTGCGATCTGCCGCCAGGATGATGCTGTCACCATCGAGCGCGAAAATTTGCCCCGGAGAACCGGTGTAGTCCTGCGGTTCGAGCGGAGTCGGCCCGGTGGCGCCGCCGGCACCCGGCGTAATCGCTATGTCCACCGCCGGCGCCGTCTTGGTGCCGAGCACTTGATTGCCGAGATGCAACACCACTAAATGGCCCGGACGGTCGGTGAGTTCTTCGACTCGCACCTGCTGCGTCGCACCGCCATTGCAATCATTGACGAAGACCGTCGTGCCGAAGATCGTAGAGATGATCCCCACATGACCTGTTGGCGGCGTGTATTCCAGACATTTGCCCGTAAAACTGCGCACGGTAAAGGTGGTCGGGGGGAGATGTATCACCGTGGCCCCCTGCCCGGCGGGTCCGGTCTGAGGCTTGAATAATAACGCGGCGCTCAACGCCTCGACGCGGTGGCGCACCCACTGACGCCCGGTCCGGGTGGTGAATAAGACCGCCGTGCCCGCCAGCAACACTCCCAGCAGCAACCAATGGGCGCGAGTTAATTTTCTCAAGTTCAAAGTTTTCATCTTTCCCTCCCTTTTATCCTCAAGCCGTTCACGACTCAGGCGAACTCACACCTGGGCGCTCAGTTAGGAAAGTGGCTGAAGGTCGCGAGATATTACCAGCGGGTGAAAAAAATTGCGGGGGCCTGTGTGGAAGGCTTGGCCAAGCAAAATCTGCCTGGCTCTCTGTTGCTGATCTCCCCGGTATCTTTTTGGCTTGAAAGGTATTTTGGTGGCTGATGTCAGGTGAGTCGTCAGCGCCGCATCGCCCGCAGGCTCGCTAGCCATCGGCGGGCAACCGCTGAGTTGGGATTGGCTTTCTGCAAGGCGCGCAATTCCTGTTCGGCTTCATCCAGCAGCCCGGCCTGCGCGTACAGCAATCCGAGCGTCAGATGCGACGAGGCGTAAGCCCGCCGCGCCTGCTCGAGTTCATTCGCTTTCGCCTGGTCGAGAATGCGGAACTTGGCCTGTGGCGCTGGCGGACGCGGAGCTTTGAATTCCTGCCCGTCTTTGATCGCTTTCACTTGCCAAGAATACGTTTCGCCGCGTGTGAGCGGTTGCGGCGCCGTCCACGAGTTGCCGGTGAGTTGTGGGCTGGTGGCCACCAGGTTGAACTTTTCGTCGTACACTTCGACGACGTAGCCGGTCGCGCCACCAAGCGGCGACCAGCGGAAAGTCGGACGGTCAGAGAGGATCACTTTCCCGACCGGCTCGCTCACGGAAAATTGATTGCCCTGCTCATCGCCGCCCATCAGCGAACTCGCCGGCCGGGCGAGTCCCTGAAGCAGCGATGATTTTTCGAGCCGTTGATGGGTGAGCGCTTCCTTCACCATTTGCCGGTAAGCAGGCGGCAGGTGATCAACACCCGAAAGCTTGCCTTCCTGGTCCAGCATCACGCGACCTTCGCCGTCATTGAGTTGAGCGATCACGGGCGCGGCTGCGCCTTCCGGCGCGGGAGTGGGTGAAGCAGTTGGAGTCACAACCGGCGTCGGCGTGACGGTTGGTGCAGGAGTAGCCACAGCGATCTCCAGCTTCGCCTCTTTTTTCTGTCGTGTCTGCCAGACCAGCCAGCCCGTCACCAGCAACGAAAGCACTGCCAGCGCCGAGCCGAAAGCCAGCGCGGGAGACTTCAAAAAGTGGGAAGGCAGAGATGCGACCAGGCGACGCCACCAGCTGTCAGTCGTCGCGTGAAGAGGCGCCGGATGGTATTCGCGGTTGAGTTCCGGCGCGACCTGATGGCTGAAAGCGCGCAGGTCATCCACGGCCAGGGCACATTGCTCGCAACCGACCAAATGATCTTTGACCGCGTGCAGCTCTTCGCCTGCCAGTGCCCCATCAACGTATCCAGCCGTCTGCTCAAAAGTCAGATGCGTCTGTGCCACAGGTGAGGAGAGAGTCTCTGCCGCCTCACCGAAGACTGCGGATCGCAGCGCGAAGAACGCCGCGTCGCCGTCGAGCGCTCTTTCGACCTGCTGGCGGCACGCTTCGCACGCGCCCAGATGATCGGACACCGGCAGCAATTCCGCCACCGGGAGCTTTTGCCGGCAGTAGTCTGCAACCTGATTTTGGGTAAGGTGCTCGGACAAGTCTCTTTTTACCTCACAGCCAGGGCTTTCGGCTGTTATCACCCCAATAAGTTGCTGAAACGCGCCGGTTATTACCAAGCGCCTCAAAAAAATCCTTTCAACCGCCGCGTCAATCGTTCCCGCGCCGATTTGCGGGCATTGATGACTTGCTGCCGCGTCAGTTGCAGGAGCTCGGCAATCCTCGCGTCTTCGAGCGGCAGTTCGTTCCAAACTTCGGCGAACTTTTCCGCGCCGAGTCCCAGGCTTTCGCCGAGCTGGCGCAGCGTGGCGATGCCGGTCGCCGGAAAGAGCGCCAGGCAGCCGCGGCCTTCGGCGTCTCGCAAATTGAGCAGCAGCGCGGCGCGTTGCGGCGGCGGAAGCTGACGCACTTCCTCCCAGAGCCTTTCGAGGAAGATGCGTTTTTCCACGCGCCACGCAACATCGGCTTCTCTGTCTGCCAGCACAAAACGGACAGCGCCTCGATCTTCGTCAACCGACTTGGGCACCCGATCTTCGATCTGCCACAGCGCGGCGACGGTCTTCACCAATTCATCGAATTCAACCGGGCGGCCGAGGTGATTGAAGATCGCTGCCAGCAGATCATTGAGTCTCTCCGGCTGCCTACTGCCGAGCGAGCCGAGGAGCTTTTCGTCCTGAGGCAGTTGTCTGAGACTCGATGTCGGGGTAGATGATCTTTGTCCCTGCCAGGCGGCGAAACCGGCCATCAGTTTTTTCGATTCGTCCGGCCAGAGCGCGAACCCGGCCTGACGAGTCAGCAGGTATTGAATCCGATTCCTGAGCGCATGCCGTTCCGGGAACTGCCGCCGCACCCAGCGGGCGCAGAGGCGGTAGGTGATCGTGGCGGCGAGTCCGCGCACGTCCCCGATCGGATGCGCCTCAGGATGGTGGCGGAGTTTCTGGAGTTCAGTCAGCAGTTGCGCGATGGCCTCCTGGCGCAGGTCGTCAGCTTCGGCCTGTGCACCGCCGTGGCTGGAGTTGAGGTGCAGCTTATAACGAATGATGCCGTTGATGACCGGCTCGGCGTGCGTGGCGATGAGCTGCGACAGGAACTCGTCTGCCTGTTCACCGCTGGCCATCAGAAGCAGCGGTTCAAGCAGGCAGTCAATCTGTGACGACGACTCTTTCAGCATTCAGGCAGGTTCTGTGCTTTCTCTTCCGCAAACGAATCGCCATCCCGCTTGCTCAATCCTCATCCGCCCGGTACCAGCCGGCGGGGCGATAGTACAAATCCAGGACCTTTTTGAAATCCGCGATGTGATGGCGCATCTCGTTAAAATCGGTCGGACCCTTTTGTAGACCTTCGCGCCACGTCTTCGTCTCGACCGTCCCGAGGACGAGATATTTGTTGCCGATCACCGCCGGGTTGATCTCAGAAAATTTCTCCGCCAGCTCCGCCTCCAGCTCATCCTGATGGGTCATGATCAGTTCGCACCGGGAGCAATACTTACAGGTCTTGCCGAGCGCCATCGGCCCCCAGCCATCGATGTGGATGAAGAGCGCGAACTTCCGCGGGTACGTCAGCCGGTCGCACTTCGGACACTTGCTCAGGCGCAGGTCCTGGTACGGGTTGAGTATGAAAGAGTAGCGTGGGGGCAGTTTGCCGATTCTCTTCTGAGCCATCTTCAGTCCTCACAGGTCTTCCACTCGGAGCCGAGTGTCGGCGTTTTTCCAGGCCGCTTCAAATTCTCTTTGCACGAATTGGGCGGCAGATTTTTTCCCCTGCGCTTTCAGGCTTTCCATCAGCCCGAAGAGTGAGCGCCCGTTGCGGAGATTCTTTTCGAGGTCGGCGCGAAAGACTTTTTCGGCCGCGGCGTAATCTCCGCTCACCATCAGCGCCCCGCCGAGCGATTCCCTGGCGGGGATGTACCAGCCGGGCGGCTCGTCATAATTTAAAGGCTCTTTGCAAACTGCTGTAAGAGGCCACAAAATGTAGTGGTCACAAATCCAGCATTCTAGATGGAGCCAAGCAAATGTCAGTTTCAATCGAGAACCTATTAGATATTCCCGGTGTGC